>ONZW01000833.1_pt1 | contig 18308 bp, 16 predicted proteins | sample 1671071 | NCBI WGS metagenome assembly ONZW01 (sample SAMN06348119, study PRJEB24527) | human gut metagenome | biome: human gut; feature: ankylosing spondylitis patient; material: feces | host: Homo sapiens | place: China | collected 2015-10
CATGCACTGCCACCAGTCCCTGTGGAAGGACGGCAAGCCGCTGTTCTACGACGAGCAGGGCTACGGCGGCCTGTCCAACATCGCCCGCTGGTACATCGGCGGTCTGATCAAGCACTCCTCCGCAGTGGTCGCGTTCACGAACCCGTCGCTGAACTCTTACCACCGTCTGGTGCCGGGCTTCGAAGCTCCGGTTTCGCTGGTCTACTCCGCCCGTAACCGTTCCGCCGCCATCCGTATCCCGCTGGCCGGAACCTCCCCCGCTTCCAAGCGCATCGAGTTCCGTGCACCGGATCCGTCCTGCAACCCGTTCCTCGCCTTCTCCGCCCAGATGATGGCAGGCCTCGACGGTATCCTGAACCACATCGAGCCCCCGGAGCCGGTCGACAAGGATCTCTACGAGCTGCCGCCCGAAGAGCACGCCAACATCAAGCAGGTGCCGGGCTCCCTCGACGCGGCCCTGAACGCCCTGGAAGAGGACCACGACTTCCTGACCGCCGGCGACGTGTTCACCGACGATCTGATCGAGACCTGGCTTGACCTCAAGCGCGGCGAAATCGACCAGGCTCGTCTGGCCCCGACCCCGCTGGAGTACGAGCTGTACTTCCACATCTGATAGACGGTTAGGTGAAAACATAGTCGGCAGTAGGTCTTTCGCGGTATCCAGAATAGCCTACTGCACCTATGCTGCACCTATCAGGTCATAGGAAAACCCCACTTCGTCCACAATCGGGCGCGAGTGGTGTTTTCCTTTAGGCGCGCCACGCCGGCAACATGTCAAGCCATTCGTCCAAATCCCGCCGTCGGATGCGCATCGTCGTGCTGCCCGCCATGCACGCCTTGAGAAGGCCGTTGCGCACGTTGGCCCGGATGATTTTGGCGGGAACGCCCGTAAGGGCCTCCACTTCATCCACACCCAGCAGCGGGCGGTTTTCGATGGGTACGTAGGGTGTTTTCTTCGAATCGGTCATGACGGAGGCTATGCGTCGCGGGAGAAGGGAAGGATGCATCCGGCCGTCTCCCGTGGACGGGGCCGGATTGGGGCGGGGATGAAGCGGTGCCCACGTAAACGATGGCAATCCGCCGAGCATAAGCGGACAAGGAATGCGGATTGACCGCACGGAACGCTTTTATGTATTCCGGTACCCGGGGGCGTCTTCTCGGTCATCGGTCCCGGTCGATGCCCAATGGGAAATCCGTGGGAGGCAAATTCCACAACCATCGAAAACAATCAGCCGTTTCGGCGGTCTTCGCGATGATTTGCCATGTTCATCACGTCCCCCTGATGAACATGTTTTTGGAGTTGGGCGTTTTTTCGTACCGTTGCGGACGAGGATGGGCAGATTTCCCTTCCTGCGGACTTGGAAACGATTGCTGAAAAACTCGGGTTGCAGACCGAAATGCGTTAAACCGGAATCCAGCCATCATCGAGTAACGAGAAGTTTCTATCCATTCCCCCGACTCCTTTACACATCAGCCTTGATTGCAGGCTCTTTTTAGAAACCTTCCGGATTCATGTTCTTCGAAAACCGGCACCGGCGACTGACTCAAGTAATCCCGTCCCATCGCCAACAGCAACCGATGGACCTCATCCAACCATGCATTGGAGTACGTCACGGGGTCTTGAGACTCGTCAAAGTTCGCCAATCTGTCACGGAAAAGCAAGTCAAGATCCGCATACGCGCTCTCACGAATCTGGTCGGCCATCTCCTGGGTTTTCCCACTATGGTCACCCGCCGCCGATCGCAGATTCCGAACGAACATCGTCAAAGCCGTCACTGCTTTATCCGTGCTCTTAACCACATCCACCACAGCGGCGATACCCGCATAATCATGACGGAACATCACCATGTTGAGAGACAGCTTGTCATCGATGCCGGTTTCGAACACACTGCTTTGCGTGCCATAAGTCATGCCTTGAGCATGGATCGCCACCATATTCAGCACATGCTCCTCTGAGTCAAGCACCTCGGTGCGAATTTCCTCCAGCCATCTGATGATTCCAGGACGGAAATCACCATCATCCCCCACACATAGGATGGGTTCCAAACCACGCCACAATGCCTTGCTCGCATCGTGGGTAACAGGCATATGCGGAGGAACCGGAAGCCCCAACTCCTTCTGCTGCGGAATGTTTCTCCTCCAAGCAGTCATCTTTTCGAATTGCGTAACTACAGAACCCCCTCGCGGAAAACGTGAGGGGGTTCCGTGCTTCCGGTTAATCAAAGACCGGCCGCCCAAAAGAGCGACGGGCTCTCCATTACTCCTGCGCGCTCCTCAAGAGTCTTAGAATCCCTTCGTCGGGACGTGCTCGGCAAGCAGGCGACCTCACCTCGCATCACGGATTTTCTTTTTACATGCCAAAATCCAACATCTTCTCTACACGAACATCTGCTGGAGCAGACCCTTCTTCAGTTCCTGCCACTTCGCCAGTTCATCCTTCGACTTCTGGATGACCTCATCCATCGAAGAGAGACAGTCGGCGATTTTGCGCTGCTCATCTTTATCAGGAGCAAAAACAGGCATTTGCATGATATGAGCCTTGTCTCCACGAGGCATCTTTGACCCCTTCGCAGCTGACATAACGTAGGTGACAAAAGAATCAGAGGCAATCACATAATGTAGAAAATCCGGCACAACATTCGTCGGGTGGAATACGAGTACGTCCGTGCTGCAAGCGCCCTCACAATCCGCCGTCCAGACTTTCTTCAGATATGGACGGATATTCGACATAAGTGTGTCGCCCGGCTCGTACAAAGAACCAGTTCCTTCACTCTCTCCGTTTTCAACAGCGACGCCTTCGAAATCCTTCAACATATTTTCCGTACCAATATAATTTCTGCCAGTACCACGATTTGTCCTGTATTCGCAGAGCTTATTCAAGCGCGTTTTAGTCCAATCAGGAAAGTCGCTCCCGTCATCGGCCTTGAACCTGACCTCCTGACTGAACAGCTTCTGCATCACGCCCTTCTTGCGCTGCTCCCACGCATCGACCTCCGCCTGCTGCGCTGCGATGACCGCATCGACAGCGGACAAGAAAACGGCGATTTTGCGCTGCTCGGGAAGAGAAGGGACGGCGAACGAGTAGGACGCATATTCATTTGCGTTAATTCCCGGCTGGCCAGACCTCATCGAAGCTGTCTTAACCCATTTCCAGTATCTATCAGTAAGCGTCTGGGAATAAATGAAATAATCGTCTGAGCTTGGAAGTACATGCGCTTTAATCAGAAAGCCGGCATAAAACAACTTGCCGTCTTTCGGATGATACAAAAATGACTTGCCTGTACTGGCGCCAGTCCTTGCCAGTAAAATATCCCCCTTTTTAACGAGGTATTTATCATCGAGTTCGCCACTTGGAGACACGATATCATTAGGTAAAAGCGCATGCGTTTCGTCATCAATATCGGTGATGCGAATATAACGATTTTCGCCATCAAACTTCGTTGCGGCCGCATTCATTCCATAGGTCAGGGGTGCGCAAAGTTCCCCCAGCGTCTTCTCCTCCCACGCCGGAAACTCGCTTCCGTCATCAGCTTTGAATCTCAGTTTCGGTTCTCCCATGCTTACACCTCCTTCAGAACCAAATGGATATACATTTCGAATACTGCCAGTAAAAACAAATCTTCCATCGTATCTATGGTTTCTCCCGCATATCCTCCCGGCGTACCGTATTCTTTATCCGAGTCCACATCCTCGCTGCCGTATATTGCGATGAACTGCGCAAGGACCGTTGCAAACTGACACGCTTCGTTTTCCGGCGTCACCTTGAACCCATATTTGCGCTCAAGGTCGGAAATAGGATGTTCGGAACCATCACCCCGGAACGATTCGCTTAAAACATCTGCGATACAGCTTTCATAAGATGAGGTGCCATCAGAATTAACAACTAACGGACCGGCCGCATATGGCGAACGATAATTGATTCGCTCAACGGGAATCTTCTCGTCGCCATAGCATTCGAGGCTGCGCAGCACGTACTTGCCCCCGTCATAGAACGGAGACTCATCGTCATGAAAACGCGTGCGCAAGACTTCCTCCACCGCTTTAATGCACCGCCCAAAAAGCCCCTTTTCCTCCATGACGCGCAAATCCAGTCCGCAGTATTCAAGGACACGGTTCTGTGCTTCGAGCGTCATGCAGCAAAACTCGCGGTACATCTCGCGCGAATAGTAATACAGGCCGTTATGCATCGCCGCCATCGCGCACAGAGGAATCAGGCCGCGGTCTGCATAATGCTTCGATATGAAGGAAACCGCCTGAGACTTCACTTCCTCAGCGTGGCGTCGCTCGTCGCGCTCATCCTGACGTCGCTCGAATTTCTCCATGCGTTCGCTTTGCCACAGCTGCAGGCCCGCAATCACGATGGTCACGAAGAGGGAAATCGAGGCGCAAATTATGCTTATCCGATCTGAACAGGTCAATTACGCCCCTCCTCTCATAGTCTCAGCTGATGCAGCATCGACTCGACCTTGTCGATAGCGGCCTTCTTCTCGCTCTCGATGCGCTTGAGGTCGTCGCGCACGGCAGCAAGGTCCACAGGCTCCTCTTCCTCGAACGTATCGACGTAGCGCGGGATGTTCAGGTTCCAGCCGTTCGCCTCGATTTCCGCCATGTCCGCCACATGGGCGAACTTGTCCACGTCCGCGCGGTTCCTGTAAGCCTCCACGATCTTTTGGATGTGCGCATCCTCCAGCGTGTTCTGGTTCTTGCCGGGCTTGAACTCCTTGCTGGCGTCGATGAACAGCACGTTGCCGCTGTTGCCGTTGCGCTTGGACTTCAGCACAAGCAGGCATACGGGGATGCTCGTTCCGTGGAACAGGTTCGGCGCAAGGCCGATGACCGCATCCAGACGGTTCAGATCCTTCACGATGTACTTGCGGATGACCTCCTCGGCACCGCCACGGAACAGCACGCCGTGGGGTAGGAGCACCGCCACGCGGCCGTCGTTGTCATCCATGTGATAGATCATGTGCTCGATAAAGGCATAGTCCGCATGGGACTTGGGCGGCAGCTTGCCTGCACCGGAATAGCGAGGGTCGTCCAACAGCGCCGGATTCCCATCGTACTTCAGGGAATAGGGAGGATTGCACACCTGTACGGTCATCTTCACGTCGCCATACTTGTCCTCCCGCAGCGTGTCGCCCTTGTAGATGTCGAAATGCTGATAGTCCACGCCGTGCATCAGCATATTCATGCGGGCGAGGTTGTACGTCGTGGCGTTGTTCTCCTGCCCATAGAAGTGCCCCACGCGTCCCGTGGTCAGATGCTTCTGCACTTCCAGCAGCATGGACGCCGAACCGCAGGTACAGTCGCCCACGGTCCTCGCCTCATCCAGGCCCACGGTCGCCAACGTCGCCACCAGCTTCGAAGGCCCGGTCGGCGTGAAGAACTCGCCACTCTTCTTGCCGGCATCGGACGCGAACAGCCCAATAAGAATCATGTACGCCGTGCCCAGCACGTCGAACTGCGAGTCCGCCAGCTTGAAATCAATCTCGCTGATTTTCACGATGACCTTCGCGATGAGCGATGTCCTCGCAGACACAGTGTCACCCAAATCAGGGTCCTGCAGCTTCATGTCGTTGAACAATCCGGAAAACGCCGCCTCGGACGCCTGCCCCATGGTGGAGCCGATCAGCTCGTTCACGGCCCGCTCGTAATCCTCGACATTGAAGCGGTCGGCGTCGCCGTCGGGACGGACAATCCTGCGTACCAGCTCACCGAACAGGTTCTCGGGTCGGATGATGTACCCCAGATGCTCGATGGACCACTGCTCGACCACCGGGCGGTAATCATCGTCCGCGAACGCCTGCCCGTAGGTCAGGCCGTCCTCCTTCAGGATTTCCTGCATGTAGTCCTCGGTGCGCTCCGACAGATACCTGTAGAAGATAGTCCCGAGGATGTAGTTTCGGAACTTCGTGGAATCCATGTTCCCACGCAGATCGTTCGCGATGGCCCAGAGTTTCTGGGACAGCTCGCTCGCCTGCGCCTGATACTTCGCTGAGTCAATCATGCAAGTCTATTCTCCTTCCGCCTTGTAGCGGCCGTATGCGCTGACGACGAACTCCTTGATGGCGTTCGCCATCCTCGTAATCTTCAAAAGCCCCATACGGTACGATGCGAGGCGCTTGCGGATGCCCTCTTCGGAGAGGCTTCCGCCGAAGGTGTACTCCGAGAAGACATCCAAGATGTCCTGCGCCTCGATGCCGTTGTCATACGCGAAGGACTCGATCTCCGCTTGCAGGCTCTCGCGCTCGAACTGCTCGTATGCCTGCTGCACGTCGATGCCGTCCGGCAAATCGTAGAACCTCGTGCGGATGAACGCCTCCATGATATCCTTCTTCGCACGGAGGGCGTCGTTATCCGAGCGCTCGATTTCGCGCATCACCAGGTCGATGTCGCGGGCACGCTCCTCTTCGGACTTGCCCCCTTCATGGGCGGACTTCAGCAGGCTCAGGATGTACATCACGTTGATGCGGTCGGTACGCACCAACTCCACGTCGAAATCGACGTCCACCGGCACGGGGACCTTCGGATCCTTCTTCCTGGCCTCGTCGTGATAGTACAGATACCAGCTCTTGTAGCCCTCATATTCCTCATCGTCCAGTACGACGGACAAATCCGCCCAGTCGAACTTCCCGAAGGTCTTCAAGGTCGCCAGCGTACCGGACATCGCACGGAACGCCACCACGAACTTGCGGATGTCCTCCTCGCTCTGAAGCCGCCCCGCGTCATCGACGGTCTGCGCCGCCTTGCGCAGCTGGACTTCCTGATTCATCCACTGGTTCACGTAATACTCGTAGCTCTCCAACAGGTACTCGTTCGGGTCGCCGTCGCCGGAGAACAGCCTCAGCGCGTCGTCCTGCGCCTTCTTGATGTCGCGGTAGGACACGATCTGCCCGAACTGCTTCGTCACCTTGTCCACGCGATTCGTGCGGCTGTACGCCTGCACAAGCGTGTGCCAGATGAGGTTCTTGTCCAGATACAGCGTGTTCAGCGGCTTGGCGTCGAACCCGGTCAGCATCATGTTCACGACCAGAAGGATGTCAACCTGCGGAAGCTCCTTCTGCTTCATGCGCTTCGCGATGTCCTTGCGGTAGGCGTCGAATGAATCCAGGTCGAATGCCGTGCCGAACATTCCGTTATAGTCGGCCATACAGCGGGCCAGCAGCTCTTGAGAATGCTCGTCGCCGCCCTCGTCCATGTCCTCGTTCGCCTGATAGGTGAATATCGCCGCCACCCGGTAGCGCTCGTCATCTGGACGCGCTTCGTTCAGATCCCGGAACGCGTCGTAATACTTGCCGAGCGTCTGGATGGAGTCCACCGCGAACAGCGCCGTGTACACGTCCTTGCCCTGCGGGTGGACATGCTGCTCGTGATGCTCGAAGATGTCCGACGCGACGACGCGGATGCGCTCGTCATCGTGATACAGGGCGTCCAGATCCAGATTGTGGCGTCTGCAATACTCGGGGTCTCCGAGACGTTCCGGGTCGATGTCGCTCGCGGACACCTGCTTCGCGAAAATCGTCCGCTGGTACTCCACCGAGAACCGCAGGACGTTGCCGTCCGCAATCGCGTCCTTAATCATGTAGCGGTGCAGGCAGGAATCCAGCTTCGAGCCGGAATAGAACACATCGGCGGTCGTTCTGCCGTCCTTGCCCTTGTTTGCCTCGAAGATGGGCGTTCCCGTGAAGCCGATGTAGTTCGCGTTGCGGAAGTGGCGTTCGATGTCGCCGTGCATCTTGCCGAACTGGCTGCGATGGCACTCGTCGATGATGAACACGACCTTTTTGTCGCGATACGAATCCATCAGCCTTTCGTACCGCCTGCCCTTGACGGCGTTCGCCATCTTCTGAATCGTCGTCACGATGAGCCCGCGGTCCGCCTGCCCCAGCTGCTTTACCAGCACGGCCGTCGAATCCGAACCGTCCACGCACCCTTTCTCGAAGGAGTTGTACTCGTCTACCGTCTGGTCGTCCAAATCCTTACGATCAATCAGGAAGATGACCTTGTCCACCCTCGGCTCGTCGCGCAGAAGCTGCGCCAGCTTGAACGACGTCAGCGTCTTGCCGGACCCCGTGCAGGCGAAGACGTACCCGTTCTGGTTCGACTCCAGTACGCGCCGCTTTGCCGCCTTCACGGCGTAAATCTGATACGGGCGCATCACCATCAGGACGGGTTCCGTCGTCTTGATGACCATGTACTTGTCCAGCATTTCCGTGATGGTCGAACGGCGCAGAAAGTCCGCCGTGAACTCGTCCAGCTTGTTGATGCGCTTGTTCTTGTCGTCCGTCCAGAAGAACACGAGGCTCTTCAGAATCGGGTTGTACGAGCCGCCGCCCATCTCGTTCTCGTTGCAGAAATACTTCGTCTGCACCGAATTTGACACGACGAACAGCTGCAAATACCGGAACAGTCCCTTGAACGAGAACTTGCGGTAGCGGTTAATCTGGTTGATTGCCTCGTTGATTTCCACTCCGGGGCGCTTCAGCTCGACCTGCACCACCGGAAGGCCGTTGATGAGAATCGTCACGTCGTAACGGTTCTTGTACGCAACATCGTCCTTGTGCGCCTTGTCCATCGTGACCTGATGCGTCACCTGATAGATGTTGCGGTCGGTATCGGAACTGAAGAAGTCCAGATATACGGTCTTGCCGTTGTCCAGCGCCAGAACGTACTTGTCGCGAAGAATCTTCGCCGACTCATAGACGCTCTTGTCGTCCATGTGAATCATCACGCGCCCGAACTCCGCGTCGGACAATGCTGCCGCGCCCTTGGCCTCAACCAGCTTGCGGGCGTTGAATTTCGTCAACTGCTCACGAAAGTTCGCGAGCACATCGTCGTAGTTCGCCATTTCGATGAACTGATAGCCGATGCTTTCAAGCCTGTCTATGAAAAGGTTTTCGACATCGTATTCTGAAACATGTGCCACTTACTCGCCCTCCTTCTCAAGATGCTCTTGAATCCACTCATGGATGATTGCGACGATCGTCGTCTCGCGTTCCGCGGCCATCATCTTGAGCGACGGCGAGAGGGTGGTGCGCTTCCCGTCCGTCGTCGTGTCGGCGACAACAGCCTTCACCATCCCGGCGCTGTTCAGACTCGGGTCCGGCCATTCATCGTCAAGGCAATCGTACGCGCTTCGTCGTCGGATGGTGCGTCAATCTCCAGAAAAAGGACCTTTTCTATCAAACTCACGCCCATCGTCGGGATGCCAGCACGATGGTGCCATCCGACAGCAGATACACGTCGCCAAGCGTGTTCGACTGCAACGGGAGCCTGTGATCCGGGACCAGCCGGCGTAAATCCAGCCACAGGCTCAGATCAGTGTCATGCCAGCAGGTGATGACCGTCGCATCGGATGGATGGAACGCCGGTTCGTCCATCCTGTCGCGTGGCGTCGTATAAACGCATGATAGGCTCCTTTTTCGCTTACGGTTGCCTCATGCATCCACGATTGCAGGATAAGGCATCCCTCGTCCGGCATGACGCATTGTTCGCATACCAACGCACCGCATGTGCCGCATTCGCGCACACAGTGGGTGCACACGCCGTCACCACACCCGTCGCACGTCTGCCAACACTCATCGCATATCCACATGCCGCACGTCCGACACTGGTGGTCCGCACCTGGCAATGGATTGGCGTTCCAGCAATCCCGGTTTTCGCATTCCAACCGGATATGGCGTTTCGCCACGTCACGCATATCCAGCGCAACCTCCCAGAGACGTGAAAGCTCGTTCACGTCCGTTCCATACGTGGCCTCAAACCAGTCTGACAATGAGTCGGGCACATCCGATAGCCAACGATCCATCTGGACGGCGATATCCGCTAGACCATCCGCCTTTTTTCTCAAATCCTTCCCAAAGGGAGAGAAAGCGGAGGCGATGAAACTTCCATATCGCGAACGTTTCTTCGCGGCGACCTCCCTTTTCAGCATGCTGGCGGTCATCATCGTCCGTTTACTCGGAATCGTCACCGACCTCAACAAACGTTTCGGATTCGGCATCGACGCAAAAGCATGGGAGGAGCAGGTGATCCTGACAGACCAAGACGACGGAATCGTCTCCCAGAAAATGGTGCTCCTGCCTTATGGCACGAAGCTGGCCGAAGGAGTCGATCCAAGCACCCTTCCAGGGGCCGTGGATGCCACCAGTCTTACCGAGTTCAGAAGAGCCATCCGGCCCGAATGCACCGCAGATGCTTTCTTCCTTCACGAGGAGGAGACCATAGGCGAGTTCCATGCGATATATTCATGGGAAAACGGCATATTGACGGTTTTGGTCGCCGACGCGCTCCTGCTTGAATTCGATACGACGAAGAAACACGGTGCGGAGGCCTATGTCAATAGCAGTTTTACGCCAAATGCGGAAGCGGTGAAACGACTGCTGCCAACCGTGCGAAAAAGCGATCTGGTTCGCATCGTTATCCCATGCGGGGACGGTAAAAACCTCTACGCCATATATCCATTAGCCATGGCGACGGACGATACGAAGCCCGACCGTGGATGACGTGCCCTCACGGCCGGGCTCACACCGGCACCGACGGGCCGGATGTTTTCGGTACGGGCATCCGCATACATGCGCCCGTCCCCTGGTGTCCGGCTGCTTCCACTTATGAAACGACATATACGTTATCGGCTTCATTCTCAACTACATCCTCACCGGCAAGGAGAGCCTCATCGCCGATGGATCACGACTGGGCTCCATCATCCAGAAATGCTCGGCCGCCAACCCCGCCGACCGGTATCAGACGGTGGAGGACATCATCAGGGAGATGAAGAGGCTACGAGACTCGCGGACTGCACTACAGTCCGCATAAGGTCTCCGATAAGAGATATCGGCAAAACGCCATCAGGCACAAGCCCTCTCCTCTCCCCCAGCTATTTTCCACTGTGGGATAACGGCCCATCCCGCCGCTATGAGAATTCCTTGACATATGCCCCGGGCCATGCAGACAAGGAAAATCCGTCGGATACCCATGTCTTCTCTCGCATCCCAATATCAGGTGCTTTCGCTTTCGTAACAGGTGAGACAGTGGTGTTCCCTGTTCGCCGCCCCCTGGGTTCCGCCAGCGAGCCACATCATTACAGCCTGTAAGGATGCTTCTTTCAATGATGCCCCCGCGCGACCCCGAAGCCCCTTCCTGGAGGTTAACTGCACGAATGTAGTTAACCTCGCTGAAAATGTAGTTAACCGCATGTCCTCAAAACGTTGGAATGACGCCGTTTTCAAGGGAAAAATGCAGTTAATGCACTTAATGTAGCCATTTGCGATTTTTTCTTTCCCCGATTTACCGCCTAGGGGCGTGATTTAAGTGCATCGACTGCATCGAGGGCGAGGAATCGTTGGAACGACGCCGTTTCGACCACCCGACGTTAACCGCATCCCCCGCGAGGCTAAGTGCATGACCGCCCCGTTAACCGCATCCGGCGCGCCCGACGGGGACGGGACCGCAGGCCCATGGGCGGAGGAAAGGAACGGGTATCCCAATCCGGGATGTTTTTCGCAACCGCCCTTTCCTTGATAATCCGCCGTTTTCGATGCCCTGCGGGCGTGAGCGCATAGACGCACTCGCAAACCATGCGGGCACTGCACGCATGGAGGTCTGATGTCGAAAGGAAACGAGTCGATGGACGAACACGAGGAGCTGGTCGACGGCGGCTGGATCGCAGAACGCATGGGCATCGCACGCCCGAGCGTGGCCCGTATCATGGCGCGTCTCGGCGTACCTCGATACGAGTTCGGGCCGAAATGCGTGCGCTATCCGAAAAGCCGCGTAGAGGCCGCCATCGCCGCCTGCCTGCATGACACAGGCCGCAGGAACAACCGATAAAGGAAGAATGCCCCGCCGATCCGACACGACCGGCGGGGCGGAAAGGACACACATGGAAGATCATGTGAATCCAATGGACGGAATGCGTCCCGGCGGCGACTATACGGCGGCGCAACTGGGCGGACTCCTCCGTCTGCTCAACGCGAACTACCATCTACGCGGCGGGGACATCAACACGCATCTGGTACTCGGAGGCATCCGGTTCAGCGATCCGCCGACGCTGGACACGTTCAACAAATGGCTGACCGATTCCGGCCCGGTCGCCGAGGCGGCCATGATGCCCGGCGGGGGACCCATCTGGCCCATCGGATATCAGAAGGCGGTCACCGCCATCGTGGAAGGGCGCTATCGTGTCTGCGACAACGACCCTGACGTGTTCTACGCGCTCGACCGCCCCGATGACGGCATGGAGGCGCTGGAAAGCTACCATGTACTCAACTTCGAGTCCGAACTGGATGTGAAATCGGCAAGCCGCTCCAGGGAGATCGAACGTGCGCTGAAGGCGATGATCCGCCTGATGGCCACGCTCCGTCCCGACCTGTACGCACCGGTACGCCGGGGTGCGCGCATACACACGCCCTCCGGCCGTCAGGCGACCATGTACGTCAAGGACGGCAAGCCGACCCTGACGAAGAAGGACGAGCCGGACCGCATCCCGTACATCGTCGACATCGCAGTGCCCGAGGAAGCGCTCCCCGGAGACAAGGACGCCTATCGGGCCATGAACGCGCGCGTCCATAAATGGATGAGCTTTGTCACCGGCACCGAGGCATCCGCCTTGAACCTGGCGCTGTACTGGGCGTATCCGATCATGGCGCCACGGCTGGAGAATCTGTGGTGCTTCTACGGTCAAGGCGGCAACGGCAAGGGGCTGCTGTTCGGCGGGTTCCGCAGGACGTTCGACCGCTGGTGCAGCGAGATCGACATCGAACGCCTGTCACAGGGCGGCTTCGACGGCGGCAACGAGGCGGGCAAACTGGTCGACGCCCTATGGGTCTCCGACCCTGAATCCGACATGTCGAGCGAGGCATGCGCCCGCGCGATGAAGAAGATCGCCACATGCGACACGTTCACCGCGCGCTACGGCGGCGGCGTCGCCTACGAGGTGCGCCCGCACTGCGGCTTCATGGCCGCCACGAACCTTCCGCCGTACAAGGAGGCCACGCGGGCGTTCGAACGCCGCCTGGTCGAAGTGAACGCCAGCGAGGGTCACACGCACGACGAGTTCGCCAAACTGGCCGACTGGCTCGATAACCGATACGGCGCCGTCGAGATGCTGCTGTTCTCCGCGGCCCTATGGGCGCACGGTTATCGTCCCGACATGACCGAGTCCATCGGCACGCTTGAGAGCCTCGACGAGGCCGAGCTGTTCGCCGTCAAGGAGATTGTGGAGAAGGGCTTCACGGTAAGCGCCGACAACCCGTATCTGGGCAGGGGCCGCCGCTATTCGCGCTCGTTCATCAACCGCACCGGCCTGAAGACGGGCCGACGTCAGGGCGACTTCGGCCTGATGGTCAAGAGCGAGTCCATGTTCAAACCGTATCGGGAGGCGATGGAGTCCATGCTGACCGCCGATGTGCGGCAGGCTGAAGCCCTGAAGGAGAAGAAGGCGACGCGAGCCGTCACCGACCTCGCCACCCTGACGCCAAACGACGCCGATCCGGTTGAATGGGCGCGGGCGAAGCGCGACGGCGGCGATACCGGCGTGTACGTACCTGCCGAGAACAAGGTGGCGAGGAACTGGCGTCGGAAGGCCGAATCGGGACAGGCCGCCACGCTGCCCGATTTCACCGTGTCCCCGTCTGCCGCGGAGATCGCGGGCGATAACACCGTCATCATCGACTGGGACGCCGACCATGACGGCAATGGCTGCGAGCATGGCCTGAACCGCATGGAGCGCGACCTGGGCGCGCCCATCGGTTCCGAGGACTTCCCCATGCCGTATCTGGAGCGTTCGGCGCGCGGCGGCTATCATGGCACGTACCGCGTGCCACCGGACCTGATGCGATATTTCAAGAAAAGCGCCGTCGGCAAGGCCACGAGCGGCGACCCCACGCTGCTGGTCGACTTGAAGGCCGCGGGCGGCGGCTACGTCATCTGCGCAGGCTCCCGGACGGATCAGGGCGTGTACGAACCGGTCGCCGCACCCGCCGACGGCAGGGTGCCGATGCTGACCCAGCCCATGCTGGAGCTGTTCTCCGAATACGGTTTCGTACGTATGCCGGAGGCATACGCCGGCCCGGACGGCAAGGCGCATGTGGGGCACGGCGACTCGCGTCCGACCGTCGCCCCGAGCTCGTTCAAACGGTTCAGGTCATCGGATGGCCGTTTGCACCTGGATACATCCCCGATGCCGCGCGGGGCGCGCCATAACGAGCTGCTGCGCCGTGCCGTGTACGTGGTGGCCGCGGCGACAGCCATGAATCTCCCCCAGTCCGACATCGATTCCGCGTTCGACGAGCTTCGCTCCCTGGCCGGCGATCACGACAGGAAGGATACGGAGCACGTGTTGGAGGATGCCGCCCGCAACTACGGCTTCCAATACCGTCGACCACGTACGGACAATCCGAATGACTGACCGGTTGACGGCGCGTTCGCACCGCCGCGATACCGACCGGTCGGGTTTGGGGTACCCCCATGCCCCTTGGCTGGGATTCCGTCGATCGGAAGCTGGTTCCCTGTGATGGTATAATCGCCGTGATATCGGCGGGCCGCCATGGCGGCCCGCTTAATATCAGCAGTCGTCGACATTCGCTCGCGGATTGCAGGTCGTCCATACGCCGCCGATGACGCCCACGGCAATCCACCCCATCCTCAGCCCTACTGCCGCTTGGTCTTCTGCGATGTTACCCCAGAGTTACCCCGGTTTTTGCGCCTTTTAGGGCTTCTTGTCCCGTGGTCGGCCATAATGCGCACGATTATGTATGGAAACGCATGGTTATGGGGTATTGGAGCCGTAATCGGGATGAAAAATCGCCGTTTCCGCGCCCCATGCACGGTTCGGCATCGCCATGCATAACCATGCATCGCAACCTCCGTCAAGGGGAAACGGGGACGTTGTTTTCGAGACGTACGAAAACGTTGGAATACCGCCGTTTCCGACACTTGGAAGAACAGCCCCGCGGGCGCGGGGTAACACTGGGGTAACATTCCCGGACACCGGAACCGCCGTGACACGCCCGGGTCAGGACAATCCACGGGAGAACGCATCCGACACCGCATCCGACACCGCATCCCGCCGGTCGGCGAAAACGGCCGCATACGTGTTCAGCGTGACCGTCGCGTCCTCATGGCCCATCAGATCCTGAAGCGTCTTCACATCCGCGCCGTTCATGATGGCGACCGACGCGAACGTGTGCCGCAGCGAATACAGGGTCAGCCTGCGCCCATCGGGTCTGACGCCCGCGGCGGCCACGGCGCGTTTGAACACGCGCAGCCGCCACTGCTGGTAGATGATGCGTTCCCCACGCGGCGACGTGAACAGCGGCTCCCCTCCGTCGCGCCCCTCGCACAGGGCCTCCAATCCGCCGCGCAGGAAAGACGGAATCGGCAGACGCCGACGCCCCCTGACGGTCTTCGTGTCGCCCTGCACATACCGATAATGGCCCGCCTCGGCCTTCGTCATCGTCTTCGACACGCTCATCATATCGTGCGTGAAGTCCAGGTCGCGCACATCCAATGCGGCCATCTCGCCCGGCCGCATGCCCGTCGACGCGAGGAACAGGACCAGCAGACGATCCACGGGGCGGCCGCATGGCCTGCCCGTCGGAGTCTTCAGCCGTCCCGCCGCGTCCGCGATGGCGCGCACCTCCTCCAACGTGAACGGGTCCACCCTCTGCGCGGGGACCCGAGGGAGCCGAACACCCCTGGTCGGGTCGGCCGGAATCCATTTGCGGCGCACCGCGAACCGGAGCATGGAGCCGAGGATCTTGCTTACGGCCGTCCGTATCGCGCCCTTCGTGAACGGCTCTCCACGCTGCGTGCGAATGGCCCCGGAATCCAGGTCGCGCACCCAGGCCTTGACCGCCCGCTCGTCGATATCCCCGATGCAAGTGGAGCCGAAGCGCGGACGCACCATGCTTTCGTAGTGGCGGCGGTAGTTGTCGATGGTGGATGGGCGCACGCCCGTATGGTCGGCCAGCCAAGGCTCCAGCAGATCGTCCAGCGCACGCCGGCCGCCACGTGGGTCGACATACCGTCCCGAACGCAGGTCGTCGTTGAGCTCCGCGGCCCGCTCCTCGGCGGCCTCGCGCACGGCGAAGCTCTCCCGATGCTGCCGTCCGTCGGCCCGCCAGCAGACCTGCCAGCGCATGCCGCGCCCATAGTCGGCCGTCTTGAATGCGTCCGGCAGGTCGGCCGTCGACGGATTCGCGGCCACCCGGCGGCGCATGCGCGCGGTCGGCACCGTCTCCACGCCGTCCACCACGGCCTTCGATTTGAGCCACCTGTCGCGTATCCACGCCTTCGCCATATCCGTCTCCTATATATACGTCGTCTATTCGCCGCGTGCGAACGCCTCGATGGAAGCGCGGTTGAAGTACCACCGGCCGCACGCGACGAAGCCGGTGATATGCCCGGAACGGGCGAGCCTGACGATGGTGCGCGGGTCCTTGAGCCCCAGCATCCTCATGGCGGTGGTACGGTCGACCAGCAGCTGCTGGTCGGACAGTTCAATGTCCATGTCGGCGTCCTTTCGCATGTACGAGCATTGCTATGCACGTACATGCGTCGCCGCGTAGGATGATTCGCATGGGATTAAAGGGATACCGGAAAGTCGCCGGACTGACGCAGGCCGAATTGGCCGCGGCCATCGGCTCCACGCAGTCGCACGTCAGCGAATACGAGAACGGCGCGCGCAGGCTCGAGACCATGCCAGCCTCCCAATTCCTGCGACTGGCGGAGATTCTTGATGTCAATCCGCGAATGCTGCTCACCGGCGAGATCCCGTACCATGACGATGAGATCGCGGCAAAAGGCAGGGTCGCCCGCGCACGCCGCCGGTACGCGCGGACCCAGAACGAGGACAATGCGCGCAGGCTGCTCGCCGCGGAGCTGGTGCTTGCCCGGCTTCGCGGCGAGGGAGGATTCCCCGCCCCGCGCACATCCAATCACGGTCGCGCCCCATCATCGCGGGTCGGCTCATAGAAGCCCCAGCGTTCACCACTGCCGCACGGGTCTTTTCCATGGAGCGGAGCGGATGGCATGGTATCCAGACGCGTTCGCTGTGGATGTCGATATAGGGCATTGAGGCTCCTCCCTTCCGCCATGGTTTCCACCTTGACTCCCGCCATGCCCGGAAACGCACCCTCGGTGTGGTCGTTACCGCTCAATACCGCTTCGGGACGCATGGGCGTCGGCATGGAGGTACCGGAACTGATGACGGCCCAGCAGGTCGCCCGCCTGCTGGGCGTATCCACGGAGACGTTGCGCAAGTGGCGGGCGAAACGCAAATGCCTGCCATACGTGCGCGTGGGGCGGCACATCCGCTACAGGGCCGCCGACGTGGCCGCGTTCGTCGAACAGAGGACGGTCATGCCCGCCTAGCCCTCGATTGCCCTCTCCACGCCGTCGGTGGCGGCGACCAGCCGGTCGAGCTCGACATGCGTATAGATTTCGTTTGTGGTGGACACGCGGCTGTGACCCATGATCGCAGTGCGGGTCACATCGTCCAGGCCGAGCCGGTTCAGGATGGTCGCGGTGGTGTGACGGGCGGAGTGCGGCACATATTCGTGGCCGGCTCCGATGCGATCCAATGCCCGGTGCCAGCGCCTGCGTTCCACGTTGCCGGTCAGAGGCAGTCCTTTTTCGTCGTGGAACACCAGCCCGTCGCGGTTGACGCCGTGGCGTTCGATGTAGGCGAGCAGCTGGGCGGCGAGGGCCTCGGGCAATGGTATGGCGCGCCGGCCCTTTTCGGTCTTCGGGCGCGTCCTGTACATGCCGTTGCCCAGCGGCGAGCACTCGACGCCTTTGGGCAGGCCTTCGACCTCGCGTTTCGTCAGGTGTTGGGCCTGCCATTCGACCAGGACGACGAGCCGGTCGCCGTCGCGGCGCAGCTCGTCTTCGGTGAGCCCGAGTCGTTCGCCCTGCCGCATGCCGGTCATGAACGCGAGCATCCACATGAGCCGCCATGTCTCGTCCGTTTCGGCGGCGATGAGGTCCGCGGCCTGTTCGGGCGTCAACGCCGCGCGTTCCTTCAACGCCACGCGGGGAGCTGTGCCTTTGACGGCGGGGTTCCTTTCGATGACGCCCTCCAGCACGGCGTCCTCCAGCGCCTTGTGCAGGGTGCGCCATGCGCTGCCCGCCGTGCCGGAGCTCCTGCCCTGCTCGACGGTGATGTAGCGTTCCATGCGGCGGAAGTGGGCGGGCTTCAGCCCGTCGAGCCTGACCGCGCCGATGGAGGGGACGATGTCGTTCGCGCTGACCGCGAGGTGCCTCATTTAAGAATGAGCGCGAAATCCGCAGTGGTGCCTCACCGGTTT
>ONZW01000855.1_pt1 | contig 17893 bp, 9 predicted proteins | sample 1671071 | NCBI WGS metagenome assembly ONZW01 (sample SAMN06348119, study PRJEB24527) | human gut metagenome | biome: human gut; feature: ankylosing spondylitis patient; material: feces | host: Homo sapiens | place: China | collected 2015-10
AGGTAAGCGAAAACCTACCGCTGTAAAGCGGAAAGGCGTTGCTTGCCGAGCCTACGCATAACCAATGAGAAGATAAGAAAGGATATGGAGGTCCTTGCGGGAAAACTGGATGCCATGTTATGACCTCCATACTGAGATTCCATATATAATGTATAAAAGCAACTATTATGGTTAGATTTGGCAATTTTGAAGTGGAATATAACCGCAATGCACCTGATAAGGTGAGCGTAAGGATAGAAACGGACGATAAGGGCGAGGTATGGTTGCCGAAATGCGACATCGCACGGGCGTATGGCGTGTTTGTACAGTCGGTAAATGCCGGACTGAAATCCCTTGCAAAAACCGGAGACTTTGATGAATACCGGGATGTGCGGGTCGAACATTTCACCTATAACGGAAAAGATTGCAGTGTGGACCTCTACAGTCTGGCAACCATCATTGCACTGGGATTCCGCATGAAGGGACTGAAATGCGAGGCATTCAGAAAGTGGGCTGCAAGACGGCTGGCAGAATCATTTGAAAAGAAGAAAAGTACGGTGATTCTCTGCATGAGCGGCGAAAAGAGAAACAGCTGGAACTGAAAGCCGCAGGATATGGCGGATATACGTGTCTGGATAGTCTCCCCTGTTCGGGAGGCTGTCCCGACACGTGTTTTATACAAGTTAAAAAATGTAAAATCGTAAACACGCTTATCCGTAAACCGATAATAATGTGTAACTTAAATCCCTCTTAAACCTGTAATTAAAGACAGAAACGGTATGGTGGAAGAATTTGACCTGCTTGAAGAGGTGGAAGTGCAGTTCTGCGATGAGGAATGCACGGAGTCGGTATGGCACGGAGTGAATTACAGCGAGAGCCTGTTCTGCAGGGAGAAACCGAAGTCGGAACTGACGGTAGTCATCAGAGAGGAAGGCATGATGTACTTCCTGACTGCGGACATAAAGGAGTTTGCCGGCTTGTGCCGGAAACACGGGTGGTACATCGTCTCGCACCAGCGGTTCAGCGAGGCGATGGAAATCGGCATGTGCCTGATGGAAGCCGGGAAACATGCGGGATGGTATTCGCTGGGCAGGTCGAAGGAATGGAATGCCATGATGAGGGATGTGCTGAACTTTACGTTTGAAAGGGAGAAGAAAATGGACTTCTACCCGTACGAAACGATGTTCAAGGGAGAAGTTCTTATAGACGGGTGCAGGTGTCACTACCTGCATGACTATTACCCAACGAAGATTGAAAAGACGGATACACACCAAAAACGGGTAAGCAACCTGATATTCCGTTTTAAGGAAGGAGGACACTGCGGCGAGCTGGTCGCACGGATACTGGCACTGTGTCTGAAACATGCGGGATTCAACGGAACGAAGGAAGACACGGTACTGATACCTATACCCGCATCGACAAGGGAAAGACAGCGGAAACGCTTTCCGGTGGTATGCTACTACCTGTCGGAATGGCTGGGCATTACGGACGGTTTCAAGGCCATCTGGATAGAGGAAGACCGCGAGCAACTGAAAGGAAAGGGAAAGGATAAGGACATACTGCGGAACCTGCAATTCACACGGCGGTATATCAGAGGAAAGAATGTTGTCCTGCTGGATGATGTACTCACGACCGGGGAGAGCTTTAGGCAACTGCAACGAAAGATGAAACAACTGGGGGCATTGTCGGTTATCGGGGTGTTTCTGGGGAAGACGGTATGAAATTAAACATATTAGAAGTAAAAAAATGGATGGATAAAAAATATTTTAAAATAGGAATTTTTACTACAGCAGGAAAATATATACTGAAGTTCCTTAACAACCCCGATCATATGAGTGATGTTTAGATTATGATCCTGTTTTACTCCAGACTACTTGATGCATTATAACATGGAATATTTTTGTAAACATTTGAAGTTCTTTTTCCCGCGCAGGTATCCTATAGCCGTTGTTTTGCAAAACAATAGAAGGAAGTACTGTTTTCTCTGACCATTTTCATCAAAATTTTAAATTTTGTCAAACTCACGTTATATAAAAGAAATATTCCTTTTTTGTGTTACTTTGTCATTGTTTTATTGAGGTAATTAGGGAAAAGAATAGGCTTGATGAGCTGATTAAACTTTTGAATATAGCTATGCTGCTATATTTATTATAGTCCTTTGCTGTTTCCTAAAAAAATTGTATATTTACCTCGACACTAACATGATGAGGTCTCGATATCTATATGTCGGGATATTTTTGTTAAGAGTCTGGAAAGAAAGAGTGAAATGATAAAACGGATACATGGTACGATCATTAAATATGACTTGTTTGAGTATTCGGTAAAGAACGGAATTGTTGCTCTTAAGTTGTATGAAGGGTGGAGTAACTACCTATTAAATCAGGGAAACGATACACAAAAAATGTACCGTGGCTTTGGTGGATGTAATTACCGTCATTATAGTTCTAAATGATGAATTTTATGAGAACCGAAGCAACAGATATGCTGTACATTGATGGTATCGTCTATTTCATCTGAACCTGAAAAATGTGCCGGATATCAAGCTCAAATAATTGAATGATAATGATATACAGGTGACAATATCAAGCTTGTATCTGCCAAGGATTTGATTGAATATTTTCAGGCTGTGTATCTGGAGTGCAAAGTGGACAAGGTAGAGGTGAAGCAGGAATTAGCAAAGTGTTTCAAAACTCATTCTTTCTTGTAACGTTGTGTTTTTTACTAGGCATTGGGGTTTAATCCATCGCAATCAATGTGGGTGATTTGTGAACTGTTGAAGGAAGTAATATTAAAGAATGGAAAACGAAGTGGCCCGGTGTATGTGGAAAAGATGGAACGAGTGAAAATTATCGTATTTTAAACTGGAAAAAATACATAACTATGGATATAATAGATATAGATAAAAGAATATATTCTTGTAATGAAGCAATCTGTAAAAACATAGAGTCTTTGCAGGCTAATGAACGAGGTTTGTTGTCTCAGAATATTTTATCGCAATTGCGTAATTTTTTGGAATGTGTTTTTTTAAAGATTTATGCGGCTTCAGGCAATTCCTTGATAGAAAATGAGTATCAGAACATAAAAAATGCTATTAAGTTTATTAATACCCTTCAGGGAAAGTATCGTTTCTTGAATATATTCCATAAATTATTACAAATATCAGTCTCTCATTATACGTTGGACCCGGATAGTTCAGAGAGGTTGATGCTTAAATATTATGAATATTTGTTGCGCGTAAAGACTTTTATGAAGGATAGCTATGGAATAGAATTGCTGGAAAATCTTCATAAGTTCCCGTTGAATACTGATACTGCATTTACCCAATATTATGAAGCTATAGAAAAAGTGCTTGAAAATAAGGCTGCCATAGCTCGGAAAATACTTCAGCATGGTCGGTTCTATATTGAAAAGTTACATCCTGTAATTGTTAATGATGTAATTTTTTATGAAGTGACTTTTATTCCAGCGCACGACAAATCTAGCAAATTTGATAGGATAATTGCCTTCACGAAACAGGAAATATCTTCGTATTATGCAGTGGAATTGCATCTGGCTGAGTTTGATATTCAAGTGTTGGAACGCAAGATGCCGATTGTAGTTATTGTAGATTGGAATGTATCTATAAGGGCTTGTGAATTTAGAAATTTTGCAAAGATATTTGGGCTTTCACAAGAATATGGAGATCTTAAAGAATATTCTAATTTAATGAAGCTCCTGACTCAATCCAGAATGAATCTTATTGATTTGATGGATGCTTCAGATAAATTTTATGCAAATTGCATAAAATTTATACGGGAAGGAACTAGAAATAATCTTATATCTAGTCTTTTAACGACTTGCCGAAGTTTTATTTCTAATGGAGGGGCAGGAACAAATGTACTTCGTTATTTGCTTTATCATTTGAATAATAAGATAATTAAGCGGCAATTGTGTGTAAATCAATGTACTGAGCTTTCTAATTTGTATTTAAAATATCAGTGCATTCCTTTTGATAAGATTCCATTTAATTTTTCGTTGGTAAATCATAATCCTTCAATTTCTGATTTGTTCTATTGTATAGACTACTCTGGTCGCAAACATGAATTGTTTGCTCGATTTATAAAAAATAATACAGAGCGTAATGGAGCATTGTATACTTCTGCAAATGAAGTTCAGCACTTCGAGGAGCCAGAGATTTTAGCAGAAAAATATAATGGTGTGTTATACAAAAAACATCAGCATTTGCGTATTGAGTCTTATAAAAAACATTTTTATATCAAAGAATATGAAGATCATGTTCGAAACATAATCTCAAATCTGTTGAAGCATACAGAAAGTGGAATTAGAAACTATGTCAATTCAGTGGAATCCTGGATGAGAACTCCAGAGATTAACATAGATAGTGAAGAAAAGAAAGAGGCAATAAAGACTTTGTTCAAAGATTCTAAAGTTGCTCTTATTTACGGTCCGGCTGGTACGGGAAAATCTATGATGATAAATTATATATCTTTATTTTTTAAAGACAAACATAAAATTTTTTTAGCGAACACAAATCCTGCGGTAGAAAATCTTCGTCGAAAGGTGACGGCAGACAATGCAGATTTTATGACAATTACAAAATATCTTTCGGTTAGCAATTCTAATTGGGAATGCGATATTTTATGTGTAGATGAATGTAGTACTGTAAGTAACAGGGATATGGTAAAGGTACTAGAAAAATCGAGTTTTCAGCTTCTATTGCTAGTTGGGGATGTATACCAAATTGAATCAATATTATTTGGAAATTGGTTTAGTATTGCTCATTTTATTATGCCTAAAAGTGCAGTAGTTGAACTGACTTCTACATATCGTACGACTGATCATGGTTTGAAAGAAGTTTGGGATAAGGTACGACGGATTACGGATGATAGGTTAGAATTTATTACTAAGTATGGATTTTCATCAGCTTTGGATGACTCCATATTCTCAAAAAGCATGGATGATGAGATTGTTCTTTGCTTGAATTATGACGGTTTGTATGGAATTAACAACATAAATAAGTTTCTACAAAGCAATAATCCCAATCCTTCTGTGAGAATCGGAGTACAGACTTACAAGGTGGGGGATCCGATTTTGTTTAATGAATCGAATAGATTTGCTCCTTTGATTTACAATAATCTGAAAGGAAAGATTTTAGCTATAGAGGAAAAGGAAGACTGCGTGTATTTCACAATAGAAATATATATGGTTGTCAATGAACTAGATGTATTGGGGTTAGATTTAGTGCTGTTGGATTCTGTGGCTGAAAATACGTCTGTTATTTGTTTTAAGGTAGATCTTCAAAATGACAGAGATGAAGATGATGATAATTTGGATGCCATTGTTCCGTTTCAGATAGCCTATGCTGTTTCTATTCATAAGGCCCAAGGATTAGAATATGATTCCGTGAAGATAGTTATTACAAATGAAATTGAGGAAATGGTAAGTCACAACATTTTCTATACGGCTATTACAAGAGCTAAAGAAAAATTAAAAATATATTGGAGTCCTGAAACAGAAAAACGTGTTCTGGAGAATATGAAAGAGCAGTTTAACGATAAAGACTATAGGCTTTTTAAAGAAAAATTTAAGTCGGAACTTAATTTAACGTGAGAAAGATAGTAAACTACCCGTCATTGATAATTTTCACCTCAATGACGGGTAGCTTTTCAAAGAAATAATAGACTGTAATAACTGACAATGAAATTACTGAACGAACGGCATCTGGAGTATTATATCTGTGCGATGTTTCTTAGTTCATCATTGACTGTTTAAATCAATGCTGTTTTTTCTAAGTAAAATTTTGTCGGCAATGTTTATCCGGGAATTTATAATGTTGTTTTTAATTTGAATTCCCTGCTGTATTCCGTCAAGAAAGAGGTTTTTACAGACAAGGCGGCTTCATCCGTGCTTCAGTGCCGGATGGAGCCGCTTTTTTTGTGCCCGTATGCGGGGAAAACGGGTATTGCGGAAGAAAAATAAGGAAAATCATTCCCTACTATGGAAATACTATGGATTGTGCCTGCGTGGAGTTGCGCACCTTTGCAGCGTAACCAATACGGAAGGATATGGAAATAATAACGATGGACAATGAGGTCGTGAAGACGATGATGGAGAAGATAGACCGCATAGCGGACTATGTTTTCAAGAAAGACAACGTGCCGAAAGAAGAAGCGGAAATCCTGCTGACGAGCGAGGAGGCGGCGGACCTGCTGAAAATCAGCACGAGAACACTGCAACGGATGCGAAAGGACAAGACTATTCCCTACATGATGGTGAGAAGCAAGTGCCGGTACAGACTGACGGATCTGGAGGAATGCGTAAGACGGAAAATCGTACACTGCAATCCCAAGACGCTGGAGGAGTTCAAGCATAACTACCTGATGACAAGAAAGGAGGTGGATGATGGAAGGGATTGGTAAGGAAATGTTCGAGGAATGGATGAAGCGCCTCATGGAACGGATTGACCGGCTGGACAGCATCATATCGGTACTGATAAACAAGGAAGCGGCAGGCGTGAAGTACATGGACGGAGAACGGCTGTATGACAATCAGGATCTGTGTGAGATGCTGAGAACGAGCAAACGGTCGCTACAGCGGTTCCGCAGCGAATACGGACTGCGTTACCAGAAAATCAGCCGCAAGACCTACTACAAGGAATCGGACGTGCTGGAGTTTATCAGCCGGAACATGGAAGAGGTGACGCTGGACGGCAAAAAGGTGCTGAAAGTGAAGGAAGGAACGGGAAAGAAAGCTCCGGGCAAAACGGCGAAAGGGAAAAAAGGAGGCAGAAGGAATACCGGGACTGACAAGCACACGTGAAACGGAGGCGAAAAGAAAAATCAGTAATGGATGGTGACCGGATGTAAACGGAAAGCTGAGGGTGAGACTGATGCAAACCGGGACTGACAAGCACACGTGAAACGGAGGCGAAAAGAGAAATCAGTAATGGATGGTGACCGGATGTAAACGGAAAGCTGAGGGTGAGAATGATGCAAACCGGGACTGACAAGCATACGTGAAACGGATGCGAAAAGAGAAACCGGAAGTGGATGGTGAACCGGATGTAAACGGGAAGCTGAGGGCGAGCCTGATGCAAACCGGGACTGAAAGGTGAACGGGAAACCGGAACGAAAAGAGAAACAGACCTGCACGGGAAGACCGGCGGGACTATTATCAAACAATAAAAAAATCAATCAATGGAACAGAAAAAGAAAAAGCAAGAGGATGTACTGGTCGTCCGCAACGAGAAGACGGGCGAAATCAGTGTGGTTGCCGGACTGGATGCCAGGGGCTATCCCAAGAGGGCACAGGCAAAGGCGGAACACTCGCAGGAGTTTTTGCGCTTTGACCGCCACGGGGATGCGATAGACAATTTCATGAGAAATTTCTACCGCCAGTGTAAGGAGCCGACACGATTCGGTTTCTACAGGGTGGCAGCGGAGACGGTGGAAGCTCTGCTTCCGGTTATCAAGGACCTGCTGAAAGACCCTGTGGCAAACGCTGACCTGCTCGCACCGCACAAAGTGGATACATCGGCGTACCAGCAGGCTGAGGAACAGCAGACTACAGAGGAGGCGAAAAAAGAAAATGCCGAAACGGAGACTGAGGGACAGCAGACTACGGAAGAGGTGAAAAGAGAAAATACTGAAACGGAGACTGAGGAACAGCAGGCTGCGGAGGAGGTGAAAAGAGAAAATGCTGAAACGGAGACTGAGGAACAGCAGGCTGCGGAGGAGGTGAAAAGAGAAAATACGGAAGAAAACAATGTGGAACAGAAAACGGACGAGAAAATGGAAGAAATGAAACAGAAAAATCAGGAACAGCAGCCGCAGGCGACGGAAACGCAGACGGCACAGGGACAGCAGCCCGCACAGGAAGGGCAAGCGCAGGCAAAACCGGAGAAACCGAACCTGATTGCGGACAGCGATGTGGACTGGAAGGAACTGGAACAGTTCGGTGTGAAAAGGGAAAACCTGTCAGAAAAGGACATGAAAGCCCTGATGAACTACGGGAAGACAAGGCTGGTGACGGTGGAACCGGTGCTGGGCGGAGAACGCTACGAGCTGCAAGCCCGACTTTCGTTGCAGAAAGCGGAAGACGGAAAGCTGAAACTTACCCCCCACTTCGTACGCCATGAGCCGAGACTCGACGTGCCATACAACGGCTATACATTCACGGACGAGGACAAGCAGGCACTGAAACAGACGGGCAATCTGGGCAAGCTGGTGAGCGTTGCCGATACGAAGACTGGAGAGATGCGCCTGGCGTACGTCAGCATCGACCGACTGACGAATGAGATTGTGGACGTACCGACGAACAAGGTGCGCATCCCGAACCGGATCGGACTGACGGAACTGTCGAAGGCGGAACAGGAAATCCTGCGTGCGGGGCTGGCACTGCCCAAGGAGGTGACACTGAAGGGCGGGCGCAAGTTCGAGGCCATGCTGCAGGTGAACGCTGACAAGCGCGACGTGGAGTTTGTGCCGGAGCATCTGTGGCAAGGACAGTCGCAGCGACGCGGAAACGGACAGGAGAAAAAACAGAAAAGCCCGGAAGCCCCGGATGCTACCGGACAGCAGCAGAAGGAAGACGGGAATCAGGAGAACGGACAGCGGCGCAACCGCTCGTGGACGAACGAGGACGGAAGCATACGTCCGATAGGCAAATGGAAGGACGACAAATTCACGGAACAGCAGAAGGCGGACTATGTGGCGGGCAAGGTCGTGGTGCTCGCCAACGCGAAGGATGACAAGGGACAGCCCTGCACAAAATACCTGAAGTTCGACCGCGAGAAAGGCAGACCGCTGACCTATTCGGAAAACCCTGACCTGGCACAGACCGTTGCCCCGTCGAACGAGAGCCGTACACAGCTTGCGGTGAACAACGAGGGCAAGACGAACGAGGCCACCAGACATGTGAAGGAGCCGCTTCAGCAGGGACAGACCGCCCCGAAGGACGACACCCAGAAACAACAGCAGGAAAAACCGAAGAAAAGCAAAGGCATGAAGGTATCCTGAGTGCCACCACTAAATCCATTACAAGAGAATAAACAACGGATTGAAACGGGGCCTCATGCGCCATGTACCGCATATCCCACGGATAACCGGCGTACCCCGTTCCACTCCACAAGGAACAAAAGTATCAAGGATTAAAACAGAAAATGTATGATTACCATATTGGCAGAAAAACCGAGCGTGGCACGTGAGATAGCACGCATTGCCGGAGCAACAAGAAAGGAAGAAGGATTTTATACTGGAAACGGATACCATGTGACATGGGCACTGGGACATCTGGTACAACCTGCCCTGCCTGAGGGCTACGGCTTCAAGGGATTCAGCAGGGACAGCCTGCCGGTGATACCGGAGGAGTTCATGCTGATACCACGCCAGGTAAAGACGGACAAGGGTTACAAGGCGGACGCGGCGGCGGTGAAACAGATAAAGGTGATAACGAAACTGTGGAACGAGAGCGACGGCATAATAGTGGCAACGGACTGCGCACGCGAAGGGGAACTGATATTCAGATACCTGTATGCCTATACGGGCTGTACGCTGCCCTTCCGCCGCCTGTGGATAAGCTCGCTTACGGACACCGCCATCCGCAAGGGATTGAAGGAACTGAAGGACGGGCATGAATATGATGACCTGTATCTGGCGGCAAAGGCACGCAGCGAGGCGGACTGGCTGGTGGGCATCAACGGCACGCAGGCACTGACCGTAGCCGCCGGACGGGGCACGTATTCGGTAGGACGCGTACAGACACCCACGCTGGGTATGGTCTGCAAGAGGTACTGGGAGAACAGACGCTTTACACCGGAACCGGTACACCAGCTGCATTTCTCGGTGACACCGGCGGGTACGGATACGGTTGTGAAGTTTTCCTCGGTAAAGAAATGGCAGGACAAGGAAGAGGCGGCTGCATCATACAATAAGGTAAAGGCGAAGATGTGCGCCACCGTCACCAAGGTGGAAAAGAAGGAGAAGGTGGAGAACCCGCCGCTGCTGTACGACCTGACCACACTGCAGAAGGAGGCGAACACGAAACACGGATTCACGGCGGAACAGACGCTGGAGCTGGTACAGAAGCTCTATGAAGCGAAGCTCGTCAGCTATCCGAGAACATCGAGCCGCCATATTCCGGAAGATGTGTTTGCTGAAATACCGCTGCTGTTTGAACGGCTGGCAGGACACTCCGCCCTTGCGGAGAAAATCGGGGAACTGGGGGAACTGAACCGCCGTTGTGTGGATGCCTCGAAAGTGACTGACCACCATGCCCTGCTGGTGACACCCAACCGCCCGCTTGCCCTGTATAAGAACGAGCAGATCATCTACGACATGATTGCCGGACGCATGGTAGAGGCATTTTCGGAGGAATGTGTGAAGGATACGGCTACCGTAGTAGCGGAGGTGGTGCCGGACGCAGGCGAAAGATGCGAGGGCCTGACATTTGAGGCGAAAGGCTGCATCGTGCGCAAGGCAGGCTGGCGCGGCGTGTACGGAGAGTACGGCGAGGACAGCGGCAATACGGCATTGCCGGACTGGGCGGAAGGCGACAAACTGGTGATGGCGGGATGCTCGATGAGTTCGGGCATGACCCGACCGAAACCGCTGCATACGGAAAGTTCGCTGCTGGCAGCGATGGAGACCGCCGGACGCGACGATGTGGAGGATGAGGAGGCACGCCAGGCCCTGAAGGACTGCGGTATCGGCACACCCGCCACACGTGCCGCAATCATCGAAACGCTGCTCAGAAGGGAATACATGGTGCGTGTGAAGAAATCGCTGGTGCCGACGGAGAAAGGACTTGCCCTGTATTCCATTGTCAAGGAGATGGACATCGCCAATGTGGAGATGACCGGACGCTGGGAAGCGGAACTGGCAAAGATAGAACAGGGAAAGACACCGCATGAGGCTTTTATGAGGGACATAGAAAGCTATACCCGCAAGATTACCACGGACCTGCTTGCGTGTGACCGCATTTTCGGGCACAAGGCATCGGGTTGTACCTGCCCCAAATGCGGCACGGGCACGATGCAGTTCTACGGCAAGGTTGTACGCTGCGACAATCCGGACTGCCTGCTGCCCGTGTTCCGCCAGATAGCGGGCAAGACACTCACCGACGAGGAAATGACCGGTCTGCTGACGGAAGGAAAGACGGCGATGCTCGGCGGGTTCAAGAGCAAGCAGGGCAAGCCCTTCAGCGCTGCGGTGACTTTTGATGCGGAGTTCAATACGAAGCTGGTGTTTGCGGAGAGCAAAGGCGAAAGAAAAGGTACGAAAACGAAAGGAAGAAGAAAATAATGAGTAATTTTGCCACTGATTCATGTCATAATCTGTTTCAACCTGGTTGTACTTTTTATATACATGGATTTAGTGGTGACTGATTGTCGGCTGCACTCGGCATAGTTCTGACAAGTCCGACTCTGCCCTCATTTGCACGACAATTAGTGGTGGCACCCGGAGGGATACCGGGTGCCTTTTTCCTTTTCATTTCCATAATCATTTATCCACTAAATCCATCATAAAATGAAACAGAACAAGAAAACCGCTCCGGCGGAGCTGTCCTACTACGGGCTGTATCTGCTGGACTATCTGAGAAAATATCATCCGGACAAAGTATCAGACACCCCATTCATTGCAGGAAGGGAGGAAGCCGCTTCGGAAACATTCGAGAAGGAAAGGACGGCGGGAAGTACGGTGGAAGCCGCACAGGAGGAAGCCATGCGCGTCCTGCTCGAAGGGCTGCACTTCTCCCCCTACGCACTGCTGCTTGAGGTGGTGGAAAACGAGTTTTCCGAAGAGGTGCAGGAACAGGAACGCGAGGCGTTCTGCCGGGAGATATTCCCGCACCTGAAAAACCTGTTTGCCGGCTATCCCACAACGGACGACACATTCGCCCTGTCGCCCGAACATGACCTGCTCTATACAGAGCTGACGGGTGCGATAATGCTTTATCTGGAGGCTTATGGCGTTTAACAAGAAGCAGAGGCTCAGGGAAAACATCGAGGCGATACGGACGGCATTCACACTGGAGAAGGAACAGCGCACGCCCACCGCGCGTGAACGTGTGCTGCTGGAAAGGTATTGCGGCTTCGGGGGACTGAAGTGCATACTGAATCCCGCCAGAGAACTGACGGATGCCGTCCATTGGGCGAAATCTGACCTCGACCTGTTTGCCCCGACCATCGAACTGCACCGGCTGATCCGTGAGAACAGCCGGGACGAAGCGGAGTACAGGCGGTATGTGGACTCGCTGAAGGCATCGGTGCTGACGGCATTCTATACGCCGCAGGCCATTGCGGACACCATAGCAGACGTGCTGCACGACCGCAAGGTACGCCCAAGGCTGGTGCTGGAGCCGTCGGCGGGTATGGGCGCATTCATCAGCCCGGTATTGTCGAACAATCCGCAGGCGGAGGTGATGGCATTTGAGAAAGACCTGCTGACGGGCAAGCTGCTCGGACACCTGTACCCGCAGCAGAAGATACGCACGGAGGGTTTCGAGAAAATAGAAAAGCCGTTTCTGAACCATTTTGACCTTGCCATCTCCAATATCCCTTTCGGGGATTTCGGAGTGTTCGATGCGGAGTTCAGCCGCAGCGCATCCTTTGGCAGACGTTCGGCACAGAAAGCCATCCATGACTATTTCTTCCTGAAAGGTCTGGATGCGGTGCGTGACGGCGGCATCGTGGCGTTCATCACCTCGCAGGGGGTATTGAACAGCTCGAAGGTATCCGTCAGGAACGAGATGTTCAGCAAGGCGAATCTGGTATCGGCAATCCGCCTGCCCAACAACCTGTTTACCGACAATGCGGGTACGGAAGCCGGCAGCGACCTGATCATCCTGCAAAAAGACCTGCAAAAGAAGGGACTGACACAGGAGGAACGGGTTCTGACCATCATACAGACGGAACATAACGGCGGACTGACGGACAACGCCTATTTCGCCTACCACACGGAGCGTATCATACATACCGATGCGAAGAGGGGTACCGACCCGTACGGAAAACCGGCGATGGTATATACGCACAGCGGAGGTGTGGAGGGCATTGCCATAGACCTGTACAGGATGCTGTCGGAAGACCTGTCGGCACGGCTGGACATGGAACGCTACAACGGCATGGGGCATGAAAGAGAGGATGTGCGGCAGAACATTGCCGTACAGACTGAAGGTATTGAGGCGAAAAGAGAAAACTCCGCTTCGGCTACGAGAGAACTGGAGGAGGCGAAAAGAGAAAATACCCATCCGGTTGAGGGAGAACGGGCGGAGGTAAAAAGAGAAAACTCCGCTTCGGCTACGGGTGAACGGGCGGAGACGAAAAGAGAAAATACCCATCCGGTTGAGGGTGGACGGACGGAGGTGAAAAGAGAGAACTCCGCTTCGGCTGCGGGTGAGCTGGAGGAGGCGAAAAGAGAAAGCGGATTGCCGGATGCTGGTGTAGCGGACGGGACAAAACGGGAAGAAAACAGTGTGCAGCCGAAAGTGCAAGTGATGACCGGCATGTCGCAGGAAACGCAAAGCAGACAGACGGGAGGAACGGTAATGGACCTGTATGACCTGTTCGGCTATACGCAGGAGGAAAGACGGATGGCTGAACAGGGCCTGAAACCGGACAGGAAGAAAGGCGGAAAGTACAAAGGGAAGAAACCCGTGCAGCCGACACTGTTCTCCCTGCCAGTGGAGAATACGGAAAGGACAACGGACAAGGGAAATGCGGAAGCGGTTGCCGGCATCACCCCGGAAGAGGCACGCGAAATGGACGAAATCATACGCGGCGGAACGGATGCGCCGACGGCTGCCGAAACGGAGGCGGCTGTCCCGACAACGGAAAAGACGGGACCCGGCACCGCAACGGAAGAATCCTATGACCCGGAAGATGAAGTGTACCGCAGTCTGGACTGGGAAACGAACCCGCCCATCAACGGATTCTATGAAATGATGATGGACCTCACGCCGGAACGACGTGCGGAACTGCGCCGGCTGGGAAAGACGAAGATGGAGGCCAACACCGCCAGACAAGCGACCGGAACAACGGAGGCGAAAAGAGAAAAAGCCGATGTGGGGAAAACGGCGGAAACGCAGGATACGACTGCTACGGTAGTCTATCCGGTGGAAAACGGATTCGAGGCGGAAAGAAAGCGCCGGATTGCGGAGGTGGAAGAAGCCATGCGCCGTGAGGAAGCCGCCATGACACCGGAAGAGCGGCAGCGCAAACGGGAGGAGAAAATGATGCCGCGCCCGTTCAAGGGCATACTGGAGCCGCACCTGAAGGAAGGCTCGCTGGCATGGGAATACACGGCAGGCGTACGGTTCCAGGTGGGCGTGCTAAAGGATGTCACCCGCTACGGTGCCACATTCCAGCCGCTGGACATGGACGGGATGCAGGCACAGAAGGCACAGCTATACATAGATCTGCGCAACACCTACGAGCGGCTCTATGCCTACGAAGCGGAGAAGCACGAGGAGAACGAAATGCTGCGCCGCCACCTGAACACCTACTATGACGAGTTCGTGATGCGGTACGGCTGCCTGAACGCCAAGCAGAACGTGAAGCTGCTGATGATGGACGCTTCGGGGCGCAACATGCTGGCACTGGAACGCAGCGAGGGCGGCACGATGGTGAAGGCGGACATATTCGACCGCCCCGTTTCCTTTTCGCGGGAAACGGCAGTCGCTGCGGATTCGCCGGAGGAAGCCCTGTCCGCCTCGCTGAACCTGTATGGCGGAGTAAACCTGCCCTACATGGAATCCATCTGCGACATGCCGCAGGCGGACATGCTGGAGGCACTGAAAGGACGGGTGTTCTACAACCCGCTGGCAGAGGGCTACGAAATAGCCGACCGCTTCATAGCCGGGAATGTGGTACAGAAGGCCGCCGATGTGGAGGAATGGATAAGCGGACACGGGGAGCACGGGATGCTGCCGCAGGCAAGGGAGTCGCTGGAAGTGCTGAAGGAAGCCATGCCGGAACAGATTCCGTTTGAGGAACTGGACTTCAACTTCGGGGAACGATGGATACCCACGGGCGTGTATGCCGCCTACATGAGCCGTCTGTTTGACACGGACGTGCGGATAAGCTACTCGGAGAGCCTTGACGAGTATTCGGTGGCGTGCAGCCACAGGACGATGAAAATCACCGACGAGTTTCTGGTGAAGGGGTACTACCGCCACTATGACGGGATGCACCTGCTGAAACACGCCCTGCACAACACCTGCCCGGACATGATGAAGAAGGTCGGCGAGGACGAGAACGGGAACGACATAAAGGTGCGGGACAGCGAGGGCATACAGCTGGCGAACGCGAAGATTGACGAAATCAGAAACGGATTTACGGAATGGCTGGAGGAGCAGTCGCCGGAGTTCAAGAAACGGCTGACGGACATGTACAACAACAAGTTCAACTGCTTCGTACGACCGAAATATGACGGCTCGCACCAGAAATTTCCGGAACTGAACCTGAAAGGACTGGGAATCACCGACCTGTACCCCAGCCAGAAGGACTGCATCTGGATGCTGAAACAGAACGGCGGAGGAATAGCCGACCACGAGGTGGGAACCGGCAAGACGCTGATCATGTGCGTGGCAGCGCACGAGATGAAGCGTCTGGGGCTGGTACACAAGCCGATGATTATCGGGCTGAAGGCGAATGTAAGGGAGATAGCCGAATGCTACCGCACGGCATACCCCAACGCAAGAGTGCTGTATGCCTCGGAAAAGGATTTTGCCGCATCCGGCAGGGTGCGCTTCTTCAACGACATACGGAACAACGACTGGGACTGTATCATCATGAGCCACGACCAGTTCGGGAAGATACCGCAGTCGCCGGAACTGCAGCAGCGGATATTGCAGGCGGAGCTGGATACAGTGGAGGAAAATCTGGAAGTGCTGCGCTCGCAGGGCAAGGACGTGTCGCGTGCGATGCTGAGAGGACTGGAGAAACGCAAGTTCAACCTGCAAGCCAAGCTGGAGAAGGTGGAACACGCGATAAAGTCGAGGACGGACGATGTGGTGGACTTCAGGCAGATGGGCATCGACCATATTTTCATAGACGAATCGCACCAGTTCAAGAACCTGACGTTCAACACAAGACATGACCGTGTGGCGGGGCTGGGAAACTCGGAAGGCAGCCAGAAGGCACTGAACCTGCTGTTTGCCATCCGTACCATTCAGGAGCGGACGGGAAAAGATCTGGGAGCGACGTTTCTGTCGGGCACGACCATCAGCAACTCGCTGACGGAGCTGTACCTGCTTTTCAAGTATCTGCGTCCGAAGGAGCTGGAAAGACAGGACATCCGATGCTTTGACGCATGGGCGGCAATCTTCGCCAAGAAGACGACGGATTTCGAGTTCAATGTGACGAACAACATCGTGCAGAAGGAACGCTTCCGCTACTTCATCAAGGTACCGGAGCTGGCGGCGTTCTACAACGAGATAACGGACTACCGCACGGCGGAGGATGTGGGCGTGGACCGTCCGCACAAGAACGAGATACTGCACAACATACCGCCTACACCCGACCAGGAGTATTTCATCAAACAGCTTATGGAATTTGCCAAGACGGGCGACGCCACACTGTTGGGACGCGGAAAACTGTCGGAAACGGAGGAAAAGGCGAAGATGCTCATCGCCACGGACTACGCAAGGAAGATGGCACTGGACATGCGCATGATAGACCCGGAATATGAAGACCACCCGGACAACAAGGCGAGCCACTGCGCAAGGATGATAGCGGAATACTACCGCAGGTATGATGCACAGAAAGGAACGCAGTTCGTGTTTTCGGACCTGGGGACGTACCAGTCGGGACAATGGAGCGTATATACCGAGATAAAGCGCAAGCTGGTGGAAGACCACGGCATACCGGCACACGAGATACGCTTCATACAGGAATGCAAGAGCGAGAAGTCAAGGAAAGCGGTGATCGAAGCGATGAACGAGGGATATGTGCGTGTGCTGTTCGGCTCGACCTCGATGCTCGGCACGGGCGTGAACGCCCAGCGCAGGGCGGTGGCCATCCACCACCTGGACACGCCGTGGCGTCCGTCCGACCTCGCCCAGCGTGACGGACGGGCGGTGAGAAAAGGCAACGAGATAGCGAAGCTGTACGCCGACAACCGGGTGGATGTCATCATCTATGCGGTGGAAAAATCGCTGGACTCGTACAAGTTCAACCTGCTGCACTGCAAGCAGACGTTCATCAGTCAGCTGAAGAGCGGCGCGATGGGCGCGAGAACCATAGACGAGGGAGCAATGGACGAGAAGTCGGGCATGAATTTTTCGGAATACATGGCGATACTGTCGGGAAACACCGACCTGCTGGACAAGGCGAAGCTGGAGAAGAAGATTGCCTCGCTGGAGGGTGAACGCAAGTCCTTCAGCAAGGGCAAGCGTGAGTCGGAGCTGAAACTGGAGGGCAAGACCGGAGAACTGAGGAACAACCAGGCCACCATAGCCGCCATGACGGAGGACTGGGAGAAATTCACCGCTGCCGCCCGGACAGACCAGGAAGGCAACCGGCTGAACCTGCTCAGGATTGACGGGCTGGATTCCACCGATGAGAAGACAATCGGCAAGCGCCTGCAGGAGATAGCCAGGAATGCCACGACCGGCGGACAGTATAAGCGAGTGGGCGAACTGTACGGCTTCCCCATCAAGGTGGTCAGCGAAAGGACACTCAAAGACGGGCTGGAGTTCTGCGACAACCGATTTGTGGTGGCGGGCAACTACAGGTACAGCTACAACAACGGGCATCTGGCGATGGCTGACACACACGCCGCCGCCATGAATTTTCTGAACGCACTGGAGAGGATACCGGGTATCATCGACCAGTACAGGAAGAAGAACGAGGTGCTGGAGCGGGAAATCCCGCAGTTGCAGGAGATAGCCGGAAAGACATGGAAGAAGGAGGACGAGC
>ONZW01000857.1_pt1 | contig 17870 bp, 13 predicted proteins | sample 1671071 | NCBI WGS metagenome assembly ONZW01 (sample SAMN06348119, study PRJEB24527) | human gut metagenome | biome: human gut; feature: ankylosing spondylitis patient; material: feces | host: Homo sapiens | place: China | collected 2015-10
GTTCTTCTGGCACCGCCCAGCTGCGGTGAGGTTTCTGCAAATAAATCAGCGAATGTGGGGGCTTTAATCTTCATAGTCACACTTTTCGGTAGTGTGCTAATTATATCATATCACCCACCTTTTGTGCAGAGGTTCCTTGAACGCTTTTCTGAACGAGTACGAAATACCGGATTGAAGTTCAATGATCTGCTCTTTGTACTTCGCCTCAACTTCTTTATTGGTCCACAAAAGCTGCTCTGCCAAAGGCGAAAGCTCTGCATTCTTTCCTCGAGACCGGTTCACTAGAGACTGGCCGAGTTCTTCTTCCCATTTATTTAATTCATTCCAGATATGTCGGAAGGAATAACCGAGTTCCTCAGCTGCCGCCTTGATTGAACCGGTCCTCTGAATTGCATCAAGAAGACTGATGAGGTCATTTTTAAGTAGAAAAAAACCTTCTGACTTATTTTCTGTGATTTCAAAACTCAACCGAATATTAAATAACCTGGATTTCATATTTCTCTCGCCTCGTTATGTATTTATTTTACTTCTGCATGGCTTTAGCTATGGAGGATTGGCCCAAACATTAGGGCAAACCAAGCCAAATTAATACTAAAAACATATGATTATTCCTCAGTGTTATTACTACAAATTCATTAAAGACAAATTTAATTATGAACTTTTGTATATAATTTATTTTGTCTTAGTTATTTCTAAGTTCATACCAAGGAGATCATTATGGAAACAAGAAAAATGTTTTTCTCTCGCCGCAATCTTCTCAAAGGTTCAGCGGCTTCCCTGGCCGCTACCGCGCTCGGTTCATCCTCCACAGCTTTTGCACAGCAGTCTTCTGCTCCCACAATCCGTCCTTTAACCGGAAAGATGACTTATGAAGAAGTCAGGAATCGCGCTCGTGAAATGATGATTCCGCGCTGCTATGTTTGTCCGGAATGCAACGGACGCGGTCCCTGCGTCGGTCAAGTACCGGGTTTCGGCGGCATGGGTGCTTCCCGCGGTTTCCAAGCTAACTACGATTCTTTAGCTGCCGTGCAGCTGAACTCCAGAGTAGTACACAGCGTTCATGTTCCGGATACGTCCATCGATTTCTTCGGAACAAAAATTTCTATGCCTGTGATTGCAGCCCCGACAGGCGGCACGACCTATAACATGGGCGGCAAATTGACCGAAGAAGAGTTTGTCAATGCGATTTGCGGCGGCTGCAACAAAGCCGGAACCTTAGGTGCCGTTGCCGACGGTATCGGAGACCCGCTGCTCGTTTATGAAAAACGTCTTCAGACCTTGAAAGAACACGGATACAAGGCGATCGTCGGACTGAAGCCCAGACTGCAGAAAGACATCATTGAAAGAATGCGTCTGGCCGAAGAAGCCGGAATCATCGCGCTCACCATTGACTTGGACAGCGCCGGCCGCGCAGCGAGAGCAACAAAAGGTCAGACAGTTGAACCGAAGACTTTTGAACAGCTGAAAGAATTAGTCAAAGCCTCCAAGCTTCCTCTTCTTTTCAAAGGCATCATGACGCCGGATGAAGCAGAACTCTGCATTAACGCCGGCGCTGCCGGTATCGTGGTCTCCAACCACGGCGGCAGAACGCTTGCCGACACCCCGGGAACGGCTGCTGTACTTCCTCGGATCGTCGATAAAGTCAACGGACGCTGCTTCGTTATGGTAGACGGAACTCTGGCACGAGGCACGGATGTAGAAAAGTATGTCGCCATGGGCGCTAACTGCACGCTGGCCGGGCGCCATTTTGTTCGCGCGGCTCACGGCGGATTGGCTGACGGCGTGGCCTTGTTTGCTAATAAGATGAAAAACGAACTGGCGGTCGCTATGGTCCTGACCGGAGCTCAGACCGTCAAAGACATCAACCGCTCTATGGTTGTGATCCCCGACTATAAGGCTTGAACCCTATGAAAGCTCTCTATCTGTCTTTCATCTGCCTTTTGACTTTGTTTAGTTCGGTCGCTTTCTCAGCCACGATAGCTCAAAACCATCAAGTCAAAGGTCTTAATTGCGAAGGCTGTCACACAACCATGCCGATGGCCGATTACAGCAAATGCATCGCCTGCCACGGAGGAAAGGAGCGGCTGGCTGCTTCAAATCCTCAGCACTCCGCATTGAAAACTGCTGAAGTTCCCTGCTCTGTCTGTCATAAAGGGCACATAGAGCGCTAACAAAAAATCCTCGGCTCGACCGAGGATTTTTTGTTCAAAGAGGGGCTTTTCGGACCCCTCCTCTCAATTAACTGAAGAACTGAGCAGCCAAAAGAATCGCGCCGCTTCCGATGATAGACATAACGGAGGACACAGCGATGATCTTTGCTTTATCTTTCTGCTCTCTTTTTCCTTTTTCCATTTTTACCCTCCTAAAGAAGTGCGAGCAATATACCGATAACTTCTGGGAAACGCAAGCCGCTTTTACACAAAATAACTTATGTTTGGGATACTATTTTTTCTTTAAAAATCCGAAAGTTATGAAATCCCATAGAAGGTCGGAAAAACGGAATATTTTCCCGCTTTTTACTGAGATCTCGAATAAGCCGACAAAAACTAGACAAAAACTAATTTGTAACTTGAACTGCGGCCTTCAACACCCGACTTCCGAAGCTCCTAAACTTCTCAAGTCTTAACTTTCGAGACAGAGACTTCGCGTCTGCTTTCTCCGTATTAACAAAAGTTTTTAGGAAAAAAATTGTTAATGACGGAAATAAGGCGAGGAATATCTAACCAATTGAATTTTTAAGATATTTCGCTATATGCAAATATCGGATGATGAATTTTCTGTATTTAGTTGTTTTTATTCAAATAGTTAGACGACGAACAAGAATTTTAAAAGTACATATCTCATTGAGTGAATGACTATTGCACAATATGAAAACTTACTGAACCCACGGATTATTTTCAATAAAATGGCGGATACAGTCGAATTTTAGAGACTCCCAAGGATTACTAAGGAAAAGAATTTATGTCATATCTGGATAAAATCATGTGTCCTCACAGCCTCGCTGTGATTGGTGCATCTAATAAAGAACACACTATCGGTTCCGACATTATGAAGCGCCTCGTTGAGTACGGCTTCACCGGTAAGATTTTCCCGATTAATCCTAAAGACTCTGAAATTCAAGGCATGAAAGCCTACCCCTCCGTCTTGGAAGTCCCGGAAGAGATCGATATGGCGGTGATCGTTATTAACGCCAAATACGTGCTTTCCGCCGTAGATCAGTGCCACCGGAAAGGAATCAAAGGCATCGTCGTCATCAGCGCCGGTTTCAAAGAGACCGGAGCCGCCGGCGCCGAACTCGAAGCTCAGCTTGTCAATAAAGTCCGTGAATACGGTATGACTTGCGTCGGCCCGAACTGCCTCGGCGTTGTCAACACAGATCCGAAATTCAGACTCGATGCCTGCTTTGCCGAGTCTCTGCCCGTCCGCGGCGATATCGGCTTCGTCTCCCAGTCCGGCGCTTTGGGCGGCGGTATCCTGAATATCCTGCAGGATTTAAATTTAGGTTTTGCTCAATTCATTTCCATCGGCAACCAGGCTGACGTCAACGCCGACTCCGCGATCGAGTATTGGGAAAACGTTGACGACGTTAAACAGATTCTTCTTTATATGGAATCCATCGCCGATCCGAAACGTTTCCGCACATTGGCTTCCCGCACGACTAAGAAAAAACCGATCCTTGCTTTGAAAGCAGGCCGCAGTGCAGCCGGTGCCTCTGCCGCCTCTTCTCATACAGGTTCGCTGGCCGGCGCCGACAAAGCCGCCGATGCATTACTGAAGCAGTCCGGAGTGATCCGCGAGTTTTCTCTTCAGGATCTCTTTAACACAGCAAAAGTGTTCAGCCACTGCCCGATTCCCAAAGGCAATCGCGTTGCGATCGTGACCAACTCCGGCGGTCCCGGCATTATGGCAACCGATGCGGTTTGCGAACACGGAATGGAAATGGCTCAGCTCTCCGATCAGACCAAAGAAGCTCTGCGCTCTTTCCTGCCGGCGGCGGCCTCCGTTAAGAATCCGGTCGACATGATCGCCTCCGCTCCGCTGGAACACTATAAAAAGACTTTGGAAACGGTGCTCGCTGACGACGGCGTCGATATGGTCGTCGTCATTTACCTGCCCTTCCTCGGCCTTAAAGATATTGATGTTGCCAAAGCTGTCATGGAAATCCGCGCCGCCCATCCGGACAAACCGATCGTCGGCGTCTTCATGACAAAGAACGAGTTCTTTGCACACTTGTCTGAAACCCAAGTCAATGTTCCTTTCTTCATGTTTGCCGAACAGGCTGTTGAAGGTCTCGCTCGCTTAAATCAGCAGCGCTTGTGGCGTAAACGCACCGACACACCGGCGCCTCGCTACTCCGTAGATACCGAAGCTGTTGAAGCTGTCTTCAAACAGGCTGCTGCTGACAATCGCGAACAGCTCACAACCGGAGAATCGCTCCAGGTCCTGACTGCTTACGGGATCCGAGTCTGCCGAGACGGTGAGGCCAAAGATGCTGATGAAGCCGTCGCTTTAGCCGACAAGATCGGATATCCGGTGGTAATGAAGCTCAACTCCAAGAAGATCTCTCACAAGACTGACATCGGCGGTGTTCGTGTCGGCATCAAAGATGCCGCCCAGCTCCGCACTGAATTTGCCGACCTCGTCACTAAGCTCACAGAGAAAGGTCTCATGGACGGGTTTGAAGGCGTCATCATCCAGGAAATGGTCAAGAGCGACCGTGAAATGGTCTGCGGATGCGCCAAGGATCCCCAGTACGGTCAGATGATGATGTTCGGACTAGGCGGCGTGTTTGTCGAAGTCATGAAGGACGTGACATTCCGTCTTGCGCCTCTCACCGTCGAGGACGCTTCCGACATGATTCATTCCGTAAAAGCCTATAAACTTCTCGCCGGCGCCCGCGGGGCAACTCCCGCACAGATAAATAAAGTTGAGGAGACATTACTTCGTTTGTCTCAGCTCGTTGAAGACTTTGCATTCATCGACGAACTCGATATCAACCCGTTAATGATTAGCGATAAGGACGGTGAGCCGATCGCAGTCGACGGAAGAATCAAATTTAATGCGACAGAAGCGCTCGTTGCTTTGTCAATCGCCTAACAATTTATAAAAGGAAGTTAACAAGTGTTCCAAATCAGATTACACGGCCGCGGCGGTCAGGGTGTTGTGACTTCAGCTGAAATGCTGTCGCTCGCCGCCTTTACCGAAGGCCATTACGCTCAAGCTTTCCCAAGTTTCGGCAGTGAACGTACCGGAGCACCGGTTGTCGCTTTCGCCCGCGTCAGCGACAAACCGATTCGTCTTCGTGAACCGATCATGGAGCCGGGTGCCGTCCTTATTCAGGACCGCACACTGCTCGAAAGCGTAAACGTCTTTTCCGGTCTGACGGAAAATGCTTATGTTCTTCTGAACAGCTCCCAGTCACCCGAAGAACTCGGTCTGGAAGACTTGGTCAACCGCCTGCCGAAGGGACACGTCATTACGCTGCCCGCGACAAAATTCGCCCTTGCCCGAATCGGACGCCCCCTTCCCGGTGCCGCTATGCTCGCAGGCTTCGCCGCGCTGACCGGCAAACTCAAACTCGAAAGCGTCCAACAGGCTTTCCAAACTCGCTACAAAGGAAAAGTTGCCCAGGCCAACGCCGACGTTGCAGCTGATGCTTATTCCTTTGTTTTAGAAGCTAAGAATCGTTTATAAGGATCGCTCCAATGCTCAAACAAATTGAAGGCTCTTTAGGCGTTGCTGAGGCTGTGGCTCTTTGCCGCCCCGAAATCATCTGCGCCTACCCGATCTCTCCTCAGACCCATATCGTCGAAAACCTCGGCGCTATGGTCAAAAAAGGATCGCTTGAAGACTGCGAATTCTTAAACGTTGAAAGTGAATTCGCAGCCATGAGCGTGGCTATCGGCGGTTCCGTCGCCGGCGGCCGTGCCTACACTGCTACCGCTTCCCAGGGTCTGCTTTATATGGCTGAAGCGGTTTACAACGCCTCCGGCCTCGGTCTTCCGATCGTCATGACGGTTGCCTCCCGCGCCATCGGTGCGCCGATTAACATTTGGAATGATCACTCCGACTCCATGAGTCAGCGTGACTGCGGCTGGATTCAGCTCTTTGCCGAAGACAACCAGGAAGCCGTTGACCTCCATATCCAGGCTTTCAAGATCGCCGAAGAGCTTTCTCTTCCGGTCATGGTCTGTATGGACGGTTTCGTCCTGACCCACGCCTTCGAAAGAATGGACATTCCGTCTCAGGAGCAAGTGGACCAATTCCTTCCTCCGTACGATCCCCGCCAGAGCTTGGATCCTGAACAGCCGGTTTCTATCGGCGCGATGGTCGGCCCCGAAGCCTTTACCGAAGTTCGTTATCTCGCCCATGCCCATCACCTTCAGGCGCTCGGCGTGATCGACAGAGTCGCCAAGGAATACGAAGAAATCATCGGCCGCAAAAGCGGCGGTTTGGTTGACCTTTATCGTGCAGAGGATGCCGAAGTCATGGTTGTCGCTTTGGGTTCTGTCATCGGTACGATCAAAGATGTTATTGACGAAATGCGCGAAGACGGCAAAAAAGTCGGTCTTCTCGGCATCAAGTCCTATCGTCCTTTCCCTGCTGCCGAAGTTTTTGCCGCCCTTGAAGGCGCTAAGACCGCGGTTGTGATTGACCGTTCTCTCCAGGTCGGTATCGGCGGTGTCGTCACTGACGACGTGATTCGTTCGACTCGTAAACTCTCCGACCTCGACATCTGCTGCGTCATCTCGGGCCTCGGCGGCCGCGCTATCACCAAGCGCAGCCTGCACAAAGCTTTTGACGCTGCTCTTAAAGGCGAGCTGCCTGAACTCACATTTCTGGATCTCGATAAGAAAGTCGTTCAGGACCAGCTGAAGCACGAACAAGAAGAACGTCACTCCGGCCCGATGGCCGAAGCCATTGTTAAGGCCGTTGCCGACCTTCACAAAGGAGATCTCTAAGCCATGAGCGAACATCAGATTAAGTTTTATCAGACCGGTACTTTCACGGTCGGCAACCGTCTTCTTCAGCCCGATCAAAGAAGCGGACAGGCCAATATCGAAAGATACAACTCCTTGAACTCCGGCCACAGAGCCTGTCAGGGCTGCGGTGAAGCTTTGGGCGCCCGCTATGCGGTTGACGCTGCAATGCGCGCCACAGAAGGCCGCTTAATTGCCGCCAACGCCACCGGCTGTTTGGAAGTATTCTCCACCCCTTATCCGGAAACCAGCTGGCAGCTGCCCTGGTTCCATTCTCTTTTCGGCAACACGGCTGCTGTCGGATCCGGTATGGCAGCGGTTGCACGCGTCAAGGCTAAGAAGTCCGGTAAACCGCTGGTTCGAGTGATCGCTCAGGGCGGCGACGGCGGTACAACCGACATCGGTTTCGGCTGCTTGTCCGGCATGTTCGAAAGAAACGACGACGTGCTTTACATCTGCTATGACAACGAAGGCTATATGAACACCGGTGTTCAGCGCTCGTCGGCCACGCCTCCGGCTGTCCGTACGGCAACCACCCAGATTGTCGGCAAACATCCCGGCAACGCCTTCGGCCAAGGTAAAGACGTTCCTCTGATCGCTATGGCCCACGGCATTCCTTACGTTGCCACCGCGACCATTGCCGACTTGAGAGACCTGGAAAGAAAAGTCGCTAAGGCAATGACTTTCCACGGTGCTCGTTATATTCACATTCTCGTTCCTTGCCCGCTTGGCTGGGGAGCTAAATCGGCTGACACCGTCAAATTAGCTCGTCTCGCTGTTGAAACGGGTCTTTTCCCGGTATTCGAATCCGAATACGGCGAAATCACTAAAGTCACTAAGATTCGTCAGCTGCAGCCGGTTGAAAACTATATGAAACTTCAGAAGCGCTACGCTCACCTCTTCGGACCGAAGGGAGACGCCGATGCCTTCGCTCGTATTCAAGCAATCGCTCAAAGAAATATCAGAAGATTCGGCCTTCTCGGCGAAGAAGAACCTGAAATCATTCCGCCGTCTGTTCAGGCTGACGAACGAGCCGACAAAGTTTAAGGATTAAATCCCATGAAAAAACCTTTTGCTATCACATTAGATGTCGGTACATCCTTGGAAAACCGTACCGGCTCGTGGAGAACGCTTCGACCGACTTATGTCCACAAGCTTCCTCCCTGCAACCATCAGTGCCCTGCCGGTGAAGATATTCAGGGTTGGTTGTTCTATGCCGAAAGCGGCAACTATGAAAAAGCCTGGCGTCATTTAACCAGGCGCAATCCGCTTCCCTCCTGCATGGGACGTGTTTGTTATCACACTTGTGAAGGCGCCTGCAACCGCGGCAAACTCGATGCCTCTGTCGGCATTAACTCCGTCGAACGCTTCCTCGGGGATAACGCTCTGGAAAACGGTTATAAATTCCAGAGGCCCGAACAGAAGACAGGCAAGCAAGTCCTGATCGTGGGTTCAGGTCCTGCCGGCCTGTCCGCGGCTTATCAGCTCGCCCTCAAAGGCCACGATGTCACGATCAAAGAAGGCAGCCCGGAAGCCGGCGGCATGATGCGCTACGGTATCCCGAAATACCGTCTCCCCCGCCGTGTACTGGATCAGGAAATCGCACGAATCCTTGATCTCGGCGTCAAACTCGAACTGAATACAACCGTCAAAGACATCGAAGAAGAAAAGAATACAAACGGATATGATGCCGTCTTCCTCGCAGTCGGCGCCGGAATGGCCAAGAACGCCTATATCCCGGGCGGAGACGCCAAACACATGCTTGACGCTGTTTCCGTTCTCCGCTCCATGGAAGGTGAAGAAGAGCCTCTGCTCGGCCGTAAAGTTGTGGTTTACGGCGGAGGCAACACAGCCATCGACGTTGCCCGCTCCGCGAAACGTATGGGTGCTGAACCTCTGATCATCTACCGCCGTACCCGCGAAAAGATGCCCGCTCATGACTTCGAAGTTGAAGAAGCCCTGCAGGAAGGCGTTTCCGTAAAATGGCTCTCTACCATTACGGAAGCAGAAAATCCGAAGGAAATCCGCATCGAGAAAATGAAACTCGATGAAAACGGCAATCCTCAGCCCACCGGCGAATTCGAAACCGTCGAGGCTGATACCGTTGTTCTGGCCCTTGGACAAAACGTCGACCAGAGCCTGATTGACAAGATTCCCGGACTCGATATCGAAAAAGGCGTCGTTAAAGTTGACCGCTTCATGAGAACCGGTGTCCCCGGCATCTACGCCGGCGGCGACATGGTTCCGGGAGACAGAAACGTTACCGTTGCCATCGGCCACGGTTATAAAGCGGCTTACGGCATCGACTGCTACCTGAAAGGCCAAGAACCGGTTGATCATCCGAAGAAAGAAATTGCTACCTTCGAAAGCCTCAATACCTGGTACTACTCCGACGCGCCTAAAACCGTTCGTCCCATGCTCGACCTCGTTCGTCGCCAGAGCACTTTCGACGAAGTTCAGCACGGCTTAACTGAAGAAAACGCTTTGTTTGAAGCTCGCCGCTGCATGTCCTGCGGCAACTGCCTGCAGTGCGACAACTGCTACGGTGTATGCCCTGACAACGCCGTGATTAAGACCGGAGACGACAAGGTCCCCTACATCTTCAATTACGACTACTGCAAGGGCTGCGGTGTTTGCTCCAGCGAATGCCCCTGCGGTGCAATCAAGATGGAAGCTGAATCCATCTAATATCTCAATTTTGAGTTAGACCAAACGGTCGTGTTCCTGATTGAAACACGACCGTTTTTCTATTTGAAGAGAATAGGAAAGCGCCGAGATATACGGAACATCAGGCCTTACCTCTTTCCGCTCTCTACTTCAGCTTCTCTAATGTTTGCAGCAAGAAGGCATCCGCACCTTCAAAAATCATTTGGGCTGACAACGCCGCCAGAATCAAGCCGGTAAGTTTGCTCAGGACCACCAATCCGTTCTTTCCGATGGCTTTCTGAATGTAATTTGAAACCAGCAGCAGCGCACCGACGCAAATCACGGCTGCACTGATGGAAAGATAAGCCAGGAAGAATCCCAAACCGGTTTTAATTTCGCCGCCGTACACCATCAGTACACCGATAGAGGCCGGTCCCAGCGTAATGGGAATTGCCATCGGCACAACCGCTAAAGACTGGACGGAGTCTCCGGACGGAACGCGAATGGAGTCTCCTCTGACCAGCGAAACAGCTGTTAGAAACAGCAGCGCGCCCGTACCGATTCGAAATGCGTCCAGCGTGATTCCGAAAATCTTAAAAATGAATCCGCCGAAGAAGAGAAGCACACCGCTGATAATCAGAATCCACAATGTGATCCAGATCGCCAGCGTGTTTCTTTCTTGAATCGTGTTGTCTTTAGTCACCGACAGGAAAGCCGACATCACAAAAGGCGGTGTCAGCAGGAAGAAGAACTTCACAAAAAGCGCAAAGCAGTCAGAAAGAGTCATTTTGACAATTAGTTGAGTTCAGAACGATATCCCGGGCGGCTGCGGAAAAAATTCTCGCCGACAAAAATTAGCACGCCGGCCCATATAAGGATAAATCCAATTAGGCGGTCAACTTGCAATTCTTCGCCGAAAAAGAATAATCCGATGAAAAACACCATCGTCGGGCTCAGATATTGAATAAAGCCTACGGTCGAATAAGGCACCTGCTTTAAGCCATAGGCAAACAAGATCAGCGGGATCGTGGTTATCGGTCCGGCCATAATCAGCCAGAACTTATCCCAGCAGGTTCCGTTAACGAAGGTCAAGTCTCCTTGTCCCGCAAAATAAAATGTCGCCAACAGTGCGACGGGGAAGGCAAAAGCTGTTTCCAGCGTCAGTCCCTCAAGGCTGCCGAGAGGCGCCATTTTGCGTACCAGACCGTAAAACCCGAAACTTAATGCCAGCGTAAGGCCAAGAGCCGGAAATTCTCCTTGTTTAAACGTCACCCACATCACGCCTGCACAAGCAAAAAGAATTGCAAGCGTCTGAGCCTTATTCAGTTTCTCTTTTAAAAATACCGTTCCCAGAAGCACCGAGACCAGCGGATTCATAAAGTATCCGAGCGAAGCCTCCAGCGTCTGGTTCGTAACAATCGCATAGGTATAGGTTGACCAGTTAGCAGTGATGAGCGCCGAGGACACTAAAAATACTGCGACCGTTCGTTTGTCCGTCACCGCCTTCTGTATCCATCGCCAGCGCCTTGAGCAAAATAAATAAACAGCCAGGAGCGCAAACGTCCAAAGTACACGATGAATCACAATCTCCGCAGGCGCAACATGCTGCATCGCATGAAAGTAAAATGGATAAAGCCCCCAAATCAAATATGCAACTAAAACGGAAATCACGCCTTTATTCATAAAAATCCTTTTAGTTTTTACTTTCCGAATTATTTAGTACCTCTGCTAGCTTAAGGCGCCCTTTGCCGTAATCTTCTAACTCTGCCATGATCGTCGGAACGTAATTGTGTTCTTTCCAGTCTTCGTAATTTCCGATAAAAATCACGGTTTCTTTTGCTCGGCTGACAGCGACGTTGAGTAAGTTAGGCGTAGATGTCGCCCAATTTCTTGCTCCGAACCCATCCTTATTCGTCTTTGAACCTAAAACTACAATCACAATATCGCTTTGGTGCCCCTGAAGCGTATGTACTGTCCCGATGCGTTCAACTTCAAGCCAATTGCCCGTCTTCTTAATTCTCTTTCGAAGCGTTGCCGCAGCAGTGCGGAACGGCGTGCAAATCAGGACGGATTTCTTTTCAAAAACTTCGCCCTGAAGATGTTTCATGGCAACTTGCGCGTCGATATGATTAAGCACGTCCTCAGCCGCATCAACCTCTTCGGTGACACAGTTGGAGAGGCTCGGTCTTGGCGGAACAACATCCACCCAATAGCTCTCGATAAATCTTTCCGGTGTCTTATTTACTTTCATCTCCGGGGGCAGCACCATCTGTCCGGAATACGCAATTCGATTGCAGATATTGAACATCGGAGGATAACTTCTTCTTTGGAGTCTCAAAGGCAGCCCGGACCAAATTTTATGTTCTTCAGGTCCGACAAATGCACCGAAAGGATTGGCACCGTCCGCGAGCTGCTGAAGACTATGTAGGTGCGGTGACCATTTCCTCAGAAGCTCGTCTTTTCCGCAAAGAAGTTCGGAAAGAGATTCCGGCAGAGTCACAACCGGCGTCAGCTGTAAAGGATCTCCTACCACCAAAAATCGCTTGGCTTTCTGCATGAGCAGCAATGCGGACTGAGGGGTAGCTTGAGATGCCTCGTCCACAATGACCCAAGGCAGTGAAGATGAAAGAAAATTATTAAATCTAAATGCCGCCGAAGCAAACGTCGTCGAAATAATCGGTATCAGAAAAGACAGCGTTCCCAGGAAGGGCAATCGATGCGGAGAAACCAAGTCGTACATATTGGCGGTAATCGAACCACGGATACCGTCGATAAAATCCTTTTTCTTGGCTAAAACCGCCAAACGATGCAGCTTCAAAGCAGAAAGGAACAAGAGCGTTCTTGCTCTGTCCAGTTCCTCGTCTGTATAAAGACGCCTCCCGTGATTTTTCTCCTTTGAGCTTCCGGAAAAATCAAAAGGATTTTCTTCAAATTCTCCTTTCTTGGAACCGAAAGCACGAAGCACTGACTCCCTGAAAGAACGGGCTGTGACAGGCTTTTCTTCATAAGTTTGTGCAAACTTCTTTATATCGGCCTTGTAGTCAGGCATTTTTGACGTGATGCGCTCATGAACCTCACAATAAAGTTCCTTGAAACGCAGCGTCTCCTTTTTCCAATTGGCTCGAATTTCGGCAATGCCGCCTTCCTTTCGAATCTCTTCTTCTAAGACATGCTGAAAGTAAGGGATCGTCCCTTTGGGCGTTTTGTGATTACTGAAAAGCGTCTTCCAAAGGCGCGTCCAATTTTCTGCTTTTCCCAGCGGTGCGGAAATCAGTCCCCAAGCCTCTTTACTTCTATTTAACTTATTGGCAAGGCCAGAGAAGTAATCGAACGGCTCTTCGAATCCATAGTCGAACGGAAGTTCCTTCGTGATATTTTCCACCGCATTATTATTATTCGAAGCAACGATAATTGGGTAGTCCTCCACGTATTCTTTGAGAAGGACAGGAACCTGCTCCCCTTTCCAGCCGGCCTTGACTTCAAATAAAGGTGCCGTTCCGATATCTTCTATGTTAGCGAGCACTGCAGCCCGATTAATCACAATCTCGGTGAGCAGCTCCTTTAAGAGCATCGTTTTTCCGGTTCCAGGGGGCCCGTTTACAGAAATGATAGGATCTACAGGAGGCGCCCAAATCATGGTTGAAAGAGCGACCTGCTGACAAGGGACAAGATAATTTTTTATATCACTCGGCCAGCGCCCGAAAATCATCCTTTCCGGATTGGCCATCTCCAGAAACTTCTTAGGATTTGCCAAAAGGTCAGTTCGCTCGGGGTTGTCGTAGGCAAGGGAAAAGAATCTCTCGGAAACCGGACTCAGCACTCTTGAAGGCGGCTCGGTCTGAATACGCTTTTTGATCTTCTCCAAAAATTCGATGTACGGAGAATTCATAAAATCGAAGTAGAGGGGCTTCGGACGCTCGTAGTAGTTAACGACCACCCAAATACGGTAAGAAGGACCAAGACCGGCTTTCTCCAGCCAGTTCTTACAAAGCTCATCTACTTTTCTGGGATTGAGAAAGTTTTGAGGAGGATTCAAATCTTTAATGAGTTTATATCCCCTTGTTTCATCCGGCTTTAATTCCTTCTTGTTCAGATTATGGATGAGCATTCCATAAAACTGTCGGTCCTTTTCGCTGATTTTTTGGGCGGTAGTTTCCGAGTCCAACGAAAGCTGGCGAACAGCCGAGGTATGAAGAATCTGAGCTACATCGGTCAGGAACTCAAAGCTCTCGGCACCCTTCTGCTTATTTGTCAGGTTAACCAGTTCGCACAACGCATAGGACGGCTCTACCGTACCCATACTGATTTTGCCGAAATGGTTCGCGCGCAGGACTCCTAAGCAGATGAGGTCATCGGTTCTTTGCTCTTCGGCGCTGAAGTCTGAGAGGTCTTGAGATATATCCAACAGATTAGATCTCAGAAGGTGTTCTGCCCGGTCAATGAATTCATTGCGGTTAACGATACCTATGCAAACTGTAAACATCCGAAAAAAGTCTGTCCTGTCTTCTTCTTTAGGAAGCTTCTGGAGTTCGATTTCCAAACTGTCCCGCTGCGTTTTATCTTCGTTATCCCATGTAAAAAGAGAGGACCGGGGCTGATTCAAGCTCCCCGGCATCTGTTCGATAAGATCATTCTTGTCGAGGTCAAACGGCGTTAACGCTTCGACGTGAAGCCAAAGCGAAAGAATTTTGGCGAGATTGTCCTTATCTAACTTCATGGCAACGGTTGAATCTAATTCTTCTTTGAGGTCCATAACCTCATTTTATGATTTTTACCGAAAGCCATGAAATTAGAAAAGGCCTCGTTTAACCTCTGAAAGCTAAAGGTAATAACGCCAATATGTCCAAGCTGAGAAAATTAAAATCATCAACAGTGAGAGCACACCGCACTTACCGATTGTTTTCCAAAGACGGCTCTTAAAGTATTCCACTGTAACCAAAATACAAAGATGCGTCGGGGTCACCATCTGTCCGGCCATACCGTAAACCATTGCAATACCGACTAGAACAATGTTGCCCGGAGCCATAAGAGCTACAATCGGCATCACGATCGCAATATAGCCTTGTCCCATGCCTGTCATCACTCCGAAAATAAAGGAAAGGCAGGCAATGATCACTGCCTTAGGCAGCGCGGAATTATTAAAGACGTTGACGATTTCATCCAACGTACCGATTACCGTCAGAAGCTGGATGAAGTACAGAATACAGACGACATTGAAAAATAATTTTTTATCCAGGCTTTCTGTAAAAACACTCTTGACGGAGATCGGACGCTTGAACCAGAAATAAAGCGGAATAAATGCCACGACTACAAGGCCCATGGCTAAAGCTGCCTGAACATCAAAAGCAACGATTAAAAGGAAGCTCGTGACGATCGGACCGAAAGCCAGAATGAGACTCTTCCAGTCAATGCTGCGATCATGCTGGGTATTCGTAGCCTTTTCCGGATCCGTAATCTTTAAAGGAACAATTAAAAAGATCCAGCCGAGAACAAAGCAAAGAATGGTGACCCAGCCGACCTGATCAATCAAATCTCCGATCGAAACGTTCGCGATACCGCAGGCAAGAATGACGCCCGGCATCAAGGGGTTTGAAAACTCGAAAATATGGCGGAACCAAAGGTTGATCGCACTCTTTTGTTCATCGTCAACGGCAATTCCTTCACTAGCTTCCTGTACGATCGGAGCGGAAAATCGAGCTCCTCCCAAGGAAGGAAGAAGACCCAAGAACGCCGGCATAAACGCCAAAGTAACTTTGTTGCTGGAGAAGATATTTCTCAGCGTCACCACCATACCGTGAAGGGAGCCGCTTTTGCGAAGTTCAACCTCAAGACACATCACAAAGTACAAACAAAGCAGCAAATCCCAAGTTCGCTGCATTGTTAATGTCTCAGTGAAAGCAACCCAAAGCTTTTCGAAGGATCTTGACTCAAAGAGCCAAATTAATAGACCGCCGCTCAGAATCGCGGGGCCGATAAGAACTTTAAAACGAAGAAGTACAACGATGAGAATCATCGCTGCAATGACAACTAGGAAAACCGAATTCATCCTGGGACTCCGGACCGCAGGCTGCGGCCCATAAAATTATTTACTCTTAGCTCCGTCTCTCTCATGTAGTTTTGAGGAAAGAGACGATTTCTTATGGGTAGTAGTGTATTGGATTTTCGTTCGGAAAAAAGAAAACCCGATGCTTGACACCGGGTTTTCCAAACTTACTGCGTTAAGTATTAAGCTTCAAGATTCACAGGGAAACGGGGCTTCAGCTGTTTAAAGAAGTCATTGCCCTTGTCATCAACCAGGATGAATGCAGGGAAGTCAACAACGTCAATTTCGTAAACAGCTTCCATACCGAGCTCAGGATACTCAATGCACTTGATGCTGCGGATGGACTCAGCGGACAGGTCGGCAGCAACACCGCCGATCGTGCCGAGGTAGAAGCCGCCGTGTTTCTTGCAGGCTTCGGTAACGACGTCTGTACGGTTGCCTTTGGCGATCATGACGTGAGAGCCGCCGGCAGCCATGAACGGATCGGCATACGGGTCCATACGGTTGGCAGTTGTCGGGCCCATAGAACCGCAGGCGTAGCCTTCCGGAGTCTTAGCAGGACCTGCGTATAGGACAGGATGGTCTTTGATGTACTGCGGAAGCGGTTCACCCTTATCGAGACGTTCCTGAAGCTTAGCGTGAGCGATGTCACGAGCAACGATGATCTTGCCGGTCAAAGAAACACGTGTAGAAACCGGATGTTTAGACAGCTCAGCGCGGATCTTTTCCATCGGCTGGTTCAGGTCGATCTTAACGGTTTCGCCTTCTTCCATATTTCTGAATTCTTCTGGAATCAGTTCAGCAGGTTTGTCGTCGAGTTTTTCGATCCACAGACCTTCGCGGTTGATCTTGCACTTAACGTTTCTGTCTGCAGAGCAGCTGACGCCGATACCGATCGGGCAGCTGGCGCCGTGACGAGGCAGACGAATCACGCGAACGTCGTGAGCAAGATACTTGCCGCCGAACTGTGCGCCCAAGCCGATGTTGTTGGCCAGTTCAAGAAGTTTGTTTTCGAGTTCTACATCGCGGAAAGCGCGTCCGGTTTCATCACCGGTTGTCGGTAAATTGTCGTAGTACTTCGTAGAAGCCAGTTTTACCGTCAGCATAGTCTTTTCAGCAGAGGTTCCGCCGATGACTACTGCAATGTGATAAGGCGGGCAAGCGGCTGTTCCCAAGCCCTTGATCTGTTCATAAAGGAAGGGGATTAAAGCTTTCGGGTTCAGGATTGCCTTAGTCTTCTGGAAGAGATAAGACTTATTGGCAGAGCCGCCGCCCTTAACAACGCAAAGGAAGCGATATTCTTCACCTTCTGTGGCTTCGATATCAATTTGTGCAGGAAGGTTGCAGCGAGTATTGACTTCTTTATAGAGTGTTAAGGGAGCGTTCTGAGAATAACGGAGAGCGTTCTTGGTGTAAGTGTTGTATACACCGCGGCTGATAGCTTCTTCATCAGAGAAGTCGGTCCAGACTCTCTGGCCCTTTTCACCATGAATAATGGCTGTACCGGTATCCTGACAAATCGGCAGAATGCCTTTGGCAGAGATTTCGGCGTTGCGAAGCATTGTCAAAGCAACGTATTTATCATTGTCAGAAGCTTCCGGATCTTTCAGGATCTTTGCTACGTATTCGTTATGAGAACGGCGAAGCATAAAGTTGACGTCCGTAAAGGCGCGTTCGATAAGCATCGTCAATGCTTCCGGCGTAACCTTCAGGATTTCTTTGCCTTCAAAATTACCGAGAGAGACATGTTCGGAGGTGAGGTGATAATACTCTGTGGTATCTTCCCCGACTTGGAACATCGGTGCATATTTGAACTCAGGGGCTTGAGCCATTCGTATCTCCTTTGTATAAGTTTGTAAATTTGCGGATAAGAAGATACGCTAAATTCAATTCTGCGTCGATACTTTATAAAGTTTATTAGGGTTTTTACTGATAGGTAAAATAGCCTAATTTTTAGACTGATTTTATCTATTTGATTATAAATATTTTTATTGATAAGAAAATTTTTAGTTCATCCGCCTTCATTAAGGGTTTTTACTTATTATTTGTCGTTGAGATCGACCATAAAAGCGGCGTAGTTAGCAAAAGTCACAGAAAAAACAAAACCTCTTGAACGTTTAAGTCCAAGAGGTTTGTCTTTAATGGCGAGCCCGGAGACTACCTACTTTCGCAAGAAATACAACTCACTATCATCGGCGTGG
>ONZW01000860.1_pt1 | contig 17818 bp, 12 predicted proteins | sample 1671071 | NCBI WGS metagenome assembly ONZW01 (sample SAMN06348119, study PRJEB24527) | human gut metagenome | biome: human gut; feature: ankylosing spondylitis patient; material: feces | host: Homo sapiens | place: China | collected 2015-10
AGCTGGTCAAGGAGATCACCGGTCTGGGCCTGAAGGAGGCTAAGGCTATCGTTGACGGCGCTCCCAAGGCTGTCAAGGAGAAGGCTTCCAAGGCTGAGGCTGAGGACATCAAGAAGAAGCTGGAAGAGGCTGGCGCTAAGGTCGAGATCAAGTAATTTGATCCCCCTGAACGTTCTTTCTTGAATTTCGATTCTTGAAATGAAGGCACTCTCGTCGAAAGGCGAGGGTGCCTTTTTTGTTGTTTCCTCTTGACAGATGAAACACAACATGATATGATTTTGATATCAGATAGAAACACTTCCAGACTCGATAAGGAGGAATCTTACATGGAAGAGAAGATCTTGCAAACGAAGAAGAACGGAATGACGATGCTGCTGCTGACCTTGCTCGGCTATGTTGCGGCCATCATCGTGTTCGTGCTGGGTGGGATACTGCTCACGGCAGAACATAACGTGCCGGGCGTGATTTTGATGGTGCTGAGCATCGTCTATGGCATCGTCGGCATTTTCCTGCTCTGCGGCCTGAAGGTGCTGAAGCCGGAGGAAGCATTGGTGCTGACCCTCTTCGGCGACTACATCGGCACCCTGAAAGGGGAGGGCTTCTATTGGGTGAATCCCTTCTGCACCTCCGTCAACCCCGCCGCGGGCACAGTGCTGAGCCAGAGCGGCGACGTCCAAAAGATGCCTGTCGTGCAGGCGAGCCGGGAGCAGGATGGCAAAAAGATCTCCCTCAAGATCATGACCCTGAACAACTCCCGCCAGAAGATCAACGACTGCCTGGGCAACCCGGTCGAGATCGGCATTGCCGTCATCTGGCGCGTGACCGACACCGCGAAAGCCGTCTTCAACGTGGACAACTACAAAGAGTACCTGTCCCTTCAGTGCGACAGCGCCCTGCGCAACGTCGTGCGGGTCTACCCCTACGATGTGGCCCCCAATGTGGACACCACCGGTGACGGCATCGCCGACGAAGGCAGCCTGCGCGGTTCGTCCGAGGTCGTGGCCAAGCGCATCCAGGACGAGATCCAGAAAAATGTGACCGAGGCTGGCATCGAGATCATCGAAGCTCGCATCACCTATCTGGCCTATGCGCCGGAGATCGCAGCCGTCATGCTGCAGCGCCAGCAGGCCAGCGCCATCATCGACGCCCGTAAGATGATCGTGGACGGCGCCGTCGGCATGGTGGAAATGGCACTGGAACGCCTGAATGAAAACAAGGTGGTCGAGCTCGACGATGAGCGCAAGGCAGCAATGGTCTCCAACCTGCTGGTCGTGCTCTGCGGCAACCGTGACGCTCAGCCCATTGTGAACAGCGGCAGCCTCTACTGATGGCAGCAGAACCCAAAAAACAGATCCCGCTCCGCCTGAACGCAAAGCTCTACGAAGCCCTTGCCGCGTGGGCTGAAGATGATTTCCGCTCGGTGAACGGGCAGATCGAGTATCTGCTCACCGAGTGTGTGCGTCAACGGAAGAAGAATGGCAAGTATGTCTCGGATGAGATCGACCTGCCGCCGGAACTGGATCTCAAATAAGAGAAGGGAACCTTTGGAAAAAATGCTTTTCAGAGGTTCTTTTTTTCATGAAAAAGGGGAGTTGCTCCGCCTTTCAGTCAAAATAGACACATTTCCACCGGGATACGGGGAAAGTTTGTTAATAAATTATCTATTGTCTGTCCTTGCAAACCACACAGTTTTTGTTTATAATAGAAGTGTACGGGGAGGCAAGCCCCGATAACGAGTGAAATTCGATTCCGATGAAAAGAATTTGAGAGGAGTTTATTACCATGGGTTTAGGTAAGAAGACGATCGACGACGAGAATTACTGCGGCAAGAAGGTTCTGGTCCGCTGCGACTTCAACGTCCCGATGAAGGACGGCGTCATCACCAACGAGAACCGCATCAACGCAGCTCTGCCCACCATCCAGAAGCTGCTCAAGGATGGCGCAAAGGTCATCCTGTGCAGCCACCTGGGCAAGCCCAAAAACGGCCCTGAGGCAAAGTTCAGCCTGGCTCCCGTTGCAGCTGCCCTGAGCGCAAAGCTGGGCAAGACCGTTGTGTTCGCAGACGACGACAACGTCGTGGGCGAGAACGCAAAGGCTGCTGTGGCTGCCATGAACAACGGCGATGTTGTCCTGCTCCAGAACACCCGTTTCCGCAAGGAAGAGACCAAGAACATGCCGGAGTTCTCCGAGGAGCTGGCTTCTCTGGCGGACGCATACGTGGACGACGCTTTCGGCAGCTGCCATCGTGCACACTGCTCCACCGCCGGTGTCACCGACTACGTCAAGGATACCGCTGTCGGTTACCTGATGGAGAAGGAGATCAAGTACCTGGGCAATGCTGTCAACGACCCGGAGCGTCCCTTCACCGCCATCCTGGGCGGCGCAAAGGTCGCCGATAAGCTGAACGTCATCTCCAACCTGCTGGAGAAGGTCGATACCCTGATCATCGGCGGCGGCATGGCTTATACCTTCGTCAAGGCACAGGGCTACGAAGTCGGCAAGAGCCTGTGCGATGACTCCAAGCTGGACTACTGCAAGGAGATGATGGCAAAGGCTCAGGAGAAGGGCGTCAAGCTGCTCCTGCCCGTCGATGCCGTCTGCATCAAGGATTTCCCCGATCCCATCGACGCACCCGTCGAGACCACCGTTGTGCCCGTGACCGCAATGCCTGCCGATATGGAAGGTTGCGACATCGGCCCGGAGAGCACCAAGCTGTTTGCTGAGGCCGTCAAGGCTTCCAAGACCGTTGTCTGGAACGGCCCCATGGGCGTCTTCGAGAACCCGACTCTGGCAGCAGGCACCCTGGCTGTGGCACAGGCGATGGCTGAGAGCGGCGCTACCACCGTCATCGGCGGCGGCGACAGCGCAGCAGCAGTCCAGCAGATGGGTCTGGGCGATAAGATGACCCACATCTCCACCGGCGGCGGCGCTTCTCTGGAGTATCTGGAGGGCAAGGAGCTGCCCGGCATCGCTGTCATCCAGAACGCATAATTCGCGCTCGCAACAGCAGGATCGAGGTGCGGCGGCATGGCGCCGCCGCACCTTTTTTGGTACGTAGGTAAATAGAAGGAGATAGAGATCATGGATAAGGCAAAGCGTAAGGCAATTATTGCAGGCAACTGGAAAATGAACAAGACCGCTTCGGAAGCAGCCAAGCTGGTGGACGAGCTGATCCCCGCCGTCAAGGATGCTTCCTGCGAGGTCGTCATCTGCACTCCGTTCACCGATCTGGTGACGGCTGTGGAAAAGACCAAGGGCACCAACATCCATGTCGGTGCAGAGAACGTCCACTTCGAGAAGTCCGGTGCGTTCACCGGTGAGATCAGCGCAGAGATGCTGGTGGATCTGGGCGTGGAGTACGTCATCGTCGGCCACTCCGAGCGCCGCCAGTACTTCGCAGAGACCGACCAGACCGTCAACAAGCGCGCTCTGGCTGCGCTGAACGCGGGCCTGAAGGTTATCATCTGCGTGGGCGAGAGCCTGGAGCAGCGCGAAGAGGGCGTGACCGAGGAGCTGGTCCGGATGCAGACCAAGATCGCTCTGCGTGATGTCACCGCAGAGCAGATGGCCAACGTCGTCATCGCGTATGAGCCCATCTGGGCCATCGGCACCGGCAAGACCGCTACGGCAGACCAGGCAGAGGAAGTCTGCGGCCAGATCCGCAAGGTCATCGGCGAGGTCTACGGCGAGGCCGTGGCCGAGGCGACCACCGTGCAGTACGGCGGCAGCATGAACGCAAAGAACTGCGAAGAGCTGCTGAGCAAGAAGGACGTCGATGGCGGCCTGATCGGCGGCGCTTCCCTGAAGGCTCCGGATTTTGCAGTCATCGTCAACGCTGCGACCAAGGGCTGAGAAACAGAGCTTCCCCGCATCGCACACTGTCTTTTGTAAATCACCCCAGCGCCCGGCCGCGCCGTTTGCAAGCGCTGAAGCCGGGCGCTTTTTAGTTCAAAATCAAAGGAGATACCATTTATGTCCAAGAAACCCGTAATGCTCTGCATCATGGACGGCTTTGGCTGGACCCCCAACGAGACCTATGGCAACGCTGTGGCCGCCGCAAACAAGCCGTTTATCGACTCTCTGATGGCAAAGTACCCCATGACCACCATCGACGCTTCCGGCATGGCAGTCGGCCTGCCCGACGGCCAGATGGGCAACTCTGAGGTCGGCCACACCAACATGGGCGCAGGCCGCATCGTTTACCAGCAGCTGACCCTCATCACCAAGTCCATCCAGGACGGCGAGATGCTCAAGAACCCGGTCCTCGTCAAGAACATGAAAGCTGCCATCGACGCAGGGAAGGCCATCCACCTGATGGGCCTGGTCGGCACCGGCGGCGTCCACAGCCACGCTGACCACTGGTTCGGTGTGCTGGAAATGGCCAAGCACATGGGTGCCAAGGAGGTCTATCTCCACTGCATCACCGACGGCCGTGATACCGACCCGCACTCCGGCAAGGGCTTCCTGGCCGACCTGCAGGCCAAGCTCGACGCGCTGGGCGTCGGCAAGATCGCCAGCGTCTCCGGCCGTTACTACGCCATGGACCGCGACAACAACTGGGACCGTGAGGAGAAGGCCTACGCGGCATTCGTCTACGGCGAGGGCGAGCAGTATGCCAACGCTGCAGAGGCGATCGAGGCATCCTATGCCAACGACAAGACCGACGAGTTCGTTCTGCCCTGTGTCACCTGCGAGGGTGGCCGTGTGCAGGACGGCGACACCGTCATCTTCATGAACTTCCGCCCCGACCGTGCCCGCCAGATGACCCGCATCTTCTGCGACGACGCCTTCACCGGCTTTGAGCGCCGCGGCGGCCGCAAGCAGGTCCACTACGTCTGCATGGCCGAGTATGACGCCACCATGCCCAACTGCGAGGTCGCCTATCCTCCCGTGGAGCTGAAGAACGTTCTGGGCCAGTACCTGTCCGAGAACGGTAAGACCCAGCTGCGCATCGCCGAGACCGAGAAGTACGCACACGTCACCTTCTTCTTCAACGGCGGTGTCGAGGCTCCCTACGCGGGGGAGGACCGCTGCGTCATCCCCAGCCCGAAGGTGGCCACCTACGACCTGCAGCCGGAGATGAGCGCTCCGGAGGTCGCTGCAGAGTGCAAGCAGCGGATCGAGAGCGGCAAGTATGATGTTATCATCCTGAACTTCGCCAACTGCGACATGGTCGGCCACACCGGCGTCTTTGAGGCCGCTGTGAAGGCCGTAGAAGCCGTGGACGCTGCCGTCAAGGAAGTTGTCACCGCTGTGCTGGATGCGGGCGGCTGCGCCTTCCTGACCGCCGATCACGGCAATGCGGAGAAGATGAAGAACCCCGACGGCACTCCCTTCACCGCACACACCACCAATGTGGTGCCCTTTGTGGCCATTGGCTGCGGCGATGTGAAGCTGCGCGATGGCGGCTGCCTGGCCGACATTGCGCCCACCATGCTGCCCTATATCGGCCTGCCTGTCCCCGCAGAGATGACCGGTAAGAGCATCATCGTGGAGTAAGAACCTCTCCGTCTCGTTCATAAAATAGAGTGCTCCGCTGTTAAGATCCACAGCATCGTATAGATGCCGCTGGTCTCGACAGCGGAGCATTTCTGTTTTCGATCGAAAACGACTTTCAGCGTCCAGCAGGGGTTACCCGGTCTGCCAAGGCCTCTCCTACCAGGAGAGGTGGCATCGTGCAGTGATGACGGAGAGGTGATAACAGCACAAAACCCCGCCGCTGAGGGCTCCCTCAAACGGCGGGGCATTTGTGTTAAAATACCGGAAAGCGGTTCAGCTTAAAACTGGCTTTCGTACTCCTTGCGGTAGCCTTCCAGCTCGCGCTGGTTTCCATAGACGAAGTGACCGTTGGCGATCTCTTCCCAGACCGGCTTTTCCACGCTGTAATCGTGGATGGACGGATCATAAACAAGCAGCTTCTTGTTCTTCTCCAGAGAGGGGTCGGGGATTGGAACGGCGCTCAGCAGGGCTTTGGTGTAGGGGTGCAGCGGATGGAGGAACAGCTCTTCCGCCTCGGCCAGCTCCACGATACGGCCCTTGCTGATGACGGCGATGCGGTCCGAGATGAACCGGACGACCGACAGGTCATGTGCGATGAACAGGTAGGTCAGGCCGCGGCTCTTCTTCATTTCGTTCAGCAGGTTCAGCACCTGTGCGCGGATGGAGACGTCCAGAGCCGAGATGGGCTCATCGGCCACGATGAACTCCGGCTGCATGACCAGAGCACGGGCGATGCCGATGCGCTGACGCTGGCCGCCGGAGAACTCGTGCGGGAAGCGGGAAGCGAACTCCGGCAGCAGGCCGACTTCGTGCAGCGCGTCCATGACCTTGTTGTGCAGGTCGTCCTGGTCTTTGTACAGGTGGTGGTTCAGCAGACCTTCGGCCACGATGTACTCGACCTTGGCGCGCTCGTTCAGGGATGCCATGGGGTCCTGGAAGATCATCTGGATCTTGCGGATGACCTCCTGGTCCAGCTCTTTGGAGATCTTGCCATTGATCTTCTGGCCTTTGAAGAGGATGTCGCCGCCGGAGGTCGGGTTGATGCGGCAGATGGCACGGCCAATGGTGGTCTTGCCGGAGCCGGACTCGCCGACCAGCGAGAAGGTCTCGCCCTTGTAGATGTCAAAATTGACATGGTCCACAGCCACAAATTTCTTTTTGCCAGAGCCAAAGGTGATCTGAAGGTCTTTCAGCTCAATCAGCTTTTCACGCTCAGCCATTTAAGTTGGAACCTCCCATCTTTCCCATTTTCTCACGAAGGTTCTGGATGGAGTGCGGGCGCTCGATCTTGGGCGCGCGCGGGTCCAGATACCAGGTCTTTGCTGCATGGGTCTCGGATACCTGGAAGAACGGAGGTTCTGCCACGAAGTCGATCGCCAGCGCGTGTTTGTTGCGGGGGGCGAAAGCATCGCCATGGATCTCGTTGAACAGGTTCGGGGGAGTGCCATCCACGGTGGGCAGGCTCTCACCCTTGGTGCCCAGCTGCGGCAGAGCCTGCAGCAGCGCCCAGGTGTAGGGATGCCATGCGTCGTAGAAGATCTCCTGAACGGTGCCGTATTCCACGATCTGGCCGGCGTACATGACGGCCACGCGGTCTGCCACGTTGGCCACAACACCCAGGTCATGGGTGATGTAGATGACGGACATGCCCAGCTCTTTCTGCAGATCGCGGATGAGCTGCAGGATCTGCGCCTGGATGGTCACATCCAGTGCGGTGGTCGGCTCATCGCAGATTAGGATCTGCGGGCGGCAGGCCGCTGCAATGGCAATGACGACACGCTGGCGCATACCGCCGGAAAACTCGTGCGGATACTGCTCATAGCGGCGCTCCGGGTCGGGGATGCCGACCTTGCCCAGCATCTCAATGGCGGCCTTCTTGGCGGCTTCGCCTTTCAGGCCCTGGTGATGCTCGATGCTCTCCTGGATCTGCTTGCCGATCTTCTTCAGCGGGTTCAGGCTGGTCATCGGGTCCTGCATGACCATGGCGATCTTCTTACCGCGGACGCCAAGCCAGTCCTTTTCGGTGAACTTGGTCATATCGCGGCCTTCGTACAGGATGGAACCGCCGGTGATGGTACCGTTGGCATCCAGCATACCCACAAAGGTCTTGGTGAACACGGACTTGCCGGAGCCGGACTCGCCGACGATGGCGAGGGTCTCGCCCTCATACAGGTCCAGCGAGCACTTGCGGATGGCGTTCAGTTTGCGGCCGCGCAGGCTAAAAGTGATCTCCACGTCTTTGGCAGAGATAATCGGTTTTCTATCCATTTACGTTTCTCTCTCCAATCTATCAAACGTGGTTGCGCGGGTCTGCCGCATCCGACAAAGCGTTGCCCATGATGTAGAACGAGATCGAGATGATGGACACGATGGATGCAGGGAAGACCAGCAGGTACGGGTAATCCAGGAAGAAGCCGCGCACCTTGCTCAGGAGCAGGCCCAGAGACGGGGTGTCGATGCCCAGGCCCAGGCCCAGGTAGGACAGCGTAGACTCCAGGTTGATGGTGCCGGGGATGGAAAGCGCCATGCGCAGGATGATGACAGAGACCAGATACGGCAGGATGTTCTTGGTCAGAACACGCCACAGCGGGGTGCCAAGGCAGCGGGAAGCGAGGTTGTACTCGCGGTCACGGAACATGAAGACCATGTTACGGACACGGCGCGCCATGGACAGCCAGTTGATGGCGATCATCGAGATGGCCATGATCCAGAAGCTCTGACCGACCATCAGGGCGATCAGGGTCATATAGATGATATAGGGCACGTTGTCGATCAGGTTGTACAGCTCCGTGAAGAAGCGGTCCAGGCTGCGGACGTAGCCCCAGATCAGGCCGAAGATGACGCCGACGATGCTCTCGCCAACGGCAACGACCAGAGCCAGACGGATGGAGACCTGGGTGGCGTACCACACCTGGCACCAGTAGTCACGGCCGAGGTTGTCGGTGCCGAACCAGTATTCGCTGTTCGGCTTGATGAATGCCTTGCTCGTATCCGAGATCAGGGTGGTGTAATCGTACTTGCCAATGGCCAGTGCGATGAAAGAGAACACGCTCAGTGCCAGGAACAGGATCAGGCAGAAGACAGCGACCTTCTGCTTGAGGAAGTTCTGGATGACGGAACCCCAGTAGGAATAGTTGGAATAGCCGATGCGCTCGGCTTCTTCCGGAGAGTATTCGACGAAGTAGAACAGTTCGTCCTGCTTCTTGCCCTCAAAATCCGATGCCTTAGCCATCAGCGAGCTTCCTCCTTTCCGGTCAGAGTAATACGCGGGTCGACCACCATCATCAGCACGTCGCCCAGGAAAACACCCACGATGCCCAGAACGGCATACAGGATGACCAGCGTCTGCACGACGTTCAGGTCATAACGCTGGATGGCGTCGGTCAGCAGGGGGCCCATGCCGGGGACGGAGAAGAAGCGCTCCATCAGCAGAGAGCCGCCAACCGTCAGCAGGATGGACTGGGGGATATACTGCACCATGGGGACCATGGCGTTGCGCAGCACGTGCTTGAACATGATCTCGCGGGAGCTCAGGCCCTTGACACGCGCCAGTTTGATGTAGTCGCGGGTGAGCTCATCGACCATGTAGCGGCGGGTCCACAGGGCATAGCCTGCAATGGAAGCCAGCGACAGGCAGGTGATGGGCAGCACGCTGGACGCACCCACATTGCGGGTGGAGTACAGCGTGGGGAAGCCCAGGTACTTGGAGCCGAAGACCAGGACCAGCGAATACGAGACCAGAGAAGGAACTGCGTTGACGAACACGGTGTAAGCCGTGCCGATCCAGTCGAACACTTTGTCCTTGAATGCGGCCTGCAGAATGCCCATCAGCACACCCAGCACCAGAGAGATGCCGGAGGCGGTGAGGCCCAGGCGCATCGAGACGCCGAACTTTTTGCCGATGACCTTGACCACCGATGCACCGTTCTGGATGCGGCGGGATGTGCCGAAGTCCAGATGCAGCAGATCGTTGTAGAACTTGATCAGCTGGGTGGGGATGGGGTCGGTCAGGCCGGCTGCTTCCAGAGCAGCGGTCTTCTGCTGATCGGTGAACTTCATGAGCTGTTCCTCAGTGAAGTAGTAGTCCGTCGGCAGACAGCGCATCATCAAAAAGACGGCTGTTGCGATTAAAAAGATTGTGACAAGCGACTGGAGCAGCCGCTTAACCGTGTATTTTAACATGTTATCGAACCTTTAACTTTTATTTTGGGGTGCGGTGGAAAACTCAGGCCTTGGTGGCAGCATCGAATGCAGCAGCGAACTCCTCGTACTGCTCGGTGGTGTAAGCCTCTTCGCTGGTCTCCCAGTTGACAGCCTTGTAGTTGCAGGGGCCGTACATGGCGTTGATCTTGCTGTACTCGTTGGCGTGGGTCAGAGTCCAAGCCACCTCGAAGTAGCAGGGGCAGGCCAGAACGTTGTTCAGCATGCTGGCCTCAGCCTTTGCGAAGGCAGCATAGCGGGCATCGGTATCATCGACGATGGCCTTTGCGGTGTTGACCAGATCGGTGAACTCCTCGTAGCAGGCCACCAGATCCTTCTGCCAGTCAGCGGGGCCGGCCTCGACGATCTTAGCGATGTTGGAGTAGTACCAGCTGTAGTAGGCGTTGTCGTCGTGCAGGATCTCCTGACCAACGAAGTTGACGGGGTCACCGAAGTCAGCGCCCCAGCCGTTGATGACGAAGCTCTGCAGCTGAGGATTGCGGACTTCCTGGGTGATGGAGGAAACGAAGGTCTTGATGTCCAGCACGATGAAGTCATCGCCGAAGCTGTCGGTGAAGCACTGCTTCAGGACGGTTGCGCTGTCCAGAGCGGTGGAGTTGCTGGCGATGATGTAGTAAGCAGCGTGGACGGGGAAGGTGACGCCGATGGCGCTCAGCTCGTCCATAGCCTGCTTCTTCAGGTCCGCGATGTCGCCATTGTTGGCGCGCAGGCGGATCATGGTCTTGCCGTCATAAGACTCCTTGTCGAAGCCCATCTCCTTGGCGACCAGGGTGGAGTACTCCTCGCCCTTGGTGTTGTAGCAGACGCCCGGCATGGTGTAGTAGTCGTTCTCGCACTTCAGGGGGTTGATCTTGTTGGTACGTGCATACCAGTTGGTCAGCTCCAGGCCCTTGTAGAAGCACTGACGGAAGGCGGTGTTGGCGATGGCCTTGTTCCAGTTGTCGTCGGGGGTGCCGTCCTCATTGTTCTTCTGATAGTTGAAGTGCATCTGGTAGCTGTACTTCTTGGGGCGCTTCTCGCACAGCTGAGCATTGTACTCGCTGTTGGGATCGGCCTGGATGGTGGTCAGGGTGCTCTCGCCCACATCCATCTCGTCCAGCTCACGGTTCTGATACAGCTGGAAAGTAACGGTGCCGTCGCTGATCATGGTAACGGTGAAGCGGTCGAAGCGGGACACATCGTTTGCACCAAAGTAGTTGGGGTTGGGGATGTAGCTCTTGGTGTTCTGGCTGATGAACTCCTCCACCACATACGGGCCATTGTACCACATGTTGGTGTAATCGCATGCACGGAAGCCCTCGATGCCCAGCTCGGTGATCAGGTCCTCAGAGACGGGGTAGAAGCTGGTGTAGGCCGCCACGGTATCGAAGTACGGGCAGGGAGCCTTGCAGGTGAAGACCAGGGTGTAATCATCGGTAGCCTCAACGCCCACACCGGCGGCCAGCATATCTTCGTAGGTCAGGTCGGCAGCAGCGTCGCCCATGTCGCTGGTCTTCTGGTAGTAGTCCGCAGCACCCACCAGGGTCTCGCTGGGCATGGAAGTATTGTTGGCCTGGTTCTTGGCTGCGTTCAGCACCCACTCCAGACCCACGAGGAAGTCCTTGCTGGTCAGGTGAGCCTTGACCTCGCCGTTGACGTCCACCCAGTCGACATCGTCGCGCAGGTTGAAGGTCCAGACGGAGGAGTCCTCGTTGTGGCTCCACTCCTTGGCCACGGAAGGCACAGCCTTGCCGTAGCAGTCAAAGCTCAGCAGGCCTTCCCACAGGTTGGTGGTGACATTCATGTCGGAAGCCATCTGGGTGTACAGCATATTCCAGCTCTCCAGCTCACGGTTGGTGCTCTCCCAGGAGATGAACTCCTTCAGCGGAGTAGCGCCGGTGGTGTTGGGGGCGCTGGTTGCGCCGGAAGAAGCAGAAGCAGCGGTGGAGCTGCTGGAGCTGCCGCCACAGGCTGCCAGGATGCCGGCGGCACCAACAACGCCGGAAGCCTTCAGAAAGCTGCGGCGGCTGATTGCATGAGACTCGTGATTGATGTTCATTGTGTTATCCTCCCTAAAATTTTTTCCGTGCTTCGGTGCATGGTGCAGGGCACGTTGTCCTGCTTGTTTCCCACTCCTTTGCGGGAGCTTCGCATCTCCTGTACTGCTGAGGAATACAAAAGAGCGCAGATACAGACCCCTCTGTCTGTGCCTGTGCTCCTCCCGCAAAACCTTAACACGCTGATTATTATATCATTAAAAGAATAAGCTGTCAATGGAGCATGGACAGGAACCTCTTCAAAAAAGAAAGACAGACTGTGGAAAATGATGAAATATATTTGTTTTTGCCTGACGAAGGATGCAAAAAGTTTAACACTGTTTTTGAAACACAAAACAACCGAAATTGTTCTTCACAAACGAACAGGTGCAAAACGCTTTACATAATAAAAGAGCGGGAGCCATCCGCTTTGCGAACAGCTCCCGCTGGGGGAAAAGTGCTTAACTTAGAATGCGCTCAAAAACCGATCAGGCCTGGGTGGCTGCATCGAAAGCAGCGGCGAACTCCTCGTACTGCTCGGTGGTGTAAGCCTCTTCGCTGGTCTCCCAGTTGACCGCCTTGTAGTTGCAGGGGCCGTACATGGCGTTGATCTTGCTGTACTCGTTGGCATGGGTCAAGCACCAGGTCACATCGTAGACGGTGGGGAAGATCAGATTCTCCTCCAGGAAGTAGGCCTCAGCCTTTGCGAAGGCAGCGTAGCGCGCATCGGTGTCGTTGACGATGACGCGGCCCTCGTTGACCAGGTCAGTGAACTGCTCGTAGGCAGCCACCAGATCCTTCTGGTAATCGGCGGCACCGTTCTCGGCGATGCCCTCGATGTTGGTCATGTTGCAGCTGTAGTAAGCGTTGTCGTCGTGGACGATGATCTGGGCCAGGAAGTTGATGGGATCGCCGAAGTCAGCGCCCCAGCCCATGTGGACGAAGCTCTGCAGCTTGGGTGCCACGACCTCCTTCATGGTGGAGGAGACGAAGGTCTCGATGTCCAGCACGATGAAGTCATCGCCGAAGCTGTCGGTGAAGCACTGCTTCAGGACGGTCGCGCTGTCCAGAGCGGTGGTGGAACCGGCCAGGATATAGTAAGAGCAGTGCACCGGGAAGGTGACGCCGATGGCGCTCAGCTCGTCCATGGCCTGCTTCTTCAGGTCGGTGATGTCACCGTTGTTGGCGCGCAGACGCTTCATGGTCTTGCCATCATACTTCTCGCCGTCCAGACCCAGCTCCTGAGCGACCAGGCTGGTGTAATCGGTGCCGTCGGTGGTGTAGCACAGGCCGCTCATGGTAAAGAAGTCGTTCTCGCACTTCAGCGGGTTGATGGGGTTGTAGCGAGCGTAGAACTTGGACAGCTCCAGACCCTTGGAGAAGCACTGGCGGAATGCCTTGTTGGCGATGGCCTTGTTCCAGTTCTCATCGGCGGTGCCGTCGGCCTTGCGCTTGTCATAGTTGAAGATGAAGCAGTAGCTGAACTTCTTGGGGCGCTTCTCGCACAGCTGCTGGTTGAACACGTTGGAAGGATCGGCCTGGATGGTGGCGATGCTGCTCTCGCCCAGATCGACCTCGTCCAGCTCACGGTTCTCGTACAGCTGCAGGCTGATGGAGCCATCGGAGATCATGGTGATGGTCAGGCGCTCAAAGCGGCTGACGTTGGCTGCATCGTAGTAGCTGGGGTTGGGGATATAGCTCTTGGTGTTGCCCTGGATATACTCCTCGACGACGTACGGGCCATTGTACCACATGGTGGTGTTGTCGCAGCCGCGGAAGCCCTCGATGCCCAGCTCGTCGAGCAGGGCGGGAGCGACGGGGTAGAAGCTGTTGTAAGCCGCCACGGTGTCGAAATACGGGCAGGGATCCTTGCAGGTGAAGACCAGAGTGTAGTCATCGGGAGCCTCGATGCCGACACCGGCAGCCAGCATGTCCTCATAGGTCATGTCGGCAGCAGCGTCGCCGGCTGCCTTGGTCTGCTCGTAGTAATCGGCAGCGCCCACGACGGTATCGTTGGGCATGGAGGTGTTGTTGGCCTCGTTCTTGTAGGCGTTCATGACCCACTCGAAGCCGACCAGGAAGTCCTTGCTGGTCAGGTGATCCTTCACCTCGCCGTTGGCATCGACCCAATCGACGTCATCGCGCAGGTGGAAGGTCCAGACGGTGGAATCGTCGTTGTGCTCCCAGCTGGAAGCGATAGCGGGCACGACCTTGCCGTAGCAGTCGAAGCTCAGCAGGCCGTCCCACAGGTTGGTGATGACGTTGGCGTCCTCAGCCCTCTGGGTGTACAGTATATTCCAGCTTTCCAGCTCCCGGTTGCCGCTCTCAAAGGAGATGAACTCCTTCAGCGGGGTGGCACCGGTGGTGTTGGGGGCTGCGGCACCGCTGGTGGAAGCAGCGCTGCTGCCGTTGTCGGACTTGCCGCCGCATGCGGCCAGCAGGCTGGCTGCGCCGACCATGCCTGCGCCCTTGAGGAAGCTGCGGCGGTCGAGCTTGTGAGACTCAAAATTGATACTCATGGATGGATCCTCCCAGATCTCTGGCACTGGCGGTCTGCCTGCGCCGTTTTTTCCTATTCCTGAACGAGTGTGGCCTGTCCTCCACGAAAAAATGCACAGGAAGGGCAAAAGTCGCACTCCAAATATTTTAGCACTGTATTGAAAAGAAGTCAATGGATTAAAGCGATGAATTGAAAACAAAAGGATGACAGCTGCTTTTGCATGAAAAGCAGCAGCGGAAAAATGCAAAAGAATCCAAAGCGCCGGGTGGCTGCGGGAAGCGGCAGGCTTCCAAAGAAAAAAAGTGGACTGTTTTTTCACCACGGACGATTCTGCTATCTTTTTTCATAAAAACATGCTACAATAAAATGTATCTGTATCGGAATAAGGAGCAAACCATGAAAAAACTACGCGCGATGTACAAAGGCTATATGCTTCATCCCATCTTATATAAAACTGTGACCCGCACTTCCATCGTGGCTGTGCTGATGCTGCTGTGGGAGCGGTATGTCAGCGACGGCACCTTCTCCATGTGGGAGGCACCGGGCTTTCTGTGCGGCGTGGTGCTGCTCATCTGGGCGTGGGTGGACTATATGCGGCTGGACGGCCTGACCATCCACCACCTGCTCGAAGAGTTCAAGGGGATCAAGCCGCAGAAAAAGTTCCACGCCACCCGCTCCATCATGGACTATGCCGACGAGAAGATCGTCTCCTTTGAGGAACTGGAGCCGGAGGAGCGTACCTATTGCAGTATGCTCTCCAATCTGGTGCTGGGGGTGCCGCTGGTGGTGGTGGCACTCTGCATCAACTTTTTATAAGGAAGGGTGCAGACCATGGAGAACCCGCACAAGCAGCTGGTGGTGGGCATCCTCGCCCATGTGGACTCCGGCAAGACCACCCTTTCCGAAGCCATGCTCTACCGCGCCGGTGCCATCCGGAAACTGGGCCGCGTGGACCACAAGGACGCCTTTCTCGACACCGACGCGCTGGAAAAGGCGCGCGGCATCACCATCTTTTCCAAACAGGCCCTGCTGACGGCAGGAAACACCGACCTCACTCTGCTGGATACCCCCGGCCATGTGGACTTTTCCACCGAGACCGAGCGCACCCTGCAGGTGCTCGATTATGCAGTGCTGGTCATCAGCGGCACCGATGGCGTCCAGAGCCACACCGAAACGCTCTGGCGTCTGCTGCGGCGGTATCACATCCCGACCTTCGTTTTCCTCAATAAGATGGACCTGCCCGGCCCCGGCCGGGAGGCGCTGCTGGAACAGCTCAACCATCGGCTGGGGGACGGCTTTGTGGATTTCGGGGCCGATGCGGCCGCCCGCGACGAAGCGCTGGCCCTCTGCGACGAGCGGCTGATGGAAACCGTCCTCGACAAAGGGGAACTGACCGATGCCGACATTCTCCCGGCCATCGCCCGGCGGCATGTCTTCCCGTGCTGGTTCGGCGCAGCGCTCAGGCTGGAGGGTGTGGACGAACTTCTGGCCGGGCTGGACCGCTTCACCCGCCCGGCTCCCGCGCTGGAAGCTTTCGGCGCACGGGTGTTCAAGATCTCGCAGGATGAGCAGGGGGCCCGGCTGACCTGGCTGCGCGTGACCGGCGGCGAACTGAAGGTCAAGGCCCAGCTCACCGGCGAAGTGGACGGGGAGCCCTGGGCCGAAAAGGCCAACCAGCTCCGCCTTTACTCCGGTGCCAGGTATACGCTGGCCGAGCGCATCGGGCCGGGGCAGGTCTGCGCCGTCACCGGCCTGACCAAAGCCCGCCCCGGCGAGGGTCTGGGCGCAGAGCGGGACGGCGACCTGCCGGTCCTGGAGCCGGTGCTGAGCTATCAGGTGCTTCTGCCGGAGGGGGCCGACGTCCACGCAGCCCTCGGCAAGCTCCACCGGCTGGAAGAAGAGGAACCCCAGCTCCACGTCGTCTGGAACGAAACGCTGGGCGAGATCCACGTCCAGCTCATGGGCGAGATCCAGCTGGAGGTGCTCCGGAGCCTGCTGGCAGAGCGCTATGGGCTGGAGGTGTGCTTCGGCCCCGGCGGCATTTTATATAAGGAGACGATCACCGAGGCCATCGAGGGCGTGGGCCACTATGAGCCGCTCCGCCACTATGCCGAAGTCCACCTCAAGCTGGAACCTCTGCCCCGCGGCAGCGGGATGCAGTTTGCGGCCGACTGCCGCGAAGAGGTGCTGGATAAGAACTGGCAGCGTCTGGTGCTGACCCATCTCGAAGAAAAACAGCACCTTGGTGTGCTGGCCGGTGCCCCGCTGACCGATGTGAAGATCACCCTCATCGCGGGCCGCGCCCACCTGAAGCATACCGAGGGCGGCGACTTCCGGCAGGCGACCTACCGCGCGGTGCGGCAGGGCCTGATGATGGCCGCGCAGATCCACAAAACGCAGCTGCTGGAGCCGTGGTACGCCTTCCGGCTGGAACTTCCGGCCGAGAATGTGGGCCGCGCGATGAACGACATCCAGCAGATGGGCGGCAGCTTCGACCCGCCCCAGACGGCTCCGGATGGCCAGACGGCCACCCTGACCGGCACAGCCCCGGCCTCCACGATGCGCAGCTACCCGATGGATGTGGTGGGCTACACGCGGGGCCGGGGGCACCTGAGTCTGACGCTGGATGGCTACCGCCCCTGCCACAACACCGACGAGGTGCTGGCGGCCATCGGCTACGAGCCGGAACACGACCTCGACAACCCGGCGGATTCGGTCTTCTGCTCCCATGGGGCCGGGTTCGTGGTGCCCTGGGAACAGGTGCGCAGCCACATGCACGTGGACAGCGGCTGGGGCAAGACCGCCCGCCCGGCGGAAGAGGTCGCCACCCGGCCCCGCCGGATGGCCGCCTACCGCGCCACGCTGGAAGAGGACGCCGAGCTGCTGAAGATCTTTGAGCAGACCTACGGCCCCATCAAGCGGGACCCGTTGGCCGCGTTCCGCCCGACCCGGAAGACCGAGCGCCCGGATTTTGACGCCGAGCAGTGGGAGATCGCGCCCGAATACCTGCTGGTGGATGGCTACAACATCATCTTTGCGTGGGATGAGCTGAACGAGCTCTCCAAACAGAGCCTTGATGCCGCCCGCAAGAAGCTGATGGACATCCTGTGCAACTATCAGGGGTTCAAAAAGTGTGTACTCATCCTCGTGTTCGATGCCTACCGTGTGCCGGGCAGCCCCGGCGTCATCGAGCAATATCACAACATCCACGTCGTCTACACCAAGGAGGCCGAGACGGCGGATATGTTCATCGAGCATGTCACTCACGAGATCGGCAAGGGGCGGCGGGTCCGCGTGGCCACCTCCGACGGCATGGAACAGATCATCATTCTGGGTCACGGTGCCCTCCGCGTCTCGGCCCGCATGTTCCATCAGGAAGTGCAGGAGGTCGAGAAGGAGATCCGGAACTATTTGCAGGGAGAGGTGTAAACCTTATGAAAACAGACGCCGCGTATGTTTGGACGTGTCTTCGCCCCCGCCCGCGGGACAGCCACAAGGGCACCTTCGGGGCCGTGCTGGCCGTGGCAGGCAGCGCCAGCTACCGGGGCGCGGCAGCGCTGGCGGTGGAGGGCGCTCTGCGCAC
>ONZW01000863.1_pt1 | contig 17804 bp, 14 predicted proteins | sample 1671071 | NCBI WGS metagenome assembly ONZW01 (sample SAMN06348119, study PRJEB24527) | human gut metagenome | biome: human gut; feature: ankylosing spondylitis patient; material: feces | host: Homo sapiens | place: China | collected 2015-10
CACCGCGCCCGCAGCGGAATCCGCCGCCGGGAGCACCGCCGAGGCCGCGTCCGGCGACCTGTTGAGCGAGATCCAGGCCAAGGGTACCATCACGGTTGCGATGGAGGGCACATGGGCACCCTGGACCTACCACGATGAAAACGACAACCTCGTCGGCTACGACGTCGAGGTCGCCACCGAGATCGCGAAGAAGCTGGGCGTTGAGCCGCAGTTTGTCGAGGGCGAGTGGGACGGCCTGCTGGCCGGTCTGGACGCGGGCCGCTATGACATCATGGTCAACGGCGTGGACATCACCCCCGAACGCGCCGAAAAATACGACTTCTCGACGCCCTACGCCTTCAACCGCACCGCCGTCATCACCAAGGCCGACGATGACAGCATCAACACGCTGGAGGACCTGAAGGGCAAAAAGACCGCAAACACGATCTCCAGCACCTACGCCGAGCTGGCCGAGCAGTACGGCGCGACGGTGACGGGCGTTGACGACCTGAACCAGACGTTTGAGCTGCTGCTGAGCGGGCGCATCGACGCGACGCTGAACGCCGAGATGACCTTCTACGATTACACGAAGGAGCACCCCGACGCGAATGTGAAGATCGCCGTGCTGACCGACGATGCGAACCAGATCGCCATCCCGATGCGCAAGGGCGACGAGACTGCCGCCCTGCGCACGGCCATTGATGCCGCCATTGACGAGCTGCGCGCCGACGGTACGCTGAAGGCATTGAGCGAAAAATACTTTGGCCGCGATATTTCTACGGAAGAATAACCTTTGTAAAAAACATAGAAGGGGCTGCTGCACACGCAACAGCCCCTTTTGTTTTTGGGAAAATTATACCTTGCGAAGGATGCCGTCGGTCAATTCGACGCTGTCGCCTTCCTCCATTCCGCCGCGGCGCAGCGCTTCGTCGGGGTAGGGGAGTACGCGCCGCGTGCCGTCAGCACTTTCCAGCACTACGTCAACCAGAATCGGCTGGTCGGCGGGCGGCTCCTCGCAGCCGTACATCTGTTCCTCAATGCGGAAAATTTTGTATTTCATGCAGCTTCACGCTCTCTCCGGGGCGGTGGGTCCTGTCTCCACGGCCTCGATTTCTTTGATCAACATCTCATGGCCCTGCAAAAGATGGGTGCGCGGGCTCTGGCAGTGGGGGCAGGTGCGGCCAAACTGCACGGTGGGGTACTGTTGGCCGCAGTCCTCGCACACGGTCACGGCGGGGATGGTCTCCACGGTCAGCACCGCGCCGGGCAAAAGCTCCGATTTCGCCGCCGCCCACTTCCAGCAGTCCTGCAGGTAGCTCTCCACCACGCCGGAGACCTCGCCCAGCTGCAGCGTCACGCGCCGAATGCGCGTCACGTCGTTCTGCCGGGCCACATCCTCCACCGTGCGGATGATGTGGAATACAATGCCAAGCTCGTGCATTACTTCTCCTTCTTGGCAAAGCGGATCTTGATCTCGCGCTTCGCCATGTAGGGCAGAATGGCCTTGAACTTGTCCTCGCTCCTGACCATCTTGCTGCACTCGGGCAGGTCGCGGTGCAGGCGGATGGCATCAAACTCGCACTTTGTCGTGCAGACGCCGCAGCCAATGCACTTGTTCGGGTCCACAACGCTGGCACCGCAGCCCAGACAGCGCGCTGTCTCGATTTTGACCTGATCCTCGGTCAGCGTCAGGTGCGCGTCGCGGAAGGAGCGGTGCGCGTCAATGCCCGCATCCAGCGCGGCGGACTGGCGCGGTGCGCGGTCATACTCGCCCAGCGCCAGATTCGACTTGTCCAGCTCGTGGAAGTCGCGGCGGTTGCGGCCAATCGTCAGGCTTGTGTTGGGCTGCACAAAGCGGTGGATGGAAATTGCCCCCTGCTTGCCCGCAGCAATCGCGTCAATGGCAAACCGCGGCCCGGTGCAGACGTCGCCGCCGACGAAAATGTCCGGCTGGGCGGTCTGGTAGGTCAGCGCGTCGGCCACAGCGCCCTGGCCGCGGCCCAGCTGCACGGCCTCGCCGTTGAGCAAATCGCCCCACTCGATGCACTGGCCGATGCTTAAAACAACGTTGTCGCACGGCAGGGTGATGGTGTCGTTTTCATCGTAGGTGGGCGCAAAACGGCCCTCCGCGTTGTAAAGGCCGGTGCACTTTTTCAGCACGACGGCGGTCACATGGCCGTTCTCGGAGAGGAACTCCTTCGGGCCGTAGCCGCAGGTGATTTTGGTGCCCTCCTCCTCGGCCTCGGCAATTTCCTCCGGCGAGGCCGGCATCTTGTCCCGCGGCTCCAGACAGACCATCGTCACGCCGTCGGAACCGCAGCGCAGAGACACACGCGCCGCATCAATGGCAACGTTGCCGCCGCCGATGACGACGGTCTTTCCGGTCATTTTGCGGCTCTCGTCACCGCCGACGGTGCGCAGCAGGTGGACAGCGGTCTCGATACCCGCGGCGTCCTCGCCGGGCACACCGGCCCGGCGCCCGCCCTGGCAGCCGATGGCGATATAGAACGCCCGGTAGCCCTGTCGGCGCAGTTCGGCCAGCGTGACGTCTTTGCCGACCTCGACACCGCAGCGGATGTCAACGCCCAGCTCCCGCAGAATGTCGATTTCGGCGTCAATGACGTTTTTCTCGAGCTTGAACGAAGGGATTCCGTAGCGCAGCATGCCGCCGGGACGCTCGTTTTTCTCAAATACGGTGGGCTTGTAGCCCTGCACTGCCAGAAAATAGGCGCAGGACAGGCCCGCGGGGCCGCCGCCGATGATGGCGATCTTCTGCGGCCACGGGCCCTGCAGCGACGGCTGGACAACGTCGGGCACGTAGCGGTGCGCGGCGTTCAGGTCCTGCTCGGCAATGAACTTCTTGACGGCGTCGATGGCCACGGCCTGATCCACGGTGCCGCGGGTGCAGGCGTCCTCGCACCGGCGGTTGCAGACGCGCCCGCAGACGGCGGGGAAGGGGTTCTCCTTTTTAATCAGCGCCAGCGCGTCGCGGTAGCGGCCCTGCGCGGCCATTTTCAGGTAGCCCTGCACGGCAATGTGCGCGGGGCAGGCCGTCTTGCAGGGGGCCGTGCCGGTGTCATAGCAGTTGATGCGGTTCTTGTCGCGGTAGTCGATGGCCCACTTGTCGGGGCCCCACTTCACGGCGTCGGGCAGCTCCTGCTTCGGGTAGGTGATGGGGCCGTCCTTCGTGCAGAGCTTCTGGCCCAGCTTGACCGCGCCCGCGGGGCAGTACTCCACACAGCGCCCGCAGGCCACGCAGTTCTCCGGCTCGACACGCGCCACGTAGGCCGAGCGGCTCATGTTCGGCGTGTTGAACAGCTGGCTTGTGCGCAGCGCATTGCAGACGTTGACGTTGCAGTTGCAGATGGCAAAAATCTTGTTCTCGCCGTCGATGTTCGTGATCTGGTGCACAAAGCCGTTGTCCTCGGCCTTCTGCAGGATCTGCATGACCTCATCGTAGGTCACGTAATGCCCCTTGTTGGTCTCGACGAGGTAGTCGGCCATGTCGCCCACGCCGATGCACCAGTCGTCGGGGTCGTCTCCGCAGCCTTCGCCCATGGCGGCGCGGGACATACGGCAGCTGCACGGACCGGCGGCATACTTGCCGTCGTACTTTTTCAGCCAGTGAGAGATGTGCTCAATGTCGGCGGACCGGTTCTCGGTCTCGATGGCTTTTTCCACCGGGATGACGTGCATACCGATGCCTGCGCCGCCCGGGGGCACCATGGCGGTGATGTGCTCCAGCGGCAGAAACGTCATCCGCTCAAAGAAGGCTGTCACCTCGGGGTGGTCGGCGATCTGCTGTTTGTTCATGTTGAAGAACTCTGCGCTGCCGGGCACGAACATCGGCAGGATGTACTGCTTTTCGCGGTGGGGATTCTCCCAGTTGTACTCCAGCAGACCGACGACGGCCATCTGCTGCAAAAGCGGCTCCAGCTCCTCGGAAGGCTTGCCCGTGGCCTTGACCAGCTCGGACAGGGTCATGGGCTTGCGGACCTTCATTTTTAAGGCAACGTCCGCCATCTCGTCGGTCACGATAGACGCCAAGCCCCAGTATTCGGGGTCATCTTTCGTCAGAATGCCCTTTTTGGCCGGGATGCGATCCGTGATCATCTGGCCCAGCCTGGCAATTTTCTCGCGGTACGGCTCGTCCCTCGGAATCTCGAAGGGCAGCCTGCTCTCATCCAGCGGGAACGCAGTGGGTTTGCTCATGGTGTGCTCCTTTTTTGTGCCGTTGCTCCGTTTTTGCACAGTAGGGGCCGGGCATGCCCGGCCCGGTTGTAAATGGCGGACGGGCGATTGCGGCAACGCCGCGGGCCGCACATGTGCGGCCCCTACAACGCGGCTGGATTATTTACGCCTGCCACGCCCTGACCTGCTCTTTTAGCCAATCGGCCCATTCGTCAATGCCATCGCCCGTCCGGGCGCAGATCGGAATGACCCTTGCGTTCGGGTTGCGCAGGGCCACATACTCGCGGCATTTGTCCATGTCAAAGTCAAAATACGGCAGAACGTCGATTTTGTTGACAAGAACGACGTCGCAGACCTGGAACATCAGCGGATATTTCAGCGGCTTGTCGTGACCCTCGGGGACCGACAAAATCATGGCGTTCTTCACCGCGCCGGTGTCGAACTCGGCAGGGCAGACAAGGTTGCCGACGTTTTCCAGAATCACCAAATCGAGACCCTCGGTGCCCAGCCCGGCCAGTCCCTGCCGGGTCATCTCGGCGTCCAGATGGCACATGCCGCCGGTGTGCAGCTGAATGGCCTTGGCGCCGGTCTCGGCAATGGCGCGGGCGTCCACGTCGGAGTCGATGTCGGCCTCCATCACGCCGATGCGCAGCTCATTTTGCAGCGCAGCAATCGTGCGGCGCAGTGTCGTGGTTTTGCCGGACCCCGGTGCGCTCATTAAATTCAGCAGAAAAATTTTTTCCTGCTTCAGCTCAGCCCGCAGCGCGGCGGCCTGTTCGTCGTTGGAGGCAAAGATGCTCTGCTTGACCTCGAGAATTTTCACGTTGTCCATGGGGTGCTCCTTATAAATTGGTATATGGCCTCTGCTAACATTTTAACATCGTGTCAAAAAATCCGCAATCGACGAATATGACAAAGAATTGACGAAAGAACGGGCAGGTTGACGAAAAGAGCGCGTAAACTCATTAGCGGCAGATGCCGCGAACTGGCGGCGGGGTGTGGGCACCCCGCCCTACGTATAACGGGGAAAGTGGAACGTAGGGCGGCATGCCCACATGCCGCCGTGGCCGTGTGCGAAAGCAGGGACCTGCCGGTTTGTGGTTAGTCCGGTTTTATAAAGTGCTCCACCACCATCCGCTGCGCCTCCGGCGTAAACAGCAGCACTGAATACGGCGTGCCGCGGCCACTGACCTTGTCCTCGCTGCGCAGACCGGCGTCCACACCGGCAGGGGTCGGCACGTAGTAAAAGCCCTTCGTCGGCAGACGCTCCATGCCGATGAGCCGCTGCGCCAGCAGCCACTCGTCGATCTCCTTGATGGTCGGTGCCTTCACATCCGGGTCACCGGCGGCCTCGATCAGCGCGGCCTTCAGCTCCGCGCCGGTATAGCTGTCCTGATAGTTGAAGCTGCGCGCGTCCTCCGCCGTCAGGTAAAACGCGGGACGCTCGGCCTTCGGCGGCTTTTTCTTCTTCTCGGACGGCAGCGGCTTTTCCGGCTCCGGTGCGGGCGGGTCCAGGCTCAAAACGGCGGCGGGGTGGTCGGCGCGGTAGGCGTCAATGACCGCAAAGAACGCGGCACCGTACTTTTCATACTTGCGCTCACCCATGCCGTAGATGCCCAGCATATCCTCCGCGCGGCGCGGCGCGCGCAGGCACATATCCACCAGCGACTTGTCACCGAACACGACGTAGGGCGGCAGTCCCTCGCGCTGGGCGGTGTCGAACCGCAGCTGGCGCAGCTGATTGAACAGCTCCAGTCCGGCACTCGTCAGCGCGTCCATCGGGCTGCGGCGTTTCGGCTTCGGTGCGCGGGCCTGCTCCGGCTCACGCTGCGGCGGCAGCTTGACCAGCACCTGCCCGCCGGCCTTCAGCGGAGCAATATCCCCGATGTGCAGCACGGCGTACTGGTCGTCGCTCTGCACCAAATATCCATCCTCCAGCAGCTGGGCCAGCAGGCGTTCCAGCGTCTCGCGCGGGGTGTCCTTCATCCGGCCGTAGCTCTTGAAGCGCTCGGCTCCCAGCTCCCGCAGACGCGCACGGTTCGCGCCTTGTAAAGTGCCGAACAAAATCGCTTTGCCGTACCGCCCGCGCAGCTCGGCCACGCAGTTGATCATCCACTTGGCGGCGTCGGTCATATCGACCTCGTCAAAATCGTTGTTGCAGCTGCCGCAGTTGCCGCACGGCGCGGTGGGATGCTCGCCGAAATAGGCCAGAATGTAGTTGCGCAGGCACTGCGTCGTCTGGCAGTAGCGCTCCATCGTCTGCAAGCGCTGCAGGTCGCGCTGGCGCAAAAGGTCGGCCTCCTCGTCGTCCATCTCGGCAAAATCCTTTTTGTCCAGCAGGAATTTGTTGATGATGACGTCCTGCGCCGAAAAAAGCAGCACGCACTGCGACGGCAGCCCGTCACGCCCGGCACGGCCCGCCTCCTGGTAATAATTCTCCATGCTCTGGGGCATGTTGTAGTGCAGCACGAACCGCACGTTGGACTTGTCAATGCCCATGCCAAAGGCGTTCGTCGCCACAATGACCGGCGCGGTGTCGTAGATGAAGTCGTTCTGATTTTTGCGGCGTGTTTCGGCGGACAGGCCCGCGTGGTACTTTGTGGCCGCAAAGCCGTATTCGGTCAGAAGCTCCTGCAGCTTGTCCACATTCTTGCGGGTGGCACAGTAGATGATGCCGCTCTCGCCGGGGTGGTCGCGCAGATATTGGATGACAAAATCGTCCTTGCGGCGGGTGTGCTCGACCTGAAAGTAGAGGTTGGGCCGGTCAAAGCCGGTCACAAGCACCTTCGGGTCGTGGAGCCGCAGCGTGCAGACAATGTCGTCCTTGACCTCCCGCGTGGCCGTGGCCGTGAACGCCGACACGATGGGGCGGCGGGGCAGACTGTCGATGAAGTCGAGGATCTTTAAGTAGCTCGGGCGGAAATCCTGTCCCCACTGGCTGATGCAGTGCGCCTCATCCACCGTGACCATCGAGATGTCCGCCCCCGCGGCAAAGCTGCGGAACACCGGGCTTTCCAGACGCTCGGGCGCGACGTAGACGAGCTTGTAGCTGCCCTCGGCGGCCAGGTCCAGCGCACGGGCGATCTGTGTCTCGGTCAGCGACGAGTTGATAAACGCCGCATGGATGCCCGCTGCGTTCAGCCCCTTGACCTGGTCCTGCATCAGCGAGATCAGCGGTGAGATAACGAGCGTCAGCCCCGGCAGCAGCAGGGCAGGGACCTGATAGCAGAGCGACTTGCCCGCGCCGGTGGGCATGATGGCCAGCGCGTCCCGTCCGGCCAGAAGGGCGCTGACGATCTCCTCCTGCCCGGGGCGGAAGGAGTCGTAGCCGAAATATCGTTTTAACGCTTCACGCGGAGTCATGAAGGGCCTCCTGAACTTTTTCTTCCATTATACCACATCCGCACCCCTGCGGCCAGAGAAACGCGCACTTTACACCGCGCACCGTCTGCGGTATACTGGTAGCAAATCAAAAAACAGGAGTTGTCGCTATGATTCTGGATATTGTTGTGGACGTACAAAAGGACTTTATCACGGGTGCGCTGGCGAACCCCCAGGCACAGGCCAACGTGGCCCACCTGGCCGAGACCGTTAAGGCCCATGCCCGGGCCGGGCACTGGCTGTTCCTGACGCGGGACACCCACCCCGACAACTACCTTGCCACGCGGGAGGGACGCCACCTGCCTGTGGAGCACTGCATCGAGGGCGAGGACGGCTGGAACTTTGCGCCCGAGCTGGAGAACGCGCTGGACGGTACCGAGCCCGAGGTCTGCCACATCGTCAACAAGCCGACCTTCGGCAGCTATATGCTGCCGAGCGAGATCCTCGACGAGCTGATGGCCCACAACAAGGCCGTGGACGACATTGAAAAGATCGTCATCTACGGCTACTGCACCGACATCTGCGTCATCAGCAACGCCATGGTGCTGCGCGCGGCCTTCCCGGAGACGGAAATCGAAATCCTGTCCGACTGCTGCGCCGGGGTCACGCCCCAGTCCCACCAAACGGCGCTGGACGCCATGCGGGCGTGCCAGTTCACAATCGTATAAAGCGTATAAAGGCAAAATTGAAACCGACGCACTCTTGCGTTTCTCGCTGCATTGTGTTATACTTTACACCGTAAAACTGAATACGACAGCAGGTGCCTTTTTATGCCGCCGTTCGGCGCATGGGAAAGGGTAAAAGGGAAGCGGGTGCAAATCCCGCACGATCTCGTCACTGTGATAAGGGAGCCTGCCGCCAGGGTGCATTTGCACCGGTCACTGGGTTTTGACCCGGGAAGGCGGCGGCAGGCGTTGAGCTTTCAGCCAGGAAACCTGCCTGCTGCCGGGTACGGGGGCGCACCGCCCCAGATCACGAGGAATTGGTTGTACCGCAAAGCACCTGCTTAAAATACGGGGTCTTTTGTGTTGCCATTCTGCACGCAAAAGACCTCGTTTTTTACGGGGTCAATTTCCGTGTGCCCTGCTGTTCTCTCCCGTACTGTCTCCCAGCTTTAAACAAGGAAAGGAAGCAAGAACACATGAAAAGGATCACCTACAAGAAAGCTGCCGCCGTCGCCATGGCCGCAGCACTGTCCGCCGCCCTGCTGGTCGGCTGCGGCAACACCGCCGTGAGCACTGACAGCGCTGCCGCGAGCACCGTCGCCGCAGAAAGCACCGCAGAAGATGCAGAAAAGACCGCAGACGAGGGAGATGCAGACGAAGTGGCCGCCAAGAACTGCGCCGATTTGATCGACGCCATCTACGTGCAGGAGCGCAGCGCCGACACCGATGCCCAGTGCGAGGCCGCCAAGGCTGCCTGGGATGCCCTGACCGACACCCAGAAGGAGCTGGTCGAGGGCGAGAACGCAGACCCCGACTACTTTGGCCGCGACACCGGCGACGCCGGCAAGGACGACCCGCGCAATGCCGACGACATCGGCGAGAATGAGCTGCTGGTCGTCAGCTTCGGCACCTCCTTCAACGGCAGCCGCGCCGCTGACATCAAGGGCATCGAGGACGCCCTGCAGGCCGCCTACCCGGATTGGAGCGTCCGCCGCGCCTTCACCGCGCAGATCATCATCAACCACGTTCAGGCCCGCGACGGCGAGAAGATCGACAACATGGACCAGGCGCTTGAGCGTGCCGTTGCCAACGGCGTCAAAAATCTGGTTGTCCAGCCTACGCACCTGATGCACGGCGCCGAGTACGACGAGATGTGCGAGGCGGTTGAGCAGTACAGGGACAAGTTCGACAGCGTTGCCATTGCCGAACCCCTGCTGGGCGAGGTCGGCGAAGATGCCACCGTCATCAACGCCGACAAGGAGGCCGTAGCCGCCGCCATCACCGCCGAGGCCGTCAAGACCGCCGGATATGACGACGCCGCTGCCGCCGCTGCGGACGGCACCGCCTTTGTCTTTATGGGCCACGGTACGTCCCACACCGCCAAGGTCAGCTACAGCCAGATGCAGACCGCGATGCAGACGCTGGGCTATGACAACGTCTTTATCGGCACCGTCGAGGGTGAGCCCGAGGACACCGCCTGCGATGCCGTTATCGAGAAGGTCAAGGAGGCCGGTTACACCAAGGTCATCCTGCGCCCGCTGATGGTCGTCGCCGGTGACCACGCCAACAACGACATGGCCGGTGCCGAGGACGATTCCTGGCTGAGCCAGTTCAACGCCGCCGACTGCTTTGAGAGCGTCGACACCCAGATCGCAGGTCTGGGCGAGATCGGCGACATCCAGCAGCTCTACGTTGACCACGCCGGGGCCGCCATCGATTCCCTGAACGGCTGAGAAAGACCCATTCTGCCCGGAGGGTAAGCTCCGGGCAGTTTTTTGGTTTTTGGGAAAGCACGGCAGGGGCCGGGCATGTCCGGCCTGCGTCCGATGTGATGCCCTGCCACGCCGTAGGGGCGGATTCTATATCCGCCCGCGCTGCCTCCCGCTATTGCCTGATAAATATGTATAGAATGAGGTAAGGAAAGCATGAAAAAGCTCCAACTCGCATCCCTGACTCTCGCTGCCCTGCTGCTGGCGGGCTGCGGTGCGTCCGCAGCGTCCACCGCCGAGAGCACGTCCGAGGCGGTCTCCACGGAAGAAACCGCCCCTGCCGCCACCGCGGCCCCGGCCCCTGCCGTCACGAAAGCCCAGGCCCCCGCTGCTGCGCTGCCGGACGGCGTATACACCGCTAAGTTCAACACCGACAGCAGCATGTTCCACGCCAACGAAGCCGTGGACGGCATGGGCACGCTGACGGTGGAAAACGGCACGATGACCTTCCACGTCAGTCTGCAGTCCCAGAAGATCGTCAACCTGTATCCGGGCATGGCCGCCGACGCCCCCGCCCACGAGAGCGACTGGCTGCAGCCTACCGTTGACACGGTGACCTACTCCGACGGTACCAGCGACGAAGTATACGGCTTTGACATCCCCGTTGCGGCTGTCGATGCCGATTTCCAGCTGGCCATCCTCGGCACCAAGGGCACCTGGTATGACCATACGGTCAGCATCTCCGATGCCGAGCCTGCGGCAGAGGATGCGGCTGCGGCAGCCGTCGAGATCCCCGCCGACGGCAGCTACACCTGCGCTGTGACGCTGGAGGGCGGCAGCGGACGCGCCACCGTCGAAAGCCCTGCCGCGCTGACTGTGGCCGACGGCATTATGACCGCGACCATCGTCTGGAGCAGCCCGAACTATGACTATATGCTCGTTGACGGCGAAAAGTACCTGCCCGTCAACACCGACGGCAACTCGACGTTTGAGATCCCCGTTGCCGCGCTGGATACCACGCTGGCCGTCACGGCGGACACTGTCGCCATGAGCACCCCGCACGAGATCGACTATACCCTGACCTTTGACAGCGCGACGCTGGCCGCCGAATGAGGCGCGCGGCAGCTTTTGCCCTGCCCGCTCTGCTGCTGGCAGGGTGCGCGGCTGCATCCCAGGCTCCCGCGCAAACGGACGCATTGACGATAGAAAACCGCTATCCGCTGGAATATGCGAAGCAGTTCACGGTGGATGTGTGCGCGGGCGGCTATGACCTCATCACGATTGACGGCAGCCGCTATCTCGTCGTGCCGGAGGGGGCCGCTGCGCCCGCCAATCTGGACGCAGACATCACCGTTTTACAGCAGCCTATCCAAAATATCTACCTTGTGTCGTCGTCCGCGATGGATCCCATCATCAGCATTGGCGGGCTGGGGGCTGTGGCACTGTCCGGCACGCAGGCCGAAAACTGGTACCTAGACGCGGCCCGCACCGCCATGGAGCAGGGCGAGATCGCCTACGCGGGCAAATACAGCGCACCCGATTACGAGACGATCCTGTCTGCCGACTGCGGCCTTGCCATCGAGAACACAATGATCTACCACACGCCCGAGGTGAAAGAGCAGCTCGAAAAATTCGGCGTGCCGGTCCTCGTCGAGCGCTCGAGCTACGAGAGCGACCCGCTGGCCCGGATGGAATGGGTCAAGCTGTACGGCATCCTGCTGGGCAGAACCGAGGAGGCCGAGCGCGTTTTTGACGACGCTGTGCAGCGCATTGCACCGCTGCTGGACGAGGAACCCACCGGCAAGACTGCGGCGTTCTTCTCCATCACCTCAAACAATCTCGCCACGGTGCGCAAGGGCGGCGATTACGTCGCCAAGATGATCGGGCTGGCGGGCGGCAGCTACGTTTTTGCCGACCTGACGGACAGCGGCAACAATCTGGCGACTGTCAATATCTCGCTCGAGGATTTCTACGCCGGGGCGCGTGACGCCGATGTGCTGCTCTACAACAGCACGATTGAGGGCGAGCTGCGCACAATGGATGAGCTGCTCGCCAAATGTCCGATGCTGGCGGACTTCAAGGCCGTGCAAAGCGGCAGCGTCTGGTGTACGTCGCAGAGCCTTTTCCAGCAGAGCATGGAGCTGCCGGAGCTGATCCTGGATATGAACAGGGTGTTCACCGAGGATGACCCGGACGACAGTGAATTGACATTTTTGACGAAGCTGCACTGAAAATTTAACGCGGCGGCAAAAACGGGCGCACAAAACCGTGGCGCATCCGTAGGGGCGGATTCCCTATCCGCCCGCACCATTGCCGCCCGCCGCAAAGGGAACCACGCATGCACACCTCCAAACGCATGACAATTGCATACCTCGCCATGGCGGCGGCCCTGCTGGCGCTGTTTGCGCTCAACCTGTTCTGGGGCAGCATTGCGCTCTCCCCGGCGGACATCGCGGCGGCCCTGCTGGGCCGCTGCACAAACGCGCTGGCGGCTGACATCCTGCTGCAGCTGCGCCTGCCGCGCGCCGTCATGGTCGTGCTGCTGGGGGCGGCGCTCTCGGTGGCCGGGTATCTGCTGCAAACGTTTTTTGCCAACCCGATTGCCGGACCGTTCGTCATGGGCATTTCCAGCGGGGCCAAGCTGGCTGTGGCGCTGACGATGGTCGTCTTTTTGAACCGCGGTCTGCTCACCGGCTCACTGACGCTGATTCTGGCGGCGTTTGCCGGGGCCATGGCGGCCATGCTGTTTGTGCTGGCCGTGGCGCGCCGCGTGCAGCAGATGAGCATTTTGGTTATCTGCGGCGTCATGATCGGCTACATCTGCTCGGCCGTCACCGATATTGTCGTCGCCTTCGCGCAGGATTCCAACATCGTCAACCTGCACAACTGGTCGATGGGCAGCTTCTCCGGCATGACCTGGGGCAATGTCGCCACGGCGGCGGCCATCGTTCTGCCCTGCCTGGCCGCCGCGTTTTTGCTCTCCAAGCCGATGGCTGCTTACCAGCTGGGCGAAAGCTACGCCGCCAGCGTCGGCGTGCCGGTGCGGGCGTTTTCCGTGGTGCTTGTGCTGCTGTCAAGCCTGCTGGCGGCCTGCGTCACGGCGTTTGCCGGACCGATCTCCTTCGTCGGCATTGCGGTGCCGCATCTGGTAAAACATACGCTGGGCAGTGCAAAACCGCTGCGGGTGCTGCCGGGCTGCGCACTGGGCGGCGCGGCATTCTGCCTGCTGTGCGACCTGATCGCCCGCAGCCTGTTTGCCCCCACCGAGCTGTCCATCAGCTCGGTCACAGCGGTGTTCGGCGCGCCGGTGGTCATCTGGCTGCTTGTGCGCCGCCACAGCAGGGAGGGCACGGTATGAGCTGTTGTGAAACGCAAAATCTCGCCGTCGGCTACGGTGCGCCGCTGCTGCGGGACATTGCCCTGCACGCCGAGCGCGGCAAAATTCTGGCGCTCATCGGTCCGAACGGCGCGGGCAAATCCACTCTTTTAAAAACGCTGGCCGGGCAGCTGGCGGCGCAGGGCGGCGCGGTGCTGCTGGACGGGCAAGACCTGACGGCCTACACCCCCAACGCCCGGGCGCGCAAGCTGGCGCTGATGCTGCCCCACACGGCCCGCACCGAGCTGACGTCCTGCTTTGAGGTCGCCGCCGCCGGGCGCTACCCCTACACCGGGCGGCTGGGCATTTTGTCCGATGCCGACCGGCAGCAGGTGCATGACGCCCTGTGCCTTGTCCGGGCGGAGGAGCTGGAGGACCGCGATTTTGCCAGGATCAGCGACGGCCAGCGCCAGCGCGTGCTGCTGGCCCGCGCGGTCTGCCAGCAGCCGGAGATTTTGCTTCTGGACGAGCCAACGTCGTTTCTGGACGTAAAGGGCAAGGCGGAGCTCATGGACATCCTGCAAGTGCTGGCACATGAGAAGAATGTGGCCGTCATCGTGACGCTGCATGAGCTGGAGCTGGCCCAAAGGCTGGCCGACGCCGTTGTCTGCGTTGCGCCGTCAGGCGTGTCCGCTGTGCTGGCACCGCAGGACGCCTTTGCACAGGACAATATCTGTGCGCTGTTTGGACTGAGCACCGACCAATACGCGGTGCTGTTTGCTGGGAGCGGCGCAAAGCCGAAGCCCCAATTTGAGCACTACATCCGCAGCGGGCAGCGTTTACTGCGCTGCGGCTACACCACCGGCACCTGTGCGGCGCTGGGGGCGGCGGGCGCGGCGCGGCTGCTGCTGACCGGCCACGCGCCGGAAAGCGTTGGTCTGCGCACGCCCAAGGGCATCGTCGTGGAGGTTGCACCGCAGTTCTGCCGCCTGACGGAAGACGGGGCCGCGTGTGCCATCGTCAAGGACGGCGGCGACGACATCGACGCCACGACGGGTCTGCCGGTCATTGCCGCGGTCACACTGCTGCCCGACGCGCCGCGCACCGTTACAATTGACAGAGGGGCGGGGGTGGGCCGTGTGACAAAGCCCGGCCTCGACCAGCCCGTCGGCGCGGCAGCCATCAACCGTGTGCCGCGGCAGATGATAACCGAGGCGCTTTTGCGGGAGGCGGACGCCGTCGGCTACGGCGGCGGGTTCGCGGTGGTCATCTCCATCGAAGGCGGCGAGGCTGCGGCCAAGCGCACCTTCAACCCGCATCTGGGGGTCGAGGGCGGCCTGTCGGTGCTGGGCACCAGCGGCATTGTGGAGCCGATGAGCCAGCAGGCACTTCTGGATACGCTGCAAATCGAAATCCACCAGGCAGCGTTGAAAAGCCGCCGCCTGATTTTAGCCCCCGGCAACTACGGGCTGGACTACCTGGCCGCCAACTACCCCGCGCTGCACGAGATCCCTGTCGTCAAAATCTCAAATTTCATCGGCGAGGCGCTGGATATGGCAGCGGCGGAGCATTTCGCGGAGGTGCTGCTCATCGGGCATGTGGGCAAGCTCGTCAAGCTGGCGGGCGGCATCATGAACACCCACTCCCGCTGTGCCGACTGCCGCACTGAGCTGTTCTGCGCCCATGCGGCGCTCTGCGGCGCGGACGCGGCGACCTGCCGCGCCCTGATGGACGCCGCCACGACAGACGCCTGTCTGGACATTCTGGACGCCGCGCAGCTGCGGGAGCCGGTCATGGCCAGCCTGCTCACAGCGATCCAGCTGCATCTGGACCGCCGCGCGGCGGGGGCGTTCAAGGTCGGCGCGGTGCTGTTCTCAAACCGGAACGGCCCGCTGGGCCAGACAAAAACTGCCGATACACTGTTGAAATTGTGGAAGGAAGTCTGACATGGTACATTTTGTGGGGGCCGGTCCCGGCGCACCGGACCTGATTACCCGGCGCGGCGCGGCCCTGCTGCAAACAGCGGACTGCATCATCTACGCGGGCAGCCTGGTCAACCCGGCGCTGCTGGGGCTGGCGGGGCCGGACTGCACCATCTGTAACAGCGCCGAGATGACGCTGGAGCAGGTGCTTGCCGTCATGAAAGAAAACGAAGCAGCGCACAAAACCACCGTGCGCCTGCACACGGGCGACCCCTGCCTGTACGGCGCGATCCGGGAACAGATGGACGCGCTGGACGCCATGGGCATCGCCTACGACGATACGCCCGGCGTGTCGAGCTTCTGCGGTGCGGCGGCGGCGCTGAACGCCGAGTACACGCTGCCCGGCGTCAGCCAGACCGTCATCATCACCCGCATGGAGGGCCGTACCCCTGTGCCCGAAGGTGAGCGGCTGGCCGCGCTGGCCGCCCACGGGGCGACGATGGTCATTTTCCTCTCCATCGGCCTGATCGACAGGGTGCAGGACGCGCTTCTGCAGGGCGCGTACACCGCCGCGACCCCTGCCGCCGTTGTCTACAAGGCAACGTGGCCGGAACAGAAAATTGTACATTGCACCGTCGGAACGCTGGCCGAGAGCACCCGTGCGGCGGGCATCACCAAGACGGCGCTCATTGTTGTCGGGGACTTTTTGGCCGCACAGTATGACCGCAGCAAGCTGTACGACCCGGCGTTCACAACGGAGTTCCGCAGGGGGACGGACCGATGACCTGCGCGTACATTGCGTTCACGGCGCGGGGACTGGCGCTGGCGCAGCAGCTGGCGGCAGCCTGCCCCGGCAGCGTGACCCGCGGCGGTGCGGACGGCGTCCGCCTGACCGATTGGACCGCTGCACAGTTTGCACAAAGCGACGCACTGATTTTTGTAGGTGCTGCCGGGATCGCGGTGCGGGCCATCGCGCCACACTGCCGCAGCAAGGCTGCAGACCCCGCCGTCGTTGTGCTGGATGAGGGTGGGCAGTTCGCCATTCCGCTGCTGTCGGGGCATCTGGGCGGCGCAAACGAACTGGCGCAGCGGCTGGCGGCGGTCTGCCATGCCGTGCCGGTCATCACGACGGCCACCGACGGACGCGGCATTTTTGCCGTGGACGAGTGGGCCAAGCGCCAGAACTGCGCCGTGGCCGAGCCGGAGCGCATCCGCTACGTGAGCGGGGCACTGCTGGCCGGGCAGAGCGTTTGCTATGCCGCCGACTGGGCTGTTTCCGGCACGCTGCCCGCGGGTGTGGAGCCTGCCGCCGCCGCTGACCGCGCAGATTTTGCGCTGACGCTGACCCCGACGGGTGAGGCGCTGCACCTGATCCCCCGCATTGCGGTGTTGGGTGTCGGCTGCAAGCGCGGCACGACGGCGGAAAAGTTGGAAACAGCCTTTGCGGCCTTCTGCGCGGAGCACCATTTTGCCCCGCAGGGCATTGTCCGCGCAGCCAGCATTGACTTGAAAAAGGATGAGCCGGGTCTGGCGGCGTTCTGCCGAACGCACGGCTGGGAGATGGACTTTTATACCGCCGCTGCCCTGCGCACGGCTAAAGGCCGCTTTACGTCCTCCGGCTTTGTGCAGAGCATCACGGGCGTGGACAATGTCTGTGAACGCGCGGCGGTGCTGGCTGCAGACGGGGTGCTGTTCATCCCGAAGTGGGCGCGGGACGGCGTGACCCTTGCCGTGGCGCTGGCCCCCTTTGCCCCGGATTGGAGATGGAAAAATGATGAACCGTAGTCTTGTGTATGTGGTGGGCCTCGGCCCGGGCGGTGCGCAGTATTTGACCGCCCAGGCGCAGACCGCCCTGCAGGCCGCTGACGTGCTGTGCGGCTACACGGTCTACATCGACCTTGTACGCCCGCTTTACCCGGATAAAGAGGTCTACGCTACCGGCATGACGCGGGAGCTTGACCGCTGCCGTTGGGCGCTGGAAACGGCAAAGGGCGGCAAGACGGTGGCGCTCGTCTGCTCCGGCGACGCCGGGGTCTACGGCATGGCCAGCCCGCTGTTGGAGCTGGCGGAGCACTGCCCGGAGGTAGAGGTCGAGATCGTGCCCGGCCTGACCGCCGCTTTGAGCGGGGCCGCGGTGCTGGGTGCGCCGTTGGCACACGATTTTTGCGTGATTTCGCTGTCGGACCGGCTGACGCCGTGGGCCGTCATTGAAAAGCGGCTGGCCTGCGCCGCGGCGGGGGATTTCTGTCTGGCGCTCTACAACCCGTCGTCCAAAGGCCGCGCCGACTATCTGCAAAAGGCCGTTCGCATTCTGCGGGACAACGGCAAGGGCCCGGACACGGTCTGTGGGCTGGTGCGCTGCATTGGCCGTGACGGCCAGACCGCACGGCTGCTGACGCTGGCCGAGCTGGCGGACACCGCCGCGGATATGTTCACAACGGTCTTTGTCGGCAACGCTGCAACGCAGATTTTACACGGAAAAATGGTTACGCCAAGGGGGTATCGCGGCGTATGAATGTGGTGGTTTTCAGCGGTACAACGGAGGGGCGCAGCTTCTCCCGCGCGCTGGCGGCGCTCGGCGCAGCGGTCACGGTCTGTGTGGCGACAGAGCTGGGGGCCGAGGAGCAGGGCTGCGCCGACG
>ONZW01000894.1_pt1 | contig 17104 bp, 8 predicted proteins | sample 1671071 | NCBI WGS metagenome assembly ONZW01 (sample SAMN06348119, study PRJEB24527) | human gut metagenome | biome: human gut; feature: ankylosing spondylitis patient; material: feces | host: Homo sapiens | place: China | collected 2015-10
GCAAAGCTACAACCAAACCTCAAAGTGTAAAAGGTGCATTTCTTCGAATGCTTACACTTCTTAAAAAAAACAATAAAACAACTTACCCAAGAATACGCTTTTATACGTAAACTTGGGTAAGAATTAATTTAATCTAATTATTTAGATTTATCTTATTAGATACTAGGTTGAGGAGCTGCTGGGTTATTATCGCTTTCTTTGATGCCGTTGTTTGTTTCCATTTCGCACTGTGGAATTCGATAAATCATGATTTGTGATTCTGGCTCCAAATTAAACTGAACTTTAGCTTCGTAGTTTGTATCTTTACGAATAATAGGTTTCTTTAATCGTAATATATCAAAGAGAGCAAAGCCTTCTCCCCAAAGTTCCATACGGCGCTGCAACCATATCTCATCTTGCATCTCTTGTGCAGAAGACGCAGTACAAGTGTAATCTGGGTTACGATATGTCTTAACAAAATTCTCTAATGTTTGTTTTGCATTAGGATTATTAGACATCGCTTCGCCTTCTGCTTTTATGAGATACATCTCTTCTACACGCATTAATGGCCAGTCTTGTGAGTTGGTAGTATTACCCATGATGTCTTGGTAAGCTCCAAATTTTACATTTGCGTATGGAGTTAAACCAAAGTAATCAATAACAGGAATACCATCAACCGTAGTATTATCTACTAATTTAGAAGTTCCTTCTGGAGATATAAACCATTGTTTACGGATATCTGAGTCGGGAATAAGATCATACAAAGCAGAACTTACATACCGGAAAGAACCTGTTAATGTCGTATAGCCATTACCTGTCAGCGAACATAGATGAGAGGGCCAGTTGATAATACCGGTTTGTACAACATCGTTATCTGGAGTGATTAAAACTCCCCATAGCCATGAGTCTGCAGTTGCTGAGTTAAACGTTGGTTTAGAAACATCTGCTAATGATTGAGGTGTACCTCCTGCAATTGCTTTTTCAGCGTCTTTAGCAGCCTCTGCCCAATTATGCATTAATAAATTAGCACGTGCTCGTAAACCGTATGCAACTGCTTCATCTATTTTATCTTTATTTGTGCCGTTATCATAGCCTTCTAATAAATCTATGGCTTGATTAAGGTCCTTTATAATCTGTTCATATACCTTTTCTACTGTTGCACGTGGATTATTTTGCTTTTCTTCCAATGTCATATTTTCTGTAACAATTGGAACACAAAGCTCATTCTCATGACCTGCATATGTAAATTGATATGCTTGTGCCAGATTAAGGAAATCATATGCTCTAGCTGCAAATGCTTGGCCTCTGTAAATTAACATTTCCGGGTCTTCAGTGCCTTCTGTTAAAACAAGAACCTTATTGGCGGCATCTAGGTGATTGTAAAAAGTTTTCCAAATCAATTCATCTAAAGAACTGGTGTAAATACGGTCTGCATATGTTTGGCTATTATTGAACCAGTTATATCCAGAAGTCGTACAAGGCATGTCTTGTCCACCTTGCTCTAGAGCTTGATAAACCGCTGCGACCCCATAATCATTATGGTCTGGTTCTTCTGCTGTAGAAACTGTGGCAAATGCATTCAGTTTTGCAGACATACCATTAACAGCAGCAACTGTCATGTTGGGTCTTTGAGCAATAATGTTTTCATTTTGTTCACCTCCTATATATTGTCCTTCCATTTCTTTATCTAATTCACAAGAAGCCAATAGTAGTGTGACACCAACAAACATCAAATATTTATTTGTTATTTTCATATACACTAATTTTATTGGTTAGAAATTTAATGAGATACCTCCAGAGATTGTACGTATTGGCGAATAAACGTTGTCAGAAGCTACATATCCCTGACGAGGGTCTAAACCTTTACGAGCAGTTAAAAGGGCTACGTTGTCAGCAACAAAGTATAAACGAACACCTTCAACTTGTAATTTCCGTGTCCAATTTTTAGGTAAAGTATAGCCAAACGTAATATTTTGCAAACTTAAATAATTGGAACTTGTTAACCAGCGGTCAGATGAATAAGAAACATATATGTCGTTTACATTCATACGTGGAACATTGGTATTCTTATTTTCTGGAGTCCATGCATTTAACATGTCTACGTGCCATGCTGAACCTTGTGCATCAGTACTCATTAAACTCTGATAGGTATAATCTAATATACGTCCTCCTAACTGATAAGCAAATGCGATAGAGAAATCAAAACCTTTAAATGTGAGACTTGTACCAAATCCACCATATACTTTTGGAAGAATATCTCCTGTCATGAAACGGTGTGATGATGCTTCAGAATAAGAGGTTGTAGTTGTTTCTCCTTTTTCATTAGGTTCAGTTAATGCCCATAAGCTTTCTCCTGTTTCAGGATCTACACCAGCATATTTAGGTAAATATAATTGGTACATAGATTCACCTTCCCGATAGATACGGCTACCATCAATTAATTGTCCATTCAATTCTGGTGCTAGTTCTAATACTTTGTTCTTGAAATGAGTTAAGTTGAAGTTGATATCCCAAGTTAGATCTTTAGTATCAAAGATATTAGAATTCAAATCCAATTCGACTCCGCGGTTTATCATTGATCCCACATTTTCAGGGAAACGAGAATATCCCATAGATGATGCTACTGGTTTAAAGTAAAGCATGTCTGTGGTCTTACGAGAGAAGTATTCTATTGATCCACTTAATTTTCCTTTCCAAAAAGCAAAGTCAAAACCTGTGTTGAAACTGTGTGAAGTTTCCCAAGTAATGTCTTGATTTCCTTTATAATATAATGTCGTAGCAAAATCACTATTATTATTAGTTAATGTGTATTGGTCCATATAAGGCTGGTAATTTCGGTAACCATTCATATACAACAGGTTATCGTTTCCTTGTAGACCATAACTAATTTTAAATTTCAACATGTCAATCCAGTTCTGGTTTTCTAAGAATGATTCTTTATTCATTAGCCAGCCAGCTCCAACAGACCAGAAATTACCCCAGCGATTATCTGGATGGAAAGCAGATGATCCATCACGACGATAGGATGCAGAACCAAAATATTTGCCATCATAATCATATTGTACTCGGAATAACCATCCTTCTGTTGCATATGATTGACTATAGCTGGCATTGCTTTGATTCATGATACCATTGTTCAGCTCCGGAAGATTTGGGTTATAAATCTTCTCGCGAGATCCGTATAAATATTGGTATTTGTAGTTATAATTTTCATGACCAGCCAATACATCTAAATTATGTATATGGTTAAAGGTCTTGTTATAAGTTAATAAATATTGTTGATTAGTACTGAAGGTACGTTGTGTTGATACAGAGACAATACCACCAACTCCACTTGTTTCTGAGTATTGTCCATAGAATGGATTTACTAAATCTGTAGAACGTACATTGTTTGCATCAATACCAATATTAATTTTTGCTTTGATACCACCCCAAATATCAATATCTGCAGACCATTTTCCACTAACAACATCTCCTGAATATTTCATCAGGTCTAGCATATAACTAGCCAATGGGTTTGCATTAGGAATTACATTTTTACGTTGGAAGTTGGTATCTGAACCGTAATCATAGCGTTGGAATCCACGATTGTCAATCATAATATTGCCTTCAGCATCGCGAATGTACATCGGATAGATAGCTCCCATAATATTGGCTGCATAGAATGCATTTGCATTAGATGTTCCAGATTCAGTATCTTGTTCACGGCTATCATAATGGGTAAATGAAATATTACCACTCATCTTCAGCCATGGTTTAACTTGGTAGTCAGCTTTCAAACGTGCTGAATAACGTTGAAATCCAGAATTTGGTACAATTCCTTGATCATCCAAGTATCCGGCTGACATATAATAATTCATTTTGTCATTTGCTCCACTTACACTTAGATTGTATTCTTGGCGTAAATTATTTTCAAATAACTCATCACTCCAGTTATCTGGTTTGTAATAATATGTTCCGTCTGAATAGCCTAAAGTAGCATTAGGATTCAATTTTCCATCCATTCCAATCAGTTGTTCTCCATTAGGAACTGTGAAAACCTGATATCCTAAGTAAGAAGATGATAACATTGTTTTATTTGCATAGGCATTGGCAGAAGCTAAATCACCGGCTGCTGCATATCCTTTTAAATCGGCATTATATATAGCAGAGTAGGCCATTTCATAGAATTTGCCTGGGTCTGAGACTGTTTCATATGAAGGAATACCCCGTTTGTTAACTCCCCATTTGGCATCAAAAGTAACACGTGCATCTCCTGTTTTACCACGTTTTGTTGTAATTAGTATGACACCATTTGCACCACGTGCACCATACAATGCATTTGAAGCTGCGTCTTTCAGCACGGTCATAGATTCTATATCCGATGTGCTAATAGCAGATATTTCGCCATCGTATGGAACTCCATCCACTACATATAAAGGTGTATTACTAGCAGATATAGAACCAATACCACGGATGCGTACTGTAGCATCTTTTCCCGGCTGTCCTGTACTACTTGTCGTTTGTACTCCAGCAACTTGACCAGCTAAAGCATTTGTAACGTTGGAAGTCTGTCGTGATGTGATTTTCTCATTCTTAATAGTTGCCGCAGACCCTGTAAAAGCAGATTTTTTAGCTGTTCCGTATGCTACTACCATTACTTCTTCAAGTTGTTCAGAATCAGATGTTAATACAATCTTTACATTCGGCTTAATCTTCACTTCCTGCGACTGCATTCCGATGAAAGAAATGACCAAAGTTCCGGCGGAACTATAAAATAAATAATATACTGATAATTAGAAGAATATAAATTTTATATTAATTCTACCCATAGCATATAATAACTTGCAAACTAATTTAAGGTACAAATTTTCTACCAAAATTCTACTAAAAATCTATTTATCCACAAAACTCGTTAAGAAGGGATAATATGTAGATAAAGCAGAATTTATGTACCGTTTATTTCATCCGGGAAGTATCGTTTTTTAGCCATCTTAGAAGGTTGGGAATAGGCTTATTAATTTCTACACTGGAAGCTTACTACTCAGAGCGTAAAGAATAATTCCAATAATTGTTTATTCTATGAAGTGAAAAGATACTGGAATTCTCATCCCATTTTACTGTAAACCTGAATACACAGAAAAATGATTCGCTGAAAAATTTAAATGATATATTGAGTACCGTCCTTGTAAAATGAAAAAATTTATGAAACAGAACCTGTAAAGTTTCTCTTTCTTTACGATTTCAAGGAATAATCCAACAGGCAGCTGAAAAACGGGGAAGAGTGTTGTTATGCTGGTAGGTAAATATGACAAATCAATGCTTAAGCGGCAATAAACAACGACTTCTAGAATGACTATCGGATATATTTTGACAAAAGATATACAGAACTTTACGGAGTAACAGAAAATGAAATCCGGATTTGGGTAGAAGAAGATTTGTAGAACTATCAGTCAATATAATTAGATATATAAATACCTGAGGAGTGCAATGACGGTTATCATTTTACAGAAAATTTAAACGAACTTTTGTAATCCGTTCAATCTTTTGAACTCTTTTGCTAGAATGAAGCTTAGAAATTACTGGTTTAAAATAATGACCTCCAATTATTTGGTACAGCTACTTAAACAAAATGAATATAACCTGCCCCGACTTTCTAATGAAACCATAACAAATGATTTGCTAAAATGGATTATCGAAGATATGTAACTATATAAGCTTGCCCAAGTATATACAAGGAGTATATGCTTGGGCAAGTTTTTTGATAAGTTTAATCAAGGGGTTAATACTAAAATATTACTTTATTTACCACCGTTTATCCATGTCTTTTCAGAGTAGATATAATATCCATCTCCATAAACACTGCTGATATTAGGATTACTTAATACGCTACTATTTCCGTATGGTAAACGTTCTGGGAATCGGTTGACTCCTCCTTGAGTGTTATACGGATTTGTCAAGACAATATAATTTTCACCCATTGCTTTTACACGGCGTAAATCATTATAAGTTTCCACTTGCTCATCTACGCTTTGAGCGATATATTTCTGTTCGAATACCTTTTGAAGTGTTGGTGTTCCTAATGAGCTGGCGTAAGCGCTGGCATCTGTATCATCATCAAACCAACCCATAATTTCACTTACAGAAGCTGCAACAGCCTTTTGGAATTCGGTAGTGGCGTCTTCATTAAGACGTAATTTAACTTCTGAAAGAATAAAATATAATTCAGAAACGCTGAACATGTGAATAGGCTGTGAGCCTAAGTCGTACCATGCGGGATAGGCAAGACTTCCATCGGCAACCTGCGCGATTTCTTCATCTCCAGGTTGATATGACCCTCCTTCTGACTTATCTGTTTTATAAATGTAATAAGGTAAACGAGGATCATCTGTTCCCATCAGATTTGTTACAGTCTTGGAAGAAGCTGTATATTCTCTACTCCATATATATGCACTCCAAGGATTGTCACAAGTAACTCCATTGAATTCTTTAATCAAAAAACCTTTAAAGTTCAATTCTACTGCTTTTTCTGCGGCTTTCTTCACTTCTGTCAATAATGCTGTTTTATCTTCTGTAACAGCTAATTGATGCAATAAATAGCGAGCTTTCAAAGCGTAAGCTGTAGCCATCCACTGTTCATTATCATTTCCAAAAGCAATATCCTGATTTCCGGCAGACTCTAAATCTTTACCTTTTTCAAGATTCTTTATAGCATCTTCAAGGGTATTTAATATACCTGTATAAACATCTTTCTGTGCATCCAGTTTGGGTTGAAGGTTTTCTTGGCCCTGTAATGCTTCGCTATATGGAATATCTCCATGCATATCTGTCAATATTCCAAAATTCAAAGCTTCCAAAGTTTGTGCCATACCCAATAAGTCATATTTTTCGGCGTTACCTTGGGTTCCCGTCGTGATTTTTTCAATCATTTGGCGGATGTTCATAAGATTTCCATAGGTTGCATTCCATACGTTATTGAAAGTCGTAGATGCTGCCCATTCCGCAGAGTTACGTAACTCTGCTCTCATTAACTGGTTATTTCCAACTCCAATTTCTTGTTCGGTAAGAGAGGAAAGATAAAAAGCATAGTCTCCTGATACTGTACTGAAACCTGTAGCCATAATTGCATCTGTCAGCTGAAGTGCGGCTGATACATTTTCAGGAGAAGGATGTTGGTTATCCTTATTGATGTCATCCATTATATCCTCGGTACAAGATGTGAGTCCGAGAAATGCAATAGATAAAACGGATAATATATATTTCTTCATATTTGAATCGTATTTATTTTAGAATTTAATAGTAAGTCCACCACCAAAGCTTGAAGTATTAGGAACAGAGAAGCGTTCAAAATATCCACTCATGTTATTGTTACCCTGTGATGATTCCGGGTCAAAATTCGGCAGATTAGCCCAGATTAAGATATTACGAGCAAATCCATATACAGAAATGTCGAAAATTCCCATCTTTGGTAATTGGTATGTCAGTGTTACATCGCGCAATTTTACGAAGCTAGTATCATAAATACCAGATTCAGAAATGTTGTAATATTCCTGATAATAAGCTTGCTTGCTAACTTCAACCGTGTTCTTTTCTCCTGTAGCTTCATCAATACCTTCTGCTACCATTGTTCCTTCATGGTATGGAAGAGATTCTTTTGTTGCACCGAAATAGTTTAATGTCATGTTTGTACCATGATACATTTTTCCACCTTGCTGCCAGCTCCATGTAGTAGCTAAAGAAAGACGTTTGTAGCGTCCACCAAAAGTGATACCAGTTGTGAAATCCGGTGAACAGTTACCTAAGTTCTGGCTATCTCCTGTTGCTTGTGGTAAGCCATTAAGCAATAACATGTTTCCTTCGCTATCACGCTTGAATGCAGCACCATAGATATTAGGATAAGTACATCCAGCCTGTGCTCTAACCTGCGGCTCAACAAATCCACCCAACATAATAGATTCTACACCCGGTGCAAGTTCAATAACCTTGTTGAGGATTCTGGTAAAGTTGATACCCAAATTCAAATCATAATCTTTACTTTGCAGAATAGCTGCATTGATAGAGAATTCATGTGCATGGGTACGCATCTTTCCGGCATTTGTCATCATATATTGATAACCTATAGCACCATCTGTCGGTACAGAGAATATCTGATCTTTAACATTCTGTAAACTATAGGTATATTCCATTTTGATTCTGCTGTTGAATAAATGCAAATCAATACCGGCTTCATAGTTTACTGTATTTTGCGGCTTAAGATTCTCATCATATACTACATAATATGGTACGTATGATGAAACACCACTTGGAAGCGGATAAGATACCGGAGTGTAGGCCAAGAAACCTCCTCCGTAAGAAGGTGTATAGTAGAAGTTGTTGTAATAAGTACCAGCTTGACCTACCTATGCAAATGAGCCTCTTAATTTACCATAGTTGATTACACTGTTGCCTTCCAAGAATGGTAATTTAGTGAATTCCCATCCCAAAGAAACTGAAGGATAGAAGAAACTACGGCTTCCTCTAGGCATGGTAGATACGTAGTCATTACGTCCTGTAACAGTTAAATACAACTGGTCTTTCCAGGATGCAGACACACTTCCAAAGAAACCTACAGTACGTTCTCTTCTTGTATATTCATTAGCACTGGCCAGGTTAGTAGCATTTCCAATGGTCGGGAATCCCGGGAAATTAAAATTGCTTGCATAATAGTCCCAAGTACGAATGTTTTCGTCATTAAATTCATTACCTAAGATGATGTTCAATCCCCATTCGTCTTCATTACCAAATCGACCGTCGAAATTAATGGTAAACAAGTTGTTGAAAACATTGTGTTGTGAACCATAATTTTCAATTTCGCCACCGAGTAGGGCACTTGTTGTACCCATTTCTTTTACATCGGCATAATTAGAAGTCCAAATATCCAAACCTGCTTGTTCACGGAACTTCAAAGTAAATCCATCTCCCCAATTTAATTTTGGCTGATATTCAAGATATGCATTGCCAAAAACACGGTTTGTGTGCTGCAAGTATTCATTATGATCAGCCCACCAATATGGGTTCACAAATGAAGTAGAACGGAAAAGTACTTGGTTCGTGATATCTCCAGGTGCGTGTGTCGGGATTCCTTTCAGATCATATTCAGCAGGAGCAGAATATACGACGTTCATTATACCATCATTAGCGCCAGGAGCAGATGTAATTTTGGTTGATGAATAGTTTGCAGAAAATCCAGTATTCCATTCTTCATTGATTTTCCAGTCAACCAAACCTCTAGCTCCCCAACGGTTCATACCTGTGGATGGGATGATACCATTTTGATAAGAGTTGTTTAATCCAAATGAATAGTTTACCCCGTTAAGACTTTGCGATATATTTACATTCGTGTTTTCTGTAAATCCAGTACCTAAGAAATCACCTACGTTGTCATAAATTTGCGGAGTTGTCCAACCATCAAGACCAGCTTTTGCACGTTGAGTGTTATAATATTGACCTTCATGTTTACCAAATTCTGCAGTATATTGGTTGTCTGTATTTCCACCATAAACAGGGTCGTTCACCAAATCTGTGATTTTAGGTCCCCATGTGCTGAAAGATGAAGGATTGTATGCGCTGATTTTATCGCCTTGTGCATATACTGTTTGACGTTCAAATTTTCTAGAAACACGCTGAGCACTCATGTTAGTAGAAATAGTAACACTTGGCTTATTCAAGTTGTTTTTAGAACCACGTTTTGTTGTAATTACAATAACACCATTAGATGCACGAATACCATACAATGCAGAAGCTGCCTGTCCTTTGAGCACGTTGATGGTCTCAATATCTTCTGGGTTAATATCAATACTACGGTCTGCATAGTTCGCACCAGTTACAGAACTACCGGTATCAAAGTCTGCAGATGTGTTGATTGGCATACCATCAATTACATACAAAGGTTGGTTGTTTCCGTCAAATGAACGGGCTCCACGAATGATGATTTGAGAAGAGGCACCCGGAGCACCAGATGACTGGCGTACTTCAACACCTGTCAGTTTACCTTGTATTGCATTTGCAAGTGATGTGGTACCACTTTTGCTGAGTTGTTCAGACTTTAAATCTTGCGCAGCATATCCTAATGCTTTACGGTCACGTTTGATACCCATTGCTGTCACAACAACTTCTTCAAGTTGCTCAGCATCAGACTTTAGTACCACATTTACATTCGGCTTAATCTTCACTTCTTGCGACTGCATTCCGATGAAAGAAATGACCAAAGTTCCGGCGGAACTGTAAAGTATTATAAATTATTGATTTATAAATAAATAGGAATTATTCAATTAAATAAGATTTGTAAATCAAGATAGCTTGTAAACTGATATTCTATACGGATTTTCTACCAAGATTATACTCTGAATAAGTCATTTTTATATAATTAGATGAATATATTAGCTCAAAACGAATTTATTGAGTCATACAAGACAAATAAAATTCCATACATTATTCAGTAAACGCGTTTTCATTTGTCAATAAAATATGTTTTCCTGCCTTATATTGTTTTAAGAGTATGAAATTTCTTATTTTACAACTATATATATTGAGCCACTTATATATTAAGTAGTTTAAAGAAAATGTCTTATAATAAAATAGAGAGCATACTAAGAAAAAAACTTACCCAAGAATACGCTACGCAACTTGGGTAAGTTTCCTATAATAATTCTCGGAATTTATAAATAAGAAGACAATGCTTTTTGCTTCTATATATTATAAATTCAAGAAAAACTTCTCAATCTATTAATATGAGGGATTCTGTTTAATCTGAGGATTAGCATCAATTTCCGCCTGAGGGATAGGCATAATAGTTCTATAATCATTCCAATTAACGGTTATTAAATCTTCTCCATTCAAGAAATGAGTACCTCCTTTTCTCTCAACAGTATCTCCTACACGTAAAATGTCATATAGTCTATGACCTTCCATCACAAGTTCTTTTCTACGTTCTTTCTTAACTAAATCAAGAGTTGCTGTGATTTTTGTGTTGTTTGGATTAGCACGATGTCTTATTTGATATAAGTATTCATCAGCAGAATTTTGATCAGGAGTGCCTTTTCTTAATGCAGCTTCTGCTCCAATTAGATAAATATCAGACAATCGGATTACTCTAATATTATTCACAAAAATATTTCCATCAAGTCCCGGATACTTGTTTACAACACGCTTCTGTCCATCTTTATCTTTTATCAATAATCCCAATCGTACATCATCCGGATCTTCGTTTAGTAAATTCAGGAAATCAGTAGTAGCAATCATTGTTCCATATGAACTTGGTGCAACAAGAGAACCGATAAGTTCTCTACCTCCTCCATACATAGTAGAAGATAAATCTAAATCAAAAATAGATTCACTATTTTCACGTTGTCCCCACATGCTGATATATTCAGCATTCGGAACAAGGTTGTATCCTCCATGATCAATTACATCTTTTGCATATTTATAGGCTTCCTCATAATTACCTTTATATAAATTTACACGAGCTATTAAAGCCTTTACACCCCAGAGGTTTATGTGACCGTATGTTTTATCCTCACTTATAAAATCTAAAGCATCTGTTAAATCGGTCAAAACCGCTTCATACCCTTGTGCTACAGTAAGACGCTCAGGTAAACTCGCAGCATCAAGTACGGTTGTTACCACAGGAACTCCTAAAGATACTCCATTGTCTTTTTGATACGGTGTACCATAAGTGATTAGAAGGTTGAAATGAGCTAATGCTCTAATTGCTAAAGCTTCACCCTTTGAATTCTTGGTTACTTCTGTCATTGGTATAGAACCTGATTCAATAGCATCTAAAAGGACATTAGCACGGTTTATGACTACATAAGGCACAGACCAAAGTGATTCTCTAGCATTACTTTGTCTATCGGTAAAACGATAGAAGTTTTCTGTACGGTCTCCAACCATTCTTGTTTGTATATCTTCACCACCAACTTCGGGGCGAGTAATGAAATCTGTACCGTAATAGTATGAATCACCAACGGAAATAAGTCCCTCATAAAGGCCGTTCACAGCAGTTTTTGTATCTTCCTCTGTTGTTATAGCTCCTTCGCTTACTAACGAATCGCTAGGTAGTGTTGTCAAATAATCATCACACGAAGACAACAACGTAGCTCCTGTTAGTAAGGCTGCAAATATTGTATGTATAGTCGTTTTCATTGTTTCTTCTTTTATTAAATTCCTAATTCAATACCAAATGTAACAGTTTTTAAGTTAGGAAGTCCAAACGTTGGTATTCCATTAATTGGCATTTCTGGATCTGTATATTTGTATGAAGTCCAAGTAAGCAGATTTGTTCCTGATACAAAGACACGAACATTATTCAATTGTGCTTTATTAATCCATTTTTGAGGAAGTGAATATGAAAGGCTCAATGATTTCAAACGTAAATAGTTCAAATCTTTCATAAAGCGTGAGCTTCCATAATTACCCCATTTGTAATTGTTAATTCGTCGAGGAACATCTGTAACGTCACCTGGTTTCTGCCATCTGTCTAACTGCTCAGTTGACATATTATTCCATACGTCATATCCATCCGTATCAGTATAGCTTGTTCTCCATGTATCAAAAACTTTTCCACCTAAAGAGAAGTTAAAGAGAAGGTTTAATTCGAGCCCCTTCCATGATACAGAATTTCTCCATCCCCCTGTCAATTTAGGATCCGGTTTTCCAATTATTACGCGTTGAGCTTGGGTTGGATCTTTAGTTAACTCTCTGTTTATACTTCCATCTTTGTTGACAGTGTTTAATACCCATTGTTCTTCACCAGTCTGTGGATCTACACCAGCCCATTCACGGCTCCACCATGAATAATAAGATTCTCCTTCACGAATAATACTAGTATTATTAATGATATCTTTTCCTCCATAAAGTTTTGTAACCTTATTAGTATTGTGAGACAATGCCAAACCGGTATTCCATCTTACTTGTGAGTGCTTGAATACATCCACATTAATGTCTACTTCCACACCTTGATTTTTCATTTCGCCTACATTTTTCAGCATGGTTTGGAAACCAACTGTCATTGATGTGGGAACGTCTTGCAATAAGTCGCTAGTACGACGCGTATAATAGTCGAATGTTACATTCAATCTGTCAAAAAGACGAGCATCAAACCCAATATTGAGGTTTTTATTCTTTTCCCATGATAAATCTGGATTTGGAACAGAAGTAGGAGCTGAACCTGGTTTATCTTGGTAATTATAGCCATATCCATACAAACTTAAATGGCTGTAGTATGAATTAGGCAAAGTACCATTGATACCATAAGATGCTCTTATTTTTAAATCATTTAACCATGTCAGATCATGCATGAATTCTTCTTGTGTCATTCTCCAGGCAGCAGAAACAGACCAGAAGTTTGCCCATCTATTATTTGTACCCAAGCGAGAGCTTCCATCACGACGGAAATTGGCTGAAACATAATATTTATTATCAAAATCATAATTTACGCGGGATAAAAGTGATAATAAATGATCTTGCTCATAATATGCTATTCCTTCCATCGGGGTGGCTGCATTAATAGATTCTGGCAGTTTATTGTGCGGATAGCCGGTTTGTGATGCCATCACATATTCTACTCGCCGGTCATCCACATCCCATCCAACGAGTACATCCAAATTGTGTTTTTGGTTAAAACTCTTTATATAATTTAATGTCGTAGAAGAATAGATGTTATTTTGATTCAATATATAGTTAGATCCAAGTCCTCCCAAGTCACTACCATTATTTGAGTCCAAAGGCCAGTAAGTTAATGATTTATTGGAAATATAATCATAGCTGACATTTTCTTTAAGAATCAATCCGTCAATAATTTCATAAGAAGCCCATAAGTTATTCGAACTTCTGAATACATTAGATTCATTTTTATCTTTTTGTAAATCTTCTATTGGATGAGATTTTGGGAAATAAGCCTGAATGATAGGACTTGACATATCATAATTGCCATCTTCATCGTAAATTCGAATATTAGGAGTAATTCTCCAGTTGATAAGAAAAAATGGGTTGGCATAGGCTGTTCCTTCACTGACTACGGATGATTCTTGTTTAGATAATGAAACATTTGCCCCCATTTGCCATTTGTTATCAGCGGAACGGTGAACAGCATTTATACGTCCAATGAATCCATTCATTTTAGAATTATTGGCCTTACCTTGGTCTTTTTTGTATGCTAAAGAAGCGAAGAAAGAATTTCGTTCATCACCACCTTGTGCAGAAAATTCGTAGTTTTGCGAGGATCCGTGTTTACGGAATAAAGCGGACTCCCAGTCTTCATTATAGTCAGGCGCATAGGTGTCTGCTGCTGCTTGAGCATACGCTTTTGCTTGTTCTTCTGTTGCAGGAGTGTAATTTCCGTCTGCATCAGGAATACCATAAAGAATAGCTTCATTATAGGCTCCTTCGTATGTCAGTTCCCGACGTTGAGTTCCATTTACACTTTCACGATTTTTCATAGCCCAATCAGAGAATCCCCAATTGGCCTTAAAGTTAATACGCGTTTTTCCTGCTTTACCTTTTTTTGTTGTAATCAGAATTACGCCATTTGCTGCTCTAGAACCATACAAAGATGCTGCCGCTGCATCTTTCAAAACTGTTATATTTTCAATATCGCTAGGGTTGATAGAAGACATAATATTAAATGATTTACTATCACCTCTAACAGGAGAAAGAGCTACATCTCCAGAAACAACTGGAACTCCATCCACAACATACAGAGGCTCATTAGTTGCATTCATTGAACCTGTACCTCTTACACGAATTTCTAATGCAGCACCAGGCTGTCCACTGCTGCTGTTTATAGTTAAGCCAGGAGTTGTACCTGCAAGAGCTTGCTCAAAAGAGGTGACAGGAATATCCTTTAAAGCTTTCGCTCCATCCACAGAAGCAGCTGCTCCTGTAAATGAAGATTTTTTGGCAGTACCATAAGCTACAACCATAACTTCATCAAGTTGTTCAGCATCAGATTTTAACATCACTTTTACGTTTGGCTTAATCTTCACTTCCTGCGACTGCATTCCGATGAAAGAAATGACCAAAGTTCCGGCGGAACTATATTAGCTTTAATTCGTTGATTATCAAATGGTAAATTTATTTCCAATTTATTAATGAGCCATTTTAAATCAGTTATAACTGCAAAATTTATATAGTTTTTCTACCTTATTATTACTAATAGGATTAGAAAATGTATTTATATAGATGATGTAATGCATAATATTATATTATGTTTCTCGTGCGAGAAACATACGTTTTACGATGCGGAGCCGTATGTTTCTCATGCGGAAAACGTACGGCTCTGCACCGTAAAATATAAACTATAACAGAGCGTCTTCTTAAATTAATAATTACATTCTTAGATTAATGATTAGAACTTACATTTTTTCAAGTCTTTTACAATCGTTCCTGAAAAAATATCGCTATATCTCTGAGTAGTTTTTACACTTTGATGCCCCAATAGCTTTTGGACTGTAGTTATTTGAGCCCCGTTGTAAATTAAAAGAGTAGCATTAGTATGCCGGGCTGTATGAAATGAAAAGTGTTTTTCTATCTTGGCTAACACACCGATTTTTTTTAAATCTTTATTTACGGAAGAATTCGATTTTATATGAAAAAAATCACTTAAATTCTGATGATATTCTTGCAATAATCGGAGGGCTTTCCCCTGAAAGAGAAGATATAATGGTATGCTGACTTTTGTATCTGTCTTGACAGTTTTAAATATAAGCCATTTCTCTCCTTTTATCGTAACAATATTACTTTCATTAAGAAGTACAAAGTCTGAATATCGAATCCCCGTATAACAACAAAATAAAAATGCTTTCAAGCTATGCATTAATGATTTTGGACACGATGAAAGCTCTAGCTTTTCTAGCTTCCTTATTTCTTCAGGTAGTAAAAAACTATGTTTACTTTGAGTTGTTTTTATTTGGTATTTTCTAAACGGATATTCATCAGGCTGAATATATCCTCTTTTGATAGCTTCATTAACAAAGGTTCTTAATTGTCTCATGTGTTTGGCGATTGTGTTTGTTTCATACATTCTTTGCCTCATGAAATCTTCAAAATCAAGAAGAAATGTATAGGTTATATCTTCAAATTCAATAGAGGGACGAAAGTGATTGAGTAAATCCAAAGTCGTTAAAAGATTCTTTTTGGTAGTATCTTTACGCAATGAGTGTTCTACCCAATTTCTACCAAAGAGTAGAAATGTCATTTTCTCTGTATCATTTTGATGGTTGAAAGTTTTAAAAGCGGACAAGTTGATATAGACACCGCGTTTCCATGATTTCAATTCTTCCCATTGCAATTGTAAAATAAATTCTTCTAACATTCGGTTTAATTCTTCAGAATGCGGATGTTGGATAATTCTACTATGATGGTTATCCCATTGCTTTGGATTGACATATATTCCTGTCGAAATGTAAACCTTTTTACGATTTCTGTAAGCTTCCACTTGAATAAGAGCCTTACCTGATTTGTTTAACTTCTTTTTACGATTGTAGACCAATCTGAAATAAATCTTGTTCATACTATGTTGTTTTTAAGAAAATATGCAGATAATATGCAATAAGAAGAAGTTTATTACTTATATAACGTCTATTTTAGCTAAATTAAAACTAACAAGTATCTAGCAAAAAGGATTCATTATTTTGATTCGATGATAAATCCCAGATACAAGAAATGCATATCATTTACTTTATAAAAACATACTTTTGCATGAAAGTGGCAGGTATAAGTGTTAAAAAGCAAGCTTTTGGGGGAATTTTATTGAAAATGGTATAAATATTTAAAAAGATATTACTACTTTTGCGTCCTGTTAGAGTGAATGAATTTTTATTAATGTAAAGTTAAACTTTAAGAGAGATTTTTATGAAAAGAAAATTGATGCTGTTAATGACCTGCCTGATGATAGGTATTGGTCTGGTAAACGCTCAAATCTCAAAGGTAACTGGTAACGTTACTTCTGAAGAGGATGGTTTACCTGTAGTGGGCGCATCAGTATTGGTAAAAGGTACTACAGTAGGTACTGTTACCGACATTGATGGTAATTTTACGTTGACTAACGTGCCAAGTTCCGCCGGAACTTTGGTCATTTCTTTCATCGGAATGCAGTCGCAGGAAGTGA
>ONZW01000897.1_pt1 | contig 17056 bp, 9 predicted proteins | sample 1671071 | NCBI WGS metagenome assembly ONZW01 (sample SAMN06348119, study PRJEB24527) | human gut metagenome | biome: human gut; feature: ankylosing spondylitis patient; material: feces | host: Homo sapiens | place: China | collected 2015-10
AGCGCTGCCCAGCAGCAGCGCCGCCCCCAGCAGACGGAGCAGCATCCCGCGGGCCTCGGCCCGGCTGCGGCTCAGCTCCTCGGCCATCAGGCGGGTGGCCGCCACCGAGACGCCGGACGTCGCCAGCGTGACGAAGAGCGAATACACCGCCAGCACCAGCTGGTACAGGCCCATCCCCTCGCCGCCCAGCGCATTGGCCAGCCAGATGCGCAGCCCCATCCCGGCCAGCCGGAGCACCACATCCGCCCCCGTGAGCAGGGCCGCGTTCTTCAGGTAGCTCGGACGCATCGCCGCACCTCCCCTTCTTCCTTTTATTATATGGGCACCGCTTTGCAAAATATGAGCCGCCGTGTGGGTTGTTTCTCTTCTGGTTTTATGGTATGATAGGAGCCGGTCAAGAGATTTTTTCAAAACATCAACGAAGGAGGAAAGGCCGCATCCCACCCGGACCGGCCTTATGAGAGTATGAGCGAAGAATGCACCCATGACTGCTCTACCTGCAGCGCAGCATGTTCTTCCCGCGAAGCTGCCCCGCAGCACGATGCCCCCAACCCCAACAGCAGCGTCAAGAAGGTCATCGGCGTCGTATCCGGCAAGGGCGGTGTCGGCAAGAGCATGACCAGCGCCCTGCTGGCCTGCGCCATGGCCCGCCGCGGCTACCACTGCGGCATCCTGGACGCCGACATCACCGGCCCGTCCATCCCCAAGCTGTTCGGCATCCATGGCCGTGCCATGGCCGACGAGAAGGGCTGCTGGCCCATCCAGAGCCGGATGGGCATCGACGTGATGAGCATCAACCTGCTGGTGGAGAACGAAGAGGACCCCGTCGTCTGGCGCGGCCCCGTCATCGCCGGTGCGGTGAAGCAGTTCTGGACCGATGTGGTCTGGAAGGACGTCGATTTCCTGTTCGTGGACATGCCTCCGGGAACCGGTGATGTGCCCCTGACCGTCTTCCAGAGCCTGCCGGTGGACGGCATCGTCGTCGTGGCAAGCCCGCAGGAGCTGGTCAGCATGATCGTGGCCAAGGCCGTTAACATGGCCGAGATGATGAAGGTGCCCATGCTCGGCATCGTCGAGAACATGAGCTACATCGTCTGCCCCGACTGCGGCAAGCACATCAGTGTGTTCGGCAACAGCCATGTGGACGAGGTCGCTGCAAAGCACCACCTGCCCGTTCTGGCCAAGTGCCCCATCGACCCGCAGCTGGCCGCCCTCTCCGATGCCGGCATGATCGAGACCTACGGCGGCGAGTACCTGGAAGGTGCCGCCGATGCCTGCGAGAAGCTGCTGAAGAAGTAAACACGTTGGTTTCTCTGCCTTTTGCGCCGGGCCTTTTCCCCCGCAAAAGGCATTCTTTTTGGGTGCCGGTCTGCCGCAAAATAGAAGCTGCTGCGCCGTTTTTGCAGCGGCCGGATGTTTTTGTGAAGCGGGCTCATCTTTTCTTCTGTTTTTTTGAAAGATTTTCTGCTCCGTCTCTCTTGTAAATCTTCACAGAATGCTTTATAATGACAAAGTGTTCTGTAAGTTGTTTGGCAGAACCGGTGAAAGTATACTGGGAAAAGGAGTATTCGATTATGTTGACGAATGAATACCTGAAGCGTGTTTACGATGGTCTGGCTCAGCGCAATGCCAATGAGCCCGAATTTCTGCAGGCTGTCCGCGAGGTGCTGGAGAGCATCCAGCCCGTCGTGGAGAAGCACCCCGAATATGAGAAGGCCGGTCTGATCGAGCGTCTGGTCGAGCCGGAGCGTGTCATCAGCTTCCGTGTGCCCTGGGTCGATGACGAAGGCAAGGTCCAGGTCAACCGCGGCTACCGTGTGCAGTTCAACAGCGCCATCGGCCCCTACAAGGGCGGTCTGCGCTTCCATCCCTCTGTCAACCAGGGCATCCTGAAGTTCCTGGGCTTTGAGCAGACCTTCAAGAACAGCCTGACCACCCTGCCCATGGGCGGCGGCAAGGGCGGCTCTGACTTTGACCCCCACGGCAAGAGCGACATGGAAGTGATGCGCTTCTGCCAGAGCTTCATGACCGAGCTGTACCGCCACATCGGCCAGTTCGTGGACTGCCCCGCCGGTGACATCGGTGTCGGCGGCCGCGAGGTCGGCTACCTGTTCGGCCAGTACAAGCGCCTGACCAACAGCTTCCAGGGCGGCATGATCACCGGCAAGGGCCTGACCTTCGGCGGTTCTCTGGCCCGCACTGAGGCGACCGGCTACGGCCTGTGCTACTTCACCGCTGAGGCTCTGAAGTGCATGCGCAACGACAGCTTTGCCGGCAAGACCGTGGTCATCTCCGGTTCCGGCAATGTGGCCATCTATGCCTGCCAGAAGGCCACCCAGCTGGGCGGCAAGGTCGTCACCATGTCCGACTCCAATGGCTATGTCTATGACCCCAACGGCATCGACCTGGCTTATGTCAAGGACCTGAAGGAAGTCCGCCGCGGCCGCATCAAGGAGTATGCTGAGACCCACGAGGGTGCAACCTACGTGGCCGATTGCAGCAAGGTCTGGACTGTCCCCTGCGACATCGCCCTGCCCTGCGCGACCCAGAATGAGATCAACAAGGAGTCCGCTGAGGCTCTGGTCAAGAACGGCTGCACCGTCGTCTGCGAAGGCGCCAACATGCCCAGCACCCCGGAGGCCATCGAGGTCTATCTGGCAAACGGTGTTCTGTACGGACCCGCAAAGGCTGCCAACGCCGGCGGTGTGGCCACCTCCGGCCTGGAGATGAGCCAGAACTCCGAGCGCCTGAGCTGGACCTTCGAAGAGGTCGATGCAAAGCTGAAGGGCATCATGGAGGGCATCTTCCACGCTTCCTATGACGCTTCCGTTGCCGCTGGTTCCGAGGGCAACCTGATGGTCGGTGCAAACTGCGCCGGTTTCCTGAAGGTCGCTACCGCCATGATGGCACAGGGCATCACCTACTAATTGTTCCAAAGCATTTTCAAGAGCTGCGTTCGCAAGAGCGCGGCTCTTTTTGTATCTATTCGCTGGCCGCATCGCCGAGAAAACTCCCCTCGTGCGGCCTGTATAAAGCCCCGCCAACCCGTCCATACTGACCACATCAAGCGAAGAGAGGGTTCTGAAATGGACGAACAGATGTTTTGTTTTCAATGCGAGCAGGCGGCGCACTGCACTGCCTGTACCGGTAAGGCCGGTGTCTGCGGCAAAAGCGCGGACACGGCAGCGGCGCAGGACCGCCTGACCGGCGCACTCATCTCCTACGCCAGCCAGCTCATCGGCGAGGGGCGGGCCCCCGCCCCGGAACAGGCACTGCTGCTGATGGAAGGGCTGTTCACCACCATCACCAACGTGAACTTCGACCCGCAGACCGTGGACCAGCTGACCGAGAGCGTCCACGCGGCCTGCCCCGGCATCGGGTTCGACTACGACATGGCAGACCTCTGGCACGAGCCGGACGAGGACATCCGCAGTCTGAAATCGTTCGTCCTGTTCAGCCTGCGCGGCATGGCAGCGTACAATTACCATGCGCGGGTGCTGGGCCGCATCGACCCGGAGCTGGACCGCTTCTTCTGCGAAGCATTGCAGGCCGTTGGCAGCGAATGCTCCATCGACACCCTCTGGGCACTGGTGCAGAAGACCGGCAAGGCCAGCTACCGCTGCATGGAGCTGCTGGACGCCGCTAACACCGGGGCCTTCGGCCAGCCGGAGCCGGTGGAGGTGCCGCTCGTCATCGAGAAAGGGCCTTTCATCGTCATTTCCGGCCATGACCTCTACGACATGAAGTGCCTGCTGGAGCAGACGGCGGGCAAAGGCATCCACGTCTACACCCACTCGGAAATGCTCCCCGCCCACGGCTACCCGGAGCTGAAGCAGAAGTACCCGCATCTGAAGGGCAACTTCGGCACAGCCTGGCAGAACCAGCAGCGGGAGTTTGAGGACATCCCGGCCCCGATCCTCTTCACCACCAACTGCATCATGCCCCTGCGGGAGAGCTACGCCGACCGGGTGTTCACCACCTCGGTGGTGTCCTATCCCGGCGTCCCGCACATCGGGCCAGAGCGGGATTTCTCCCCCGTCATTGCCAAAGCACTGGAACTGGGGGGCTACCCGGAAGACACCGCCATGCCCGGCATCAACGGCGGGCGCAGCGTCGTGACCGGCTTTGCGCGGAGCGCTGTGCTCTCCCACGCCAATGAGATCGTTGCGGCCGTAAAAAGCGGGCAGATCCGCCATTTCTTCCTGGTGGGCGGCTGTGACGGCACCCGGCCTTCCCGCCGCTACTACACCGAGTTCGCCAAGCTCACCCCGCCCGACACCGTGATCCTGACGCTGGCCTGCGGCAAATTCCGCCTGAACGACCTGGATCTCGGCACCGTGGCGGGCCTGCCCCGCATCCTCGATGTGGGCCAGTGCAACGACGCATACAGCGCCATTCAGATCGCGCTGGCGCTGGCCGATGCGTTCCAATGCGGCGTCAACGACCTGCCGCTCTCGCTGGTGCTCTGCTGGTTCGAGCAGAAGGCCGTCTGCATCCTCATCGCACTGCTGGCGCTGGGCATCCAGAACATCCGGCTCGGCCCTACCCTGCCCGCCTTCCTCTCGCCGGGCGTAGTGCGCGTTTTGCAGGAAAAGTACAATCTGATGGCCGTCACGACACCGGAGCAAGACCTGAAAGCGATTTTGGGCGAAGAATGAATTCGTTTCATCTCATCATCAAACCGCACAAGATGCGCTGCGATTGTGCTTTCACGTTTGGTGCAACTGTCGCTTGAAAAATTTTCAGCGTTCAGTATAATTATAGGTACCGGAACAAAGGCGTTCCAAAGGGGCAGAGTCTGCCCCTTTGGGGCGTCTTTTTTGTTTTTCCGTGTCAGACGCTGCGGAATGTGCCGCAGTGGTGAGGATTTTGATTTTACGACAAGGATGGGAAAGGCAATGGAACATTATACGGAAAACTCCACGCCCCTCGGCCTGTATGACCCCCAGTTTGAGCACGACGCCTGCGGCATCGGCGCTGTGGTGGACATCAAGGGCCGTAAGAGCCACCAGACCGTCAGCGATGCACTGTCCATCGTCGAGCGGCTGGAGCACCGCGCCGGCAAGGACGCTGAGGGCAAGACCGGCGACGGCGTGGGCATCATGCTGCAGATCAGCCACAAGTTCTTCTCCAAAGTCGCGGAAGAGATGAACGTCAGCCTCGGCAACGAGCGCGAATATGGCGTTGGCATGTTCTTCTTCCCGCAGAACGAGCACCTGCGCGCCCAGGCCATGAAGCTGTTCGAGCTCGTCACCCGCAAGGAGGGGCTGGAGTTCCTCGCCTGGCGCGAGGTTCCCGTGAACCCCGACGCCGTGGGCCAAAAAGCCCGCGACTGTATGCCCGCCATCTGGCAGTGCTTCATCAAAAAGCCCGCCAAGGTGAGCAAGGGCATCGACTTTGACCGCAAGCTCTACATCGTCCGCCGCGTGTTCGAGCAGGCCAGCAACGGCACCTATGTGCCCAGCCTGTCCAGCCGCACCATCGTGTACAAGGGCATGTTCCTGGTCCACGATCTGCGCCTGTTCTACCTCGATTTGCAGGACGAGGACTATGAATCCGCCATCGGCATGGTGCACAGCCGTTTCTCCACCAACACGAACCCCAGCTGGATGCGCGCCCACCCGAACCGCTTTATCCTGCACAACGGCGAGATCAACACCATCAAGGGCAACACCGACGCGATGCTGGCCCGTGAGGAGTCCATCGCCAGCCCCATCATGCAGGAGGATATGAACAAGATCCTGCCGATCATCAACACCTCCGGCTCCGACTCCGCCATGCTGGACAACGCGCTGGAGTTCATGGTAATGAACGGCATGGACCTGCCCCTGGCCGTGATGATCACCATCCCGGAGCCGTGGGAGAACAACAAGCACATCAGCCAGAAAAAGCGCGATTTCTACCAGTATTACGCCACCATGCTGGAGCCGTGGGACGGCCCCGCTGCCATCCTCTTCTCGGATGGCGATGTCGTAGGCGCCGTGCTGGACCGCAACGGTCTGCGCCCCAGCCGCTACTATATCACCAAGGACGGCCGGATGATCCTTTCTTCTGAGGTGGGCGTCCTCCCCTGCGACCCCGCCGACATCGAGAAGAAAGACCGCCTGCGCCCCGGCAAGATGCTGCTGGTGGATACCGTCAAGGGCGAGGTCGTCGATGACGAGAAGCTGAAGGAATACTACGCCAGCCGCGAGCCCTACGGCGAGTGGATCGACCGCAATCTGGTCCAGCTCAAGAGCCTGAAGATCCCCAACATCAAGGTGCCCAGCTACACCGGCGAGGAGCTGACCCGCCTGCAAAAGGTGTTCGGTTACAAGTACGAAGAGATCAAGGACCTCATCCTCCCCATGGCCCGGCTGGGCGCAGAACCTTCCGGCGCAATGGGCACCGACACCCCGCTGGCCGTGCTGAGCGGCCAGCACCCGCCGCTGTTCAACTACTTCAAGCAGCGGTTCGCGCAGGTGACCAACCCGCCCATCGACGCCATCCGCGAGAAAGTCGTCACCTCCACCAGCGTCTACGTGGGCGCCCATGGCAACCTGCTGGAAGACAAGCCCGAAAACTGCAAGGTGCTCAAGGTCCACAACCCCATTCTGACCTCCACCGACCTGCTCAAGATCAAATACATGAACGTGCCGGGCTTCAAGGTCGCGACCGTTTCCATCAACTACTACAAGAACACCAGCCTGGAAAAGGCCATCGACCGCGTCTTCCTGGAAGTGGACCGCGCATATAAGGACGGTGCCAACATCATCATCCTGTCCGACCGGGACATCGACGAATACCATGTCTCCATCCCCAGCCTGCTGGCCGTGTCGGCCGTCTCGCAGTACCTCATCCGCACCAAGAAGAGCACCGCGCTGGCCCTCATTCTGGAAAGTGCCGAGCCGCACGAGGTGCACCACTTTGCCACCCTGCTGGGCTACGGTGCCTGCGCCGTCAACCCGTATCTGGCCCACGAGACCATCGGCCAGCTCATCGACCAGGGTCTGCTCGATAAGGACTACTACGCCGCCGTGGACGACTACAACAAGGCCATCCTGAGCGGCATCGTGAAGATCGCCTCCAAGATGGGTATCTCCACCATCCAGAGCTACCAGAGCAGCCAGATCTTTGAGGCAGTCGGCATCTCGAAGGACGTCATCGACAAATACTTCACCGGTACGGTCAGCCGTGTGGGCGGCATCGGTCTGGAAGACATCCAGGCCGACGTCGAGGCCCAGCACAACGCGGCCTTCGACCCGCTGGGGCTGGACATCAACATGGAGCTTTCCGACGGCGGTGCCCACAAGTTCCGCAGCGGCAAGGAAGAGCATCTGTTCAGCCCGCAGACCATCCACCTGTTCCAGAAAGCCTGCTGGACCAACGACTATAAGGCCTTCAAGGACTTCACCCGCACAGTGGACAACATGGGCGAGGAGGGTATGCATCTGCGCAGCCTGCTCGATTTCAACTACGACCCCAACGGCGGTGTGCCCATCGAGGAGGTCGAGCCGGTGTCGTCCATCGTCAAGCGGTTCAAGGCCGCGGCCATGAGCTACGGCGCTCTGAGCAGCGAGGCCCACGAGACCATTGCCATCGCGCTGAACCGCCTGGGCGGCCGCAGCAACACCGGCGAGGGCGGCGAGCCCGAAGACCGCTACCACAGCGAGAGCAATTCCAAGATCAAGCAGGTGGCCTCTGCCCGCTTCGGCGTCACGAGCAAATACCTCGTCTCTGCCGAAGAGATCCAGATCAAGCTGGCGCAGGGTGCAAAGCCCGGCGAGGGCGGCAACCTGCCCGGTGCCAAGGTGTATCCCTGGATCGCCAAGACCCGCCACAGCACCACCGGTGTGGGTCTCATCTCTCCCCCGCCCCACCACGACATCTACTCCATCGAGGATCTGGCTGAGCTGATCTATGACCTGAAGAACGCCAACCGTCACGCCAACATCAACGTGAAGCTGGTCAGCGAGGCCGGTGTCGGCACCATTGCCGCCGGTGTTGCCAAAGGCGGCGCACAGGTCATCCTGGTCTCCGGCTACGACGGCGGCACCGGTGCTGCCCCCCGCACCTCCATCAAGAACGCCGGTCTGCCCTGGGAGCTGGGCATCGCCGAGACCCACCAGACCCTGATTCTGAACGGCCTGCGCAGCCGCGTCCGCATCGAGAGCGACTCAAAGCTGCTCTCCGGCCGCGATGTCGCCATCAGCTGTATGCTGGGCGCAGAGGAGTTCGGCTTCGGCACCACCCTGCTGATGTGCGAGGGCTGCGTCATGATGCGCGTCTGCAATCTGGACACCTGCCCCATGGGCATCTGCACCCAGAACCCCGAACTGCGCAAGCACTTCCGGGGCAAGCCCGAATACATCATCAACTATCTGACCTTCGTGGCCCAAGAGCTGCGGGAGTACATGGCCAAGCTCGGCGTCCGCACCATCGACGAACTGGTGGGCCGCACCGACCTGCTCCACGTCAAGCCCAGCGCCCCCGGCAGCCGCACGGCCAAGATGAACTTGGACTGCATCCTGCACAACCCGGCCATCTCCAACAGCAACGTGCACTTCGTCCCGGCGGACACCTACGACTTCCACCTCGAAAACACCCTCGACATGAAGGTGCTGATGAAGAAGTTCAAGCTCAGCAGCAAAACGCCCCAGAGCGTCACGCTGGATGTTTCCAACACCGACCGTGCGTTTGGTGCCATCTTCGGCAGCGAGATCACCCGCAAGTACGGCGATTCCCTGTCCGATGACGTCTACACCGCCAACTGCACCGGCGCGGGCGGCCAGAGCTTCGGTGCATTCATCCCCAGGGGCCTGACCCTGAAGCTGACCGGCGACTGCAACGACTACATGGGCAAGGGCCTGTCCGGCGGCAAGATCGTCGTGCGCCCGCCGGAGGGCATCACCTACAAGCCGGAGGAGAACATCATCACCGGCAACGTCGCCCTGTACGGTGCCACCAGCGGCAAGGCCTTCGTCTCCGGCGTGGCCGGTGAGCGCTTCTGCGTCCGCAACTCCGGCGCAACGGCCGTTGTGGAGGGCGTCGGCGACCACGGCTGCGAGTACATGACCGGCGGCACCGTCGTCGTGCTGGGCCAGACCGGCAAGAACTTTGCAGCCGGCATGACCGGCGGCATCGCCTATGTGCTGGATGAGAACTGGGACTTCTACCAGCGGGTGAACAAAGAGACGGTCAGCCTCGAACCCGTGGAACACAAGTACGATGTTGCCACCCTGAAGGAGCTGATCCGCGAGCATGTGGAAGCCACCGGCTCCCCGCGCGGCAAAGAGATCCTGGACAACTTCAGCGAGTATCTGCCCAAGTTCAAGAAAGTCCTCCCCTACGATTACGACCGGATGCTGCGGGTCATCGCTTCCATGGAGGAGCGCGGCCTCGACGGCGAACAGGCACAGATCGAAGCATTCTACGCTGTGCAGAAGAAGAAGTAAGGAGGGGGAACTGTTATGGGCAAGACCACTGGATTTATGGATTATAAGCGCAAGACCAGCTCGGACGTTCCGCCGCTGGAGCGCATCGAAAACTTCAACGAATTTCACATCTGGCTCTCCCGCGAGGAGCAGCAGACCCAGGCGGCACGCTGCATGGACTGCGGTGTCCCCTTCTGCCAGGCCGGTATGATGATCGGCGGCATGGCTTCCGGCTGCCCGCTGAACAACCTCATCCCGGAGTGGAACGACCTGGTGTATCAGGGCAAATGGGAGCTGGCGCTCCATCGCCTGCGCGCCACCAACCGCTTCCCGGAGTTCACGAGCCGGGTCTGCCCCGCCCTGTGCGAGGCCGCCTGCACCTGCGGCGATGTGACCGGCAGCAGCGTCACCGTCCGCGAGAACGAACACGCCATCGTGGAGACCGGCTACGCCAAGGGCTGGCTCCATGCCGCCCCGCCTCCGGCCCGCACCGGCAAGAGCGTGGCCGTCATCGGCAGCGGCCCGTCCGGCCTGTCGGTGGCCGAATATCTGAACATCCGGGGCCACGCCGTCACGGTGTTTGAGCGCGCCGACCGGGTGGGCGGCCTGCTGATGTACGGCATCCCCAACATGAAGCTGGACAAATCCGTCATCGAGCGCCGCATCAAGATCATGCAGGCCGAGGGCGTCGAGTTCCGCACCAACATGGACATCGGCGGGGCGGTGGCCGCAGAAGACATCCTGAACCGCTACGACGCTGTCGTGCTCTGCTGCGGTGCCAAAAAGGCCCGCGACCTGAATGTCCCCGGCCGGGACGCCAACGGCGTCCACTTCGCGGTCGATTACCTCACCAGCGTGACCAAGAGCCTGCTGGACAGCCAGTTTGCCGACGGCCGGGCCATCCATGCGGCGGGCAAGAATGTGTTGGTCATCGGCGGCGGCGACACCGGCAACGACTGCCAGGGCACGGCCCTGCGGCAGGGCTGCACCGACCTGGTGGCCCTGGAGATGATGCCGCAGCCCCCGAAAGAGCGGGCCGCCTCCAACCCATGGCCGGAGTGGCCGAAGGTTCTCAAGGTAGACTATGGCCAGACCGAGTGCCTCGCCAAGTTCGGCAAGGACCCCCGCGTCTACCAGACCACCGTGAAAGAGTTTTTGACCGATGACGCCGGCAACCTGACCGGCGCGGTCATCTCCTATCTGAAGCCGGAGCGTGACCCGGAGACTGGCCGCACCAGCATGGTGCCCACCGGCGAGGAGTTCACCTACGACTGCCAACTGGCGTTCATCGCCGCCGGTTTCGTGGGCTGCGAAAACTATGTGGCCGATGCCTTCGGCGTCAGCCTGACGGGCCGCGGCTGTGTGGACACCGACCACTTCCGCACCAATGTGGAAAAGGTCTTCGCCTGCGGCGATATGCGACGGGGCCAGAGCCTTGTGGTCTGGGGTCTGCGCGAGGGCCGCGACTGCGCCGCCGAGGTAGACCGCTACCTCATGGGTTACACCAACCTGTGACCCCCTGAACCAAGCCATCCTCTTTTCCTATCCTAAACAAGCAGAAGCGGGAGCCTCCCACGAGGCTCCCGCTTCTGCTGTTTTGTTTCAGTCCGTATCCTATTGGGTGTCGTCTGCCGGTGTTTCCCCCGAAGAGGCGCTGCTCTCGCTGTCGGAATCCGACGCAGCGGGCGGCTCAGCGGTGATCTCCACACTGGGGTCCGCCGCGATATACACGGTGATGACGCTGCCTACCTCGACCGAGGTGCCTGCGTCCACACTGCACGAGACGACGCAGCCCGCCGCATAGGAGCCATCGTTGACCACCATGAAGCAGCTGGGCGTCAGACCCCGGCTCTCCAGCTCGCTGACGGCCCCTTCCTGCGTGAACCCGATCACATCGGGCATCTGCACCAGCTGCGGCCCCTTGCTGACCACCAGGCTCACGGTGCCGCCCTTCTCGATGACATCGCCCGCCTCCGGCTCCTGCCGGATGATCTTCCCCTTTTCCACCGTGTCACTGTATTCCAGCGTCACATAGAAGAGATAGTCGCCCACATAGTTGTGATTGTTCCGCACCTGTGCATCGTAATCCATCCCGACAAAGTTCGGTGCCAGCGTGACAGGTTCTTCCAGCTCCGTGCTTTCCGGTGCCGACACCGACGAGGACGCCGCAGGCGGTGTGGCCGTGTGCAGCCCCTGCGAGACCATCCCCCACAGCATCAGCAGGATGAGGATGGCCAGCAGAACGAGGATGGCCGCCAGCAGGTTCCGCAGGCTGAGCATGTGCTGCTTCTGCTCCTCGTCCGGCAGGGTCGGCTGCCGGGGTGCAGGGCGCGGCAGGCTGCGGGTCAGCTCCTCGGTATACTCCCGCGAGGTCAGCGCCTTGAACAGCTGGGGCACGGTCTGGATGCGCTCCACCGGCTTCAGCTTCAGGCCCAGCCAGAGCACCTCGGAGAGATATTCCGGCACCGACGGCTCCAGCGTGCGGGCGCGCGGGTTCGAATCCGACACCAGCCGCTGCGCTGCCGGGACCGGGCTTTGCCCGCAGACCATCCGGTAGACCACCGCAGCCAGACTGTATTCGTCGGTGTAGCGGCCCTCAAACTCGGTGGTCGAATACTGTTCCGGGGCCGAGTAGCCCTCGTACAGCTGCTCGTGCAGGCCGCTGCCCGCTGTGCGCAGGCCAACCGTAGCGTAGCCCGTTAACCGGGCGCGGCCATTTTCCAGCACCCGGATGTTCTCCGGGCAGACGCCCCGGTGCACCAGACCCACCTGGTGCATCGCCGCCACGCCGTCGAACACCGGCTGCAGCATCGTGCAGACCTGCTCCGGCGACAACCGGCCGGGATGCGTCTCCAGCCAGCGGCCCAGCGGCACCCCGCCGGGATTTTCCATCACGGCATAGACCGTGTTGTTCTCCTCGAACACATCCAGCACGGCTTCCAGTCCGTTGGCGGGCGTGATGCGCTGGATGGAGCGGTACAGGTCCGCAAAATCCATCCGGGTAGTCTTGAACAGCACCTCGCTACCCAGTTTGGGCCGCAGGGTTGCATCCGTGCCGCGCTCTGCCGCCAGCGTCAGGGGCAGATACTCCTTAATGGTCACCCGGAAGCGCCCATGGTTCTCTGCGCCCCGGTACAGGATGCCTTCGCCGTCCACCTGTTCGATCTCGCCGACGGTATACCGCCCGCCCAGCACCGTGCCCACCGGCAGTGTGCCCACCGGGTTGCGACCCTCAAAGCGCCCGCCGCACTGCGGGCAGGCCGCCGTGCGCTCGCTCAGCTCGGACAGGCAGTAAGGGCAGATGATGGTCATGGAAAGGCCTCCTTCGGATGTGCTTTTCTGTTATTATAACACATCTTGGCCCGCAGCAAAAGGGCCGTGCGGGCCGAGGACCGTTTTTTCTCTTTTTCTGCTGCCCGTATGTCACAGTAAAACAGCTTTTCTGCGCTGTTCAGCAACAAACAAAAGCCGCCTTTCGTGCCTTGCAGCACAAAAAGCGGCTTTGTAACGTCTTATTTCAAGAGCAAAGAGCCTTGCGGGAGCTTATTCCGGCAGGTCCTCTTCGTTCTCCAGGCTGTGCCAGACGTTCTGGACATCATCGTTGTCCTCCAGAGCATCGAGCAATTTGCCCATGAGCTTGAGCTGATCGGGGTCGGTCAGGCGGGTGGTGGTCATGGGGACCATGGCCAGGTCATCGCTCAGGATCTCGTAGCCCTTCTCCTCCATGGCCTTGACCACAGCCGAGTAGTTCTCCGGATCGGTGGTGATCTCAGCAGCATCCTCGCCTGCATCGAAGTCCTCTGCACCGGCGTCCAGAGCGTCCATCATGGCCTCGTCGGCGTCCTTGTCTTCCAGAGAAATGTCGATAACGCCCTTCTGGCTGAACAGGAAGCCCACGCAACCCATTGCGCCCAGGTTGCCGCCGTTCTTGTCGAAGTAGTGGCGCAGATCGGCAGCGGTACGGTTGCGGTTGTCGGTCAGGGTCTCGACCATGACGGCAACGCCGCCGGGGCCGTAGCCCTCGTATGTGATGGCTTCGTACTCCGTCTTGTCGCCGCCCTCGGCCTTCTTGATGATGCGCTGAATGTTATCGTTGGGCACGCTCATGCGCTTTGCCTTGGAGATCAGATCCGCCAGCTTGCTGTTGGAAGCCGGGTTGGGGCCGCCGGTACGGACGGCGACGCTGATCTCGCGGCCGATCTTGGTAAAGACCTTTGCCTTGGCGCCGTCGGTCTTCTCCTTCTTGCGCTTGATGTTGTTCCATTTGCTATGTCCAGACATGGGAACCTCCTAAAGTTCTATCGAAATCTCCGCCTGCGGGCAGACGGGCTGTGGTCGCCCGCTTGTGGCAGCACACAAAATCTAACTCTATTATTGTAGCACAATCCCCTACCGCGTTCAAGCCTTATCCGGGGGATTTGCGCCAAAAATCGGCAAAAAAGCAGGGTCCGACGCCTGTTTTACAGCAGCCTCAGCGCCTTGGGATAATGGTTTTTGACCCGCCCGGCCGACACTTTGCCGCCGCCGAGGGGGAACCCGTCCACCGTGACACAGCACCAGCCGTCGGCGGCGGTGGCAGCGGCGATCTCCCGGCCCGACAGGTACTCGACCACGCGCGGGTCGGCAAGCGCCAGCTCCTCGCGGTTGGTGCACTGGGCACCGAACGCCGTGAAGAGGTGGTGTTCGGGCACAAAGCGGCCCTTCTGCACACTGCCCACAAAGACGCCTGCGCGCAGGACATGCAGACCCGTCTGCGGGAAGGCTGCAGGCAGCAGCACACCGCCGCCATGGACCACAGCGGGGCGGTCTGCGAGGGCCGGAAAATACTGCTGGGCGAACGCGTTCCAGGCCGCGAGGCTCTGGGCGGGCGTCACGCTCTCCCCTGCCGCGGCGCTTTCGCGGCGGCGGCTGCCCTGCACCGCATCCCGGAGGGCGCGGGCGTTCTCCCGGCGGGATGCACGGGCATCGCCGCGCTCCGAGCGGGCAGGCTTGCCCTTACCGGGCTTCTGCTTCCGGTTTTGCTCGGCGGCAGCCGCCAGCCAGAGCTGCTCTTCGGGGGGATAACAGCCCGGTGCGGGCAAAGCACGGGGAGTGCCCGCCTTGACCAGCCGGGCAATGAAATGGCCCTCGCCGCCCTGACAGGGCCAGATGCGACGCACTTTGCTCACATCCAGCGGCAGACCGCCGGTGCGGTTGGCCTCGCCCGCGCTGCCAAAGGTGTAGTCCACGTTGCCAAACACATCCGCCAGCGCAAATTCCGGGTGCCGGGCCAGGAACGCGGCCACCTGCCCTTCATCCTCTTCGGGGGCAAAGGTGCAGGTGGAGTAGATCATCTCCCCGCCCGGCGCGAGGACGGTGGCGGCGTTGTCCAGGATCTGCGCACCCAGCGCGGCGCATTGCTGCACCAGCGCTTCGCAGTGCTGGGTGACGGCCACTGCCTCCTTGCGGAACATCCCCTCGCCGGAACAGGGCGCATCCACGAGGACGCGGTCGAAGAACTCCGGCAGGGCGGCAGCGATGCGGGCGGTGTCCTCGTTGAGGACAACGGCATTCGCCACGCCCATCCGTTCGAGGTTGCTCTTCAGCACCTCTGCGCGGGCGGGCACATACTCATTGCTGACGAGCAGGCCCCAGCCGCCCAGTGCGGCAGCAAGCTGGCTGCTCTTGCCGCCGGGCGCGGCGCACAGGTCCAGGACCCGCATCCCCGGCCGGACGCCCAACAGCGGTGCGGCAGAGGACGCGGACGGCTCCTGCGAGTAAAACACGCCCGCATGGTGGTATGGGTGGCGTCCGGGTTTGAAGGCAGCCTCTTCGACCACGAAGCCCGCCTTGCAGAACGGCGATGGCCGGAGCGGGAAGTCGGCCTTCCCGGCAAACGCCTCCGGCGTCGTGCGCAGAGCCGAGACCGTCACCCCGCGGGCCGCGTTCTCGGTGGGTGCCGCGTACAGCGTCTCGTACCGCCCGCCCAGCAGCGCCCGCTCCCGGCGCTCAAAATATTCCGTAGACATGAACGTTCCTCCCATGTATAAAGCCGCATCGGGCGGCAAGACTAAGGGTGTGAGGGGCAGACCCCCTCGCGAAAGGAGACATGACGATGAACGACCGCACCGAAAACCGTTCCAGCAACCGCACCAACAACTGCAAGAGCCAGAACCGCACTTCCAACCGCACAGAGAACCGCACGGACGACCGCACCGAGAACCGTGCCACCAACGAGCACAAGCACCCCAACCAGTACACCAAGGGTGCCGACGACGAGGGCAAGTAACCAGAACCTCTCCGTCACGCTTCGCGTGCCAGTGCCCATTTCACAGAGAAAAGCCCGCTGCCTTCCCTGCACTGTTTTCCAGTGCGGAAAGCAGCGGGCTTTCGCGTTTTACTTCTGGTTCGGGTCAAAATCGGCCCACAGCTTCTCGAACAGCTCCTCGACGCGCGGCATCTGGCCGGTGAGGTAGAGCCACCCCAGCAGGCACTCAAAGCCGGTGGAGGCTCGGTATTCCTCCGGCGAAGCGTGTTTTGCCACACTGGCCTTGCTGGCGTTGCGGCCCCGCTTGAACACAGCCAGCTCGTCCTCGGTGAAGAGGGGTTCGAGCAGCTGCTCCTCGCGGAACTGGGCCCGCGCCGAGACATACTTGACCTTTTCGGTGTTCAGTTTGCCTGCCGACAGCCGGTGGTGCCGTGCCAGACGGGTGCGCACCAGCAGTTCCAGCACACTGTCGCCCACAAAGGCCAGTGCCAGCGGGCTGAGCTCGCGGGGGTCGATGGTTTCCATTTCATTCATTGGAGTCAAACCTCTCAGTCAGCGCTATCAGGCGCTGACAGCTCCCCTGATAGGGGAGCCAAATTGCGGTATGATTAGAAGATATAATCGAACTGATACTCGCCGATGAGGATGGTGTCGTTTTCCTGAACGCCCTTTTCGACGAGGGCATCCAGAATGCCGCTCTCACCCAGCTGGCGCTGGAAGTATTGCAGGCTCTCGTAGTCGTCCACATTGCTGCCCGCCAGGATATACTCCAGCCAGGGGGCGTCGATGCTCCAGACGTGGGCCTCCATCCGCTGGATGGTAAAGGCGCGGTCGTTTGCCTTGGGCTCCGGCTTCTTGTACTCTGCGGTGAAGACCGGGATGGCCGGGATATCCTTCAGGCGGTTGTAGACCAGGCCCGGCAGCTCCCGCACACCCTGCATGGTGGCGGCAGAGATGGGCACGAAGGTCAGGCCCTTGCCCTCCACGTAGTTCTTGAAGGTCTCGATCTGCTCCTCGGTGGCCAGGTCGCACTTGTTGCCCACCACGATCTGCGGGCGCTCGGCCAGCGCGGGGCTGAACTTTGCCAGCTCCTCGTTGATCTTCTCGAAGTCCTCGATGGGGTCGCGGCACTCACTGCCGGAAACATCCACCACATGCAGCAGCAGACGGCAGCGCTCCACATGGCGCAGGAAGTCATGGCCCAGGCCGATGCCCTCGCTGGCACCTTCGATCAGGCCGGGGATGTCGGCGCAGACGAAGCTGGCCCCCTCGCCCACCGATACCACGCCCAGCGTGGGCACCAGAGTGGTGAAGTGGTAGTTGGCGATCTTCGGCTTGGCCGCGCTGATGGTGGAGATGAGGGTGGACTTGCCCACATTGGGGAAGCCGATCAGGC
>ONZW01000898.1_pt1 | contig 17051 bp, 16 predicted proteins | sample 1671071 | NCBI WGS metagenome assembly ONZW01 (sample SAMN06348119, study PRJEB24527) | human gut metagenome | biome: human gut; feature: ankylosing spondylitis patient; material: feces | host: Homo sapiens | place: China | collected 2015-10
CAGCTAAACCGGCATAACCATTATCAACGTTCCGCCCTTATAGTGAGGCGGCTTGTGCCGCTTGATGTCGATGGTACTCGGTTTCCGCCGCCTGCGGTGTCCTGTAGCCCAGGGATTGGTGCAGGCGCTTCGAGTTCCACCACGAGACCCACCGGAACGTCGCCAACTCCAGATCATCGATATCCGGGAATGGCTTGCGCCGCCGGACGAGCTCGGTCTTGTACGCGCCGCCGGCGCTTTCGGCCATGGCGTTGTCGTACGGGTCGCCGACCGTGCCGGTCGAGGGCAGCATGCCGTATTCCTTGACCCGGACGGTGTAGACGGTGCCAGTGTACTGCGCGCCATGGTCGCTGTGATGCACGAGCCCGTCGGTGCCGCCATGCGTCGCGGCCCAGGCGATGGCCTGTTCCAACGCCTGCAGCGGCAGCTCCTCGGTGTTCATGGTGGTGGCGCACGCCCAGCCCACGATGCGACGGGCGAACACGTCGGTGACGAAAGCGGTGTAGCCGAACGAGCCGTTCGCCATGCGCACGTAGGTGATGTCGGCCACGTGCAGCCGGTTCGGCGCACAAGCCTCGAACCTCCTGTCCACCGGATCCGGCCGTCCGCCCGCGCCCTTGGCGGGCCTGGTCGTCACCGGGGTTTTGCCGCGGCGCACGCCCTGGACGCCGAGCTCGCGCATGATGTTCATCACCTGGTCGCGGCCGACCTCCGTGGGGTCCCGGCCCTGGGCGATCAGCTGGGCGTGCGTCTTCCTGTACCCGTACACGGCCATGAAGAAATCCGAATGCATCGTCATGATGTCACGCGCCAAAGCCTCGTGGCGCGCGGCCATGCGGCTCACGGGCCTGGACTTGAACATGCGGCAGCCGCGCGGCGTGAGGAACCCGCAATCCAACGACTCGGCGAGGACTCGGCATACAGGCCCGACCCCGAAACGGTCCTTGAATTCGTCGATGTACGCGACTTTCAACACCGTGCCGGGTCGAGCCTCGCCGCGAAAAAAGCCGACGCCGTCGTCAGGATCTCGTTCGCCCGACGCAGCTCCGCGACCTCGGCCCTCAGCTTCTTGAGCTCCGCCATCGCCTCCTCGGCCGACTGCTTGGTCTCCGCCGCCACGGTGGCGTCCGCCTCGTTGCGCCAACGGCGCAGTGATTCCGGCGCGATCCCCGGATCCTTGGCGACCTGTTCGATCGCCTTGGTCTCCGATGAATACGAGGGTCGTGATTCCGTCAGCAGCCTGACGGCCTTCGCCCTGAACTCCGGCGTGTATCTCGTGCCCTTTGCCATGGTTCCATCATCTCCCAATCAGTTAGAGGAAATGCGGAACAAAAATCAGTCCATATCACCGTCCCGTACGCGTACGCCGGAGCCACCGTGGACCTGCGCGTCGGCGCAGGCACGATCGAGGCGTGGCACGGGGGATCCAGGCTCTGCACGCACTGGCTCCTGCCATCCACGGCCGTCAACCAGTACAGCACGAACGATGTATTTCGTCAAATTGAGGTGGACGTGTTCGGCACTTAATCTGGACACCGTCGGCGTTCAACTTGGACACCGACGGCGGTTGGTTCCTTGTTTTGTTGTTTGTTTGGTTTATTTCATGAGGGAGTGTCTGTTCCGGTAGGATTCGCCGTGGAAGCGGAGGATCCTGCCGTGGTGGACGATGCGGTCGATGACCGCGGCGGCTATGTCCCCGTCGCCGAACACGTCGCCCCATCTGCCGGACTCGGGGTTCGAGGCGGAGATGACGCTGCGGGTCTCGTAGCCGTCCGCGCCGGCCTGGAACAGAGGCCCGGCCCCGTCGATGTCGATGGGCAGGTGGCCGAGCTCGTCGATGATGACCAGCCCGGCCCTGCCCATCGACTTGAGCTCGGCGTCCAATCTGTTGTCGTCCTTGGCCTTCCTCAAGCGCATGACCGGGCTGGAGGCGGTGAAGAACCTGACGGGTATCATGCGTTGGCATGCGAGCATGCCGATCGCGATGGCCAGGTGGGTCTTGCCGCAGCCGACGTCGCCGTAGAGCACGGGGTCCTCGGCCCGGTCGACGAATTCCAGGCTTTCCAGCTGTTCGCGGCCCCGGTCGGCGGGGAACGAGGCCATGCCCCCGGTCGTATCCCTCCAGGGTCTTGCTCTGGGGAACCCGGCCTGTCCGGGCAGCCGCCGCCGTTTGGATTCGGCCCGGCTCGCGTTCTCCTTCTCGAACAGGTTGGCCGGGAAGCCGAGCTGGCCGGGCGTGGCGTCCTCCGGGGCCTTCCCGGGCACGCTGTGTGTCAACGGCAGGTTGCGGGCGAGGCCCATGACCTGTTCCGGCGTGGCCTTGTCAAGAACGCGGCCGCCGCGCTGCCGTGGTTTTTGCTGGCTCATTCGGCCTCCTTCATGTATTTGTCGTAACGCTTCAGATCCTGCCCGCCTTCGGTTCCCGCACCCTCGAGGATGCGTTTGGCGCATGTGCCGATCGCCGCGCGGTCGACGGTCCGTCCCGCGTTGATGACGGTTTCCACCGCTTTGACCGTGGCGGCGAACCCGCAGTCGGCGGCAACGGCTCGGATGTCGTCGAGCAGATCGGAGCGCGTGCGTGCGTCCATGCGGTCGAGCAGGGCTCGCACGGTTTCGGGGAAATCGTTCCTGATCGGGCTTTCGCCCCATATGCGGGGCTTTCGCGCGATGATCGCGAGCAGGCTCGCCGGATCCACCTGGGTTTTCGCCGAATGGCCCCAGATCCTCTCCGGCGTGGTGATCGTTTCGCCGTCGGGGCCCCGCGGTTCGATCTCGAAGACGCGCACCCCGGCCTGCAGGCGCATGGAACGCCATTTCGGTCCGGCCGGATACCGGTTCGCGTCGATCGTGGCGGCGCCGGTCTTGTCGGCCTTCACGCTCCTCCAGTCGCACGGGTCGAACCGCACGCCGGGCAATGGAAGCATGTGGTCCTTCTCCGCCTCGAACAGTTCGATCACCGGAACATCATGCCGGCAGTGATCCGATCCGGCGACGCGTTCGCACTCGTCAAGCCACACGCGCGTCAGCGTTTGGAAGCTCTCGGCCGACGGCATCGGCACCATCAGGTTGCGCCTGACGAAGCCGACGGCGTTCTCCACACTGCCCTTCCCGTGGCCGGAATACGGGTCGCGGAACCGCGGCTCGAACCCGTAATGCGCGCAGAACAGGGAGAACAAGCGGGTCCGGGCGGCCGTGCCGTCCGGCCTGCGATGGCCCACGCCGGTGGCGTTGTCGAACACCACCACCCTGGGCGCCATGCCCATGCGCTCGAAGATCCACAGCAAACCCTGGCACACGCACTCCGAGGTCTCGCCGGGAAGGGCGGCCACCCAGCGCATGTTCGAATACGGGAACGACACCACCAGGAAACGCGCCACGCGTTCGACTCCGGCGACCACGGCCCTGGCCTGGCCGAAATCGACCTGCATGCTGCCCGGCGCCCACTCCAACTCGGCGAAGCCGTCCGACTCCATGCGATGCTCCCGCCGCCAGCGCTTGACCCAGCGCTGCACCGACGAATACGAGCCCGTGAACCCGCACTCCGCCACGAGCCGCTCGTACACGCGCGTCGCGGTGTGGCGCTGCTTGACGGGCATGCGCAGATCCGCGGCCGGCCACCCGTCCACGACGGCCGAATACCCCGCGTCGACCAGCGACCTGCCCGCATGCCCCGAGCCAAGGGGCTCGGGAGAGTAATCCCCGTGGTTGGCGTACCTGGCCACGGTCGTGCGCGATACGCCGAGTTTCCGCGATATCTCCCTGTGGCTCAAGCCCTGGCGGTCGAGCTGCCTGATACGCCGTCGGACACACACCGGTGCCGTCATTTCCTTTCCTCCCGAGAACCATCAGTTTGGTTGACAGGCACTCGGGAATCCATCAAGGAACCGCACGATGCCGGTGTTCTCATTCCACCGGCGCCATCACCGCCGACACCGTCCAAATTGAACGCTCAGGGTGTTCAGGAACAAGTGCCGACAGTGAACACCTTTATTCGATCACACACAGGCGCATTCTGGCCGCGGCTGCCATTACCGGTGGCCCGGATGGCTGGGCCTCATGGAACGGTACGGCCCGGCGCGGTCGACGGGCGCGAAGGGCTGTTCTCCGGACGGCGCCGCCGCGGAGGGGTTCTTCGGTCGAATGAAGACGGAATCCGTCTATCCCGGGCATCGGGAGGAACGTACCCGCGACGAGGTGCTCGTCCTGATCGACGACTGCATCCGCTGGTACAACCATGAGCGCATCAAGCAATCACTGGGTTGGATGAGCCCGGTACAATACCGTCAGAGCCAGGGAATGGCTGCGTGATTATCTCCAAGAAAACGTGCGCAGCCCCCTACCAGGGCCGCAACCCGGGCAACGCGGCCGCGGAGGTCTTCTTCGGACGGATGAAGGTCGAGGCCGTCCACCCCGAGAAGCGGGAGGAACGACCCCGCGGCGAGGCGCTCGTCCTGATCGACGAGTACATCCATTGGTACAACCATGAGCGCATCAAGCAATCACTGGGTTGGATGAGCCCGGTACAATACCGTCAGAGCCAAGGAACGGCTGCGTGATCATCTCCAAGAAAATGTCCGCAGCCCCTTATCCAGGCGTTCCTCTGTATTTTCGGTTTTGTGTCTTGGCGGAAATAAACCTAACAGGAGAACACCCCTTTCATACCCGCATACAGGAAACCCCGGCAACGACACCAGGGCCCAATCCCTCACCACACAAACTGGCGCAGACTCTCAGAAATTGACGATGACGATGCCATCTTTTTCTGCCACGCTTCCAGGATCTGGCCAATGGGGCATCGATTCAGCTAGCCTTTCGCTCTGTTCTATTTGCTGAGATGTTGCGCTGTTGTAATAAACTCCGAGTATATCGGCCATGAATTGTTTCTTTATGCCGGTCCCATGCTCAGTGGAGAAACCGATTTCCAACATAGAACGGCCAGTAAGGCCAAGCTGATTAGCCGAATAACAATCTGGATTACATTTGGCAACGTGATTTCCCACGAATACAAGTGGCTCATCAGGACGTTCTCCGAGTCCTAATTTATCTATACGAGACTTTATTGCTTGTGCTGTAAGCACATCTTGGTTGAAGACAATATTTTCCGTGTAAAAAATTCTGCTCGTTATCAGCGCCTGATTCCAACCGATAGCGATAATTAAGATCCAAGGAATAATTTTGACAATAGACTTTGCATTTCTTTGAATAATACAAGTGATAATGGCGAACGAAACCGCCGTGATAAATGAGAAAGCTAGTGGATAAGTCATTTCTGTGCGTACGGATGGAGCGGCGCCAAACACAATGGACATAATCATCGGAGCTAGCAGTAGCAGTATAGATACCAATACCGCAAGAACAGTAATGCGTTTGCGAATCGCGCATATTATTGCTCCAACCGCGAAGATAATTGCAATGACAGGGAACAATACGCTGTAAAAGATGCCGGATCCAGAATACAACTCCTGCGCATGGTGGACGATATTGCGGATTATTGTGCCAAACGAATCTTTACCCCAGCGTGATTGGTCGGATATATAGGCATTGGTTGTTACGCCGGCAAGATGCATAGCAACTGCATTGAGCAATCTATACGCAAGATATGACGCACCGAAGATGAGAATGCTGCCTATCAAAAAAATCCAAGAAGATTTTTTCTGTTCGTCCCACTGAGCGCGACTGCCAAATCGCAATACATAGAGCATGGCAGTGCCAGTAATGAAAATCGTGACCATGGCAAGATACATTGTAAATGAAATCGTAGCGCACACAATGGCAGCTATGACTAACGGAATACGACGTTTTATGCTGCGGTTGGTTGCCGCGTTGGCCCACATCATTAAAGAGATTGCAGTCAGTACAGCCGCGATGGAGATTTCCGGGCCCTGTAACAGAAATCCTAACATTTCAGCGAAAATAGGTGAGACAACATAAGGAATCATGAAGAATGCTGGTTGCAGCTTTGTGTCGCGAGAAGCTGAGCATAGGAAATATGCCCATACTACGGCAGACATGCCGAAGAATACCACCATGGTGAACGAGGCTAGCGCATTGTTATAGAGGTAGGTACCGGTCAGTTTCTTGAACAATACCAAGCCGAAGCGTTCAAGCTCAAACCACGACCTGTATAGTGCATCATTATTTTGAATGATACCCTGGGTGTCAATGGAAAAGGTATTGCTGAATAACTTCTGCCCAAATGCCAATAGAAGGAATAGCGCGGCGACGACTAATTGTCCGGTATTGTGCGTGATAAATTGCAGAAATCCTCGCAATGAATAACCTGCCAAGGGGCCAGCGGCATTTCGGTTTACGCGTGGAGCCGTTGTATCCATGCTGATCGATGCTGTCATTTGGCATTCCTCACTTATCTTTGATGTTCTGCGATATTATTTTCATCGGGTGCTGTTGAAGTTCCTCAAGCTCATATACTCGGCTTAGCTGTTTGTTCAGCTTACTCTCGAAATACTCAGCTCGCGGTTTGAAGTAATTCACGAATTCCTCGTTTCTCTTCAATGCGATGTTCAGCTCGTCGATTCGTTGTGCCAACCCGATGGATCGATATTCTGCGTCAAAGCATTTCTGCACCAGATCCGAGAATTGTGCAGCCTGCGAAGAAGGGTTCGGAGTGATGATGTTCCCTTGTGTAATCAGTGTGAACAGTTTGTCGAAATGGTGATTGAGCTGTTGCTGAATATCGGAGAAATCGACTGGTTGCTGTGTCTTTAAAGCGTCCGATACGGTTCCTGCGAGCTTATTACCATCAGTGACATAGAAAGCGTCACGTCCAAGTTGGTGATACAGGTCTTGAGTCTTCTTGGTCTGCTGGTAATCGAAACTCACCGTTTTACGTCCAAACACAGATGCAGTTACGGATCCATGCAGACTGGTGCCTACATAGATTTCGCAGCTTGACAGAATGCCGATGATTTCCAGCAAGGAAAGCGGGTGTTGAGGGATGAGACAAGGGAATGGGCAGATATCGTGGATGGTGCGGAGGATATCCTCATCGCCATGTGTATAGGCCAGTGGCAACAGCACGATTTCATAGCCATCGTCATGCAATTCCCTGAGCGTAGCCACAACATTGTCGATTTCGGGTTCCGGGATGAAACGGTTGCAGTGGAACACCGCATAATGTTGTAGTTCAGGGAACACACGGTTGCACGCATCCTGAAGCTCCTGATCGGCTGCGACATTCCTCAGTGAGAAACCAGTATCGGGCACACGCTGAATGGTCGTATCCGATATGCCGCAGTCGATCAGCACCTGCTTGGAAAAATCATTGCGCACGCTCAAATAATCTATATTGCTGAACAGGTAGTGGGCAAGAGTCTTATCCGCTTCAAAGTCAAAAGGAATGCCGGGCGCATTCCACAGCAATGGAACATTGTATTTCATCTTCATGAAGCAAGGGACAAGCCAGACCTTATCCATAGGATAAGCCTCAAAGTCGGTACTGCTGAAGGTGCGTTTTTGCCCAAAGCGATGCCAGTGGATGATCTCCCCCCCGCCCACAACGATGGCGGAAAATGGTTCTTCCATATGCATACGTTCGAGATCGTCAAGCGAGTGGACGTTGGAGTTCTCCACGAAGCTTTCCTCAGTTTGGAACGGTGAGAACAACACCACGTTACCGGTGTATCCTCGGCGTGAGAGCTCCTTGCGCAATACCAGGGGAAAGAGGTGGTCTCCGTAGTTGGGAATATCGAAGACCCCGCATAGCGCTATTCTGCCCATCATTCCTCCAGTATCCAGATACGGTACAGCTAATCAGTATTCATCATACTGGCTGAGGGACGGATGCCAGTAATGATAACGGGCCCATATGATATTCTCGTGTCTGTTTACTTCACTTAGAAGAGGAATAGAGCAATCCATGATTCTTACGTCTGATACGCCTATCAATCGTCTGGGAATTTTCTTCTTTTACGACGCTCAAGGGGTCGTGGACGACTATGTGCTGAAGCTGCTTGATGGTTTCATGCCACACTTCTCCGACCTGACCATTGTATGCAATGGAAAGTTGAATGATGCAGGGCGCGAGAAACTGCTGTGGTACACCAGCAAGCTGATTGTGCGAGAGAACGAGGGTTTTGATGTATGGGCATACAAAACCGCTTTGGACAGTTACGGCTGGCACAAGCTGGAACAGTTCGATGAGATTGTACTATTCAACGCCACCATTATGGGGCCGGTGTATCCGTTCTCCGAAATGTTCGAGGCGATGAGCAAGCGGGATTTGGATTTCTGGGGTATCACCAAATTCCATCGTGTTGAGCACGATCCTTTTGGACGCAGCCCGTATCCCTATCTGCCGGAACATATTCAGTCACATTTCCACGCCTATCGCAAAAGCTTGCACACAAGCCAGGCGTTCAGAGATTACTGGGACAGCATTCCTCCCATCAACGATTATTACGATTCTGTGGGTCTGCACGAATCCCTGTTCACCAAGCGTTTTGCCGATAAGGGATTCAAATGGGACGTGTATGTCGATACCTCCGATCTGGAGGGGTTCACATACGGCCCCATCACCTATGCTGCGAAACGTTTGGTTGCAGAGAAGCGTTGCCCGATTTTCAAACGTCGCTCGTTCTTCCACGGGTATCGTGATGTGATGACTCAGTCCGTGGGCAACGCTGCTCTGGACTTATATGAATATTTGCGGGACCACACCGACTATGACGTGGACTTGATCTGGCAGAACGCGCTTCGCACGATGAACGTCGCCGATTTGATGAAGAACCTGCACCTTGATTATGTGCTGCCGCAGTCGCTGAGCGTTCCTCTGCCGGAAGGCAAGAAAATAGCGCTCGCTATTCATGTCTATTACATGGATCTACTGGAGTCTACATTCCACTACATCCAGTCGATGCCCGAAGGCTGTGACATCATCATCACGGTTGGATCCGAGGCGAATGCAGAAATCGTGCGTGAATACTGCAAGCAGTTCCCGTATCGCTTCGATGTCAGGGTGATTGAGAACAGAGGCCGTGACGTCAGCTCCTTGCTGGTTGGTTGTGGGGAGGACCTGTTCCAATATGATTACGTCTGCTTCGCCCACGACAAGAAGGTCACGCAGCTGTCTCCTCAGAGCATCGGTGACGGGTTCGCGTATAAATGTTATGAGAACATTCTTGCCAGCAAGGAGTATGTCTCCAACGTTATCGATTTGTTCGAGAAGAATCCGCGTCTCGGCATCGCTATGCCGACTCCTCCGAACCATGCCAGCTATTTCCCGGGGTACACGTTCCCATGGGGACCGAATTTTCCCGGGACTAAGGACTTCCTAGAACAAACGCTGAACATGCATGTTCCACTGAATGCCAACAAGGAGCCGGTGGCTCCGATGGGTACCATGTTCTGGTTCCGTCCGGAAGCATTTCGTGGCTTGCTGGACCATGGATGGGAATACACGGACTTTCCGCCGGAGCCCAATAAGGTAGATGGTACGTTATTACACTTCATTGAGCGGGCCTATGGATATGTGCCACAGGCCAATGGATATTACCCAGCGTATATTTTCTCTGATCGTTATGCGCGTATCGAGATCACGAATCTGTCATACGAGCTGCGAGAAGTGGTGAAGGTCATTACCGTGCCATGGATTCGTGAGGACTTGCAGCAGACCTGCGTCGCCATTGCTGAGGGCAAGCGATTCCGTAACACATTACTGCGAGTGATAAGAAATATTATCAAAAATGTTCCGGTGATAGGACCGGCACTGGTGAAGTTGCATCGCAAACAATTGGGTATAAATGAGGATGAGTAACATGGCGGATAATGTCACGAAACGCAAGCCGAGGCTGTTCTACCTGGACTGGGTGCGCGGACTGTCTGCGATACTGATTGTCATCACGCATTTCAATAATCCATATCTAGTGGAACACCCGATTTTTGCGAACTCTCCGTTCGGCATTTACATCGGTTCGCTCGGTGTCTCCCAGTTCCTCATTATTTCTGGCGCTGCATTGATGTATTCGCATGAGGATGCAGAGAAGCTGGATCTGAAGGAGTTCTATTGGAAACGATGCAAGTCAATCTTTCCAATGTTCTGGATTGCTTTCATCATAGCTAATGTGTATTTGTTCTTGCGCCAAGGCGGCATCGTCGCGGCACAAGCCCCAAAATACAGTGTGCTGCTCTCTGTGATTGGAATGGATGGATACCTGTCTAATGCCGGAATACCGACATTTTATACGCTTGGTGAATGGTTTCTGGGTTTTATTCTACTGTTCTATGCTGTATTTCCTCTGTTGAGGTATGGAGTAAAGCATCATCCCTGGATCACTGGCATTATCATCGCCGTGTTGTATATGCTGACAGTCGTATTGCGTCCAAACTTGCACGGCATGCCATCTGATATATTGCTGACCACCCGGTTGCCTGAACTTGCTTTCGGCATGTATTTTGTCCGCTTTATCAAGAAAGTGCCTCATGTAGTGGGCGCGGCTGCAGTGGTACTTCTCGCGGTACAGCAGTTCGCTGATATCTTGAAGGGAAATGTGGCGGTCACATTGGTGGGTGTGGTCTTCTTCCTGTTCCTGGTGTGGATCTCGCAGTGGTTTGACCATCAGCCCATTCGAGTGGTTATAGGCTCACTATCGAAGTATTCCTATGCGATTTTCTTGGTTCATCATCAGGTCATTATGCAGGTCTACACCATTGTCAATCCCAGCAGTCTGGGTATGTCCAATGCTTATCTGCTATTTGCGGCGGATATGCTCATCATCGTGGTCTTGTCTTGGGTGCTCTTGCGTGTGACTAATGCAACAGTGGCATATGTATCGCGGATGTTCCAAAAGGTTGAGAAATAGCCAATGAGTGGTTGCTGATGGCAGATATGGATTGGGGCGGGTTCCATCGCAATGGAGCCCGCCCCAATCCATATATTGGTTGATCTATCGTGCCGCAAGAATCTCGTGAATCTTGGTGGCATCACCCCATACACCAGGAGAATCGTAGGGACGATCGGGGAACGCTCCATAATCCAGTGTGATGTTGAGATTATTGTCTTTGATATATTGCTCGACACGCTCAGCCAAAGATATGGGGTTCCCGGTGCAGCAGTTGATAATGCCGGTTACCTCTTGTTGAGAGACCGCTGCGCTTATTTGCCGTGCAAGTTCGTCGACATCGATGAAGTCGTACTTATTTTTACCCGTCGTGAAGGGGAAGGAAGGCTTGCCATCATGTGCGGCTTGCAGCAATTTGGAGAAGATAGAGCTGCCGCGTAGATCGTCCCCGACAATGTAATATGCGCGGAGCCATTGTGCGGTCGCATTATGCTCTTGTGCGAGCATGAGCGTAGCCTCACGCAGGGCATTTTTCGCGATACCATACATGGAAGCTGGGTGACAAGGGGTGTGCTCATCAATAGCACCTTCCCAATATCCGACTTCATGCATAGTTCCCATAACGGCGATTTGAGGAAGACCTCCATCCAGCATGTTCTTGATGAGCCGGTAATGGGAGGACAAATCACCCATATGATTATCGGAGTTGTGTTTAAAACCGTCGCGCCAAGCCATGTGCAGGCAAACATCCGGTTTTCCAAGCGTGGAATAAATATTGCTGTCAGACTCGAATAGATTGGTTTCTATGTGTTCCGCACGACTGTCAACATCGTTGAGTCGAAGATCAGAGGCGATAACATCCTGTCCATTATCAAGCAGTGCTTTAACGACGTGCCTACCAATGTAACCGCCGGCTCCAGTGACGAGAATTCTTTTTGCCATATCTACAGAGTGTACCAGCAGAGCATATGAAGCGAGTCTGTACCAGACACTGACTAGCATTTTTTCACAAAGGCAGGGGTGCGGACGAAGAGTTGGACGTTTGGGCGCCCGGATTGGAGCCCGCATGTTTTCGAGGGAGGATTGGCGCAGGGCCGTTGACCTGCATTTCATGGAGGGCATGACCATCAGGAAGGTCGTCACCGAGCTCGGCTACCCGTCCGAGGGGGCGCTGGCGAAATGGGTTCGCGAGGACCCGCGCTACACGGGCGCATGCAGGCGTTCGTATACGCTGGAGTGCAAGACGAACGCGGCCAGACGCGCGCTGGGCGGCGAGCCTCTCGCCCGCGTGGCGCACGACGCGGGTTGCACGCTGACGAGCATGTACCAGTGGATGCGCCGCTACCGGAGCGAGGGGATACTGGGACTGATGAACGGAAGAAACGCGCCGGCTCGCTCCGGTCGGACCGGTGCCCACGGCCGGCGATGACGTGGAGGAGCTGCGCCGGCAGGTGGAGGCCCTGCGGCTGGAGAACGCGGTGATGCGGGAGACGATCATTGTTTGTTTGTGTTCAATGTGATGTGAGCCGAGTTACCGCGATGGTGTTGGCCGGGTTACCGGCAAGAAGTTGACCGTTTTATCGCCCCTTGGCGCAAAAGGGCGTCGGCCCGTTTCGTCCCTATTAGATTCCCTGGTTGGTAGTGGTTTTCCCAGGGGAGGAGAGGAATATGACGGTGTCGACGCCTGTGCAACAACATATCAGGATTCTCGACGCGCAGGGTGTTTCCTGGCGTCGGATAGCCAAGGAGGTCGGAGTGTCAAGGCAGACGGCCAGGAAGTACGCCGAATTGGAGGATTGCTCGCCCAAGCCGCCCGAACACGCGAAGGCGAAGTCGAAGCTGGACCCGTTCAAGCCGGTGATCGACAAGTGGTTGGAGTCGGACCGGTTGATGCCGCGCAAGCAGCGCCATACCGCGATGCGAGTCTGGCACCGGCTGCGGGACGAGCATGGCTACGAGGGCTCGTACCAGCTCGTGCAGCGCTATGTGCAGCAGCGGAAGCGGGATTGGAGGGATCCGGGCGACGGTTTCATGGAACTGCGATGGGAGCCGGGCATCGCGCAGGTCGATTTCGGCGAAGGCCTGGCCTGCATCAGGGGAGCTCGGGTGAAGGTGCATTGCCTGGTGGTGGCGTTCCCGTATTCGAACATGCGCTGGGTGGTCGCGCTGCCCGGGGAGAACGCCGAATGCGTGTGCGAGGGTTTGGAGACCGTGTTCGGGCATATCGGCCTGGCGCCGCGCGTGCTGGTGTTCGACAACGCCACCGGCGCCGCGCACCGGGTCGCGTGGGACAAAATCACCATCGTGGACGTGTTCCAACGGTTCGTCGAGCATTACCGGGTCGAGGTCAGGTTCTGCAACCCGGCCAGCGGGTGGGAGAAGGGCAACGTGGAGAACGCGGTCGGGTTCCTCAGGCGCAACCTCATGGTCCCCATGCCCAACGCGGAATCGTACCGGAAACTCACCTCCTGGATGCTCTCGCGCTGCGACGAGATCGCCGGGAACACGCATTACCGCAAGGATGTTCCGATCTCGGACCTGTTCGCCGGGGAGAAGACGCGCATGCTGCCGTTGCCCCGGGTCCCGTACGACGCGTGCCGTTGGGTGACGCGCAAGGCCGACCGGGAGGGCAACGTCGAGATCGATTCCAACCGCTACCTCGCCGGCCCCTCGTGGCGCGGATGGACCCTGGAGGTCGGTTTGCGCGCGTTCCAGGTGGAGATCCGCACCCAGGACGGCCGGTTCGTGGCCAAGCTGCCGCGCGCGTACGGCAGGGCCGCCCAGACGGTGAGGAACCCGGCGAGCCTGCTGCCCGCTTTGGCGCGCAAGTCGCGCGCGTGGGGCGAATCCCCCATCCGCGGCGATTTCCCCGAAAAGCTCCGTCTCGCGATCGACGCCATGGACTCCAAGACCCGCCAGCGCACGTTCCGCCTCCTGGCCAAGGCCAGCGACGCATACGGCTTCGATGCCTCGGCAAAGGCCGGCGAGCACATCGTGGAGCAGGGCCACTCGATCGACGAGGCAAGCCTGACGGCCATGGCCAGACGCATCAGCGCAGGCGAAACCCCGGACGACGTCCCGGCACCGGACCTGCACGCGTATGACAGGTTCATGCGCCCCGAAACCCAGGCGAAGGCGGCATGAGCATGGGCAAAAGGAACACAACGATGCCGGACGCGACCCGCCGCCGCGCGTCCACGAACAGGAAAATGGACGAGATCATGCGTCTGGCCCGCCGGCTGCCATTGACCAGGCAGGTGCTCGCCGACCAGCTCGAAACCGCGACCCCGGCCCAGATGGAGTTCGTGGACCGGCGGATGAACGCCGAGATCGAATCCAGGGAGGCGTCCAAACGCACGCGCCTGCTCAGACAGGCCGGCTTCCCCGCGCCAAGGAACTCGACGACTACGACTGGGAGAACGTGCGCATGCCGGCGGACTGGCAGCGCAGCGGGCTCGAATCCCTCGGATTCCTCGACGGTCCGGAGGACGTGGTCATGTTCGGGCCTCCCGGCACCGGCAAGACCCACCTCGCCATCGCGTTGGGCAGGAAGGCCTGCCGGCAGGGCGTGCCGGTGCGGTTCTACACCGCCGCGGGCCTGGTCATGAGGCTCCTGCGCGCCAACACGGAAGGCAAACTCGACCGGGAACTGCAAGCCATCGCCAAGGCCCGCATGATCGTCATCGACGAGCTCGGCTACGTGCCCATCGACGAGGAAGGCAGCAGACTCCTGTTCCAGGTCGTCACCAACGCGTACGAGACCCAGAGCATCGTCTACACCACCAACATCGAGTCCGGCGGATGGGGCAGGGTGTTCGGCGACCCCAACATGGCCGCCGCGATCATCGACCGCACCGTCCACCACGGCAGGATGATCAGATTCGAGGGCGAATCCTACAGACGGACCCACGCCCTCATGCAATAACAAAACAACCAAAACCAGACGAAACCAGCCGACGGTAACCCGGTAAACAATTGACCGGTAACCCGGACAGCCACCCACGGTAAAACGGCACACCAGCGCTTGACAAAACACATGGCCGCCTGACCGTCCAAAAAACATCCGCACTCCCTTATCCGTATCTGGATATTGTAGTAAAAAGCCCAAGATAAAGTTATGCAAATGTTACGGCTGTAACCAATGCGGTAGGTTATGGGCGTTGGACAGAAATGCAGAACGCTAGGAGGCGCATGTGCGCACTCAAAGAGATTTTCTGCGGCGCTTTCCTATTTCATATTTTTAATCTTGGCGTCGTAGACATATTTTTCGAGAAGGCGAATCTGCCGGGTTGCGGCACAGCGAATGCGTTGTGCGGGGCTGAGCTTGCTGATGAGTTCATTGAGTTCAGCCTTGTCCTTCTCATGCTGTTGTTGGCTTGCAGGTTCGCGGAAGTCTGGGGCGGTGGTTTCCTCGTGGAAGGCTCCGACGAGCGTGTAGTAGCTACGGCCCGGGCGCACTCCCTGTTCCAAGCACAGGCGGAAGTTCGCGGCTCCTGCGGCAAAGTTGTCGTGGTAGAAGCTGAAGCTACGTTCCTTGTGCGTCACTGAGCCGGCAGATTGCAGCCAATTGTAGAGATTTACGTTGAGATCGGCCACCTTGCGCATACGAGTGTACAGGTCGCCAGCCACCATCACGTCCTGCGCATACATGCCCTCTGGGAATCGAATCCCATCCCACAGCTCGCGCTTGTACAGCCGGCACCAGTTTGCCTCGTTGAAATAGCGGGCTTCGGTATTGCGGCCGAGTTTATCTCCGATCAGGCGCAGGCTTTTGCAGAACACGGTCTGGTATGCGGCGAGTGGGTGCTCGAACACGGTGATTGTGCCGGGAGCTTCGGCGCCGATTTGAGCTTCCTGAGCCACTTCGTCCAACTGGGAGACTCCGAACTGACGCCAACGCGCCTTGCTCATATCCGCTCCGGAGTTTTGCAATGCGTGCAGCAGATATTCAATATTGCAGCGGTCGAGGATGTCGTCATTGTCGGCAAACGCGATGTATTCGCCACGTGCGGCGTCTAGTCCAGCGTTCTGGGCTTTGGCAATGCCGCCGTTCTCCTGATGAATCACAGTGATGCGGCTATCCTGCGCAGCGTACTCATCGCAGATTGCGGGGCTGGAGTCCTTGGCCCCATCGTCCACCAGAATCACCTCAAGGTTCGTGTATGACTGCTGCAGAATCGAATCAATGCAGTAACGCAGGTAGTCCTCGGCATTGTACACCGGCACGATGATGGAGATGAGGGGATCGGAGTTTGGCAAGGTTCGGTGTTTCCTTTTTCGATTATTCTATGTGGACATATCCAGTATGACATGTTTCTTGATATTGTTTGCCGGAATCATCGTTCAATTGTGAGTGAATCACGAAAGGCTACTGACCGTGATATGCGCCTTGAGGAACTCGTCGGTGGTGAACAATCCGGAATAGTCACCGGACTGAATCTGGCTGATCAGCGATTCGTAATCAACGGTGTCTCCGGTTTGCAGCTCGGTGACGTCCTCTGCGTCTTCGGCAGATATAGAGGAGGGAGCGGTGACGGTGACGAATGCCCATCGTGTGGCCCACAGTTGCACGGGCGTATCGCCGATCTGATATCGCTCGATAAGACTGTTACCGATATCTCCCGCATTGGTGTCGCTGGAGACTTTGAACGTGCACAGCGGGTAGTTTGGACGATCCTTGTCTGTGACGGTAATCGTGCTGTCGTCTACAGAGGTGCTGACTTCGTTATGCCAGGAATAGGGCAACGTGACGCGGTAGGAGTCGGTTTGCGCGCTGAGTGATGCCGTGACCTTGTCGCTGTATTGCCAGACGATGTCGATGGTGTTGCTGCTTTGCCGCTGAATCCGGTCGTAATCGCCTACTGACGTCTTTGTCCAGGAATCGGTGAGCTTAGTGGTGTCTGGGATGTCGAGTTCATCGGCCATGCACGAACGCTGTGTTGCGCCATCCATTTGCCCCTTGGAGGCATGCAGCCATACTTTGCTGTGATTGGTGGAGCGTTTCCACGCGAATGCATTAGGGGCGGGATTGTTTTGCGGCGCACATTTCAGCCACGCCTGATCCAGCTCGCCATCCAGATCAGTGGGCGAGGAATATGCCTCAGTTCAATCGCCTTGGGTCGGGTCGGCGACGGCGGTTTGTGCCGAGCTGGAATCCGACTTGTCTTGCTGATTCTGAGATAACGTCTGAAGCGGCTTGGTTTTTGATGCTCCTATACATTGTCAAATGTGTTGGAGTGTTGGCTTTGCCCGAGG
>ONZW01000900.1_pt1 | contig 17007 bp, 13 predicted proteins | sample 1671071 | NCBI WGS metagenome assembly ONZW01 (sample SAMN06348119, study PRJEB24527) | human gut metagenome | biome: human gut; feature: ankylosing spondylitis patient; material: feces | host: Homo sapiens | place: China | collected 2015-10
ACGGAACGGTCTTGCATCAGCAAGATGGAGGGACCAAGTCCCGACAAGTTCCGATCTGGGAAAAGAGCAACCTGACGCTGGAAGAAGCTGCGGCTTACTCCGGCATTGGCATCAACAAACTGCGTGAAATTACGAATGAAGATAAATGCAAATTCGTCCTTTGGGTGGGAAACAAGCGTCTGATCAAACGTCGCCTGTTCGATTGCTTTGTCGAGCAAGCATATTCTATTTGAGAGGCTGCCAAAGGCTGCAAATGTGAAACCGTCCCTTTCTCATTCGCTGCGGGTGGAAATCGCATGGTTGATGTGTTATACTGACACTGACCTTATAGATGCGCTTTTCACAGAAAGGAGCTTCTGAATGCCTGAAAAGCGCAAAGATAGCAAGGGCCGTGTTTTGAAGGATGGCGAAAGCCAGAGAGCAAACGGCACCTACGACTATCGTTATACCGATATCCACAAGAAACGGCGTTGTATTTACGCTAAATCCCTGACAGAGCTGCGGAAAAAAGAGGAAGAACTGTGGCGCGATCTGGCAGACGGCATCGACTACGCCGCCGGAGAGATGACGGTGGCTGATCTGGTTGACCGCTATATGAACCTGAAACGTGGGTTGAAACCCAATTCACTTCGGTCGTACAACACAGCGGTCAAGCGGATTCATGCTGACCCTTTCGGGCAAAAAGCCATCAAAACGGTAAAATTGTCCGATGCGAAAGGCTGGTTCGTGTTTCTGCATGACAGCGGTTTCAAGCAAAACACCATAGGAATCCTGCAAAGCGTTGTCAGACCGGCGTTTGAGATGGCGGTAGAGGATGACATTATCCGCAAAAATCCGTTCAAGTTCAAGCTGTCGGACGTTGTGCCGAAGGACGCTTATGTGCGCAATGCCCTGACCAGAGAGCAGCAGGAGAAATATCTGCAATTCGTTCAAGACTATGGCGGCAACTATTATAATGATATCGTCATTCTTATGGGAACCGGCTTGCGTGTGAGTGAGTTGTATGGCCTGACACGAGCAGATATCGACTTTGAACGGCACTGTATCCATGTCCGGCGGCAGCTTTGCCGGACGGCTGAAAAGCCCTATTTTGTCACACCGCCGAAAACAAAAAGCGGTATCCGCAATGTTCCCATGACAGATACCGTTTGTGCGGCGTTGCGGCGTGTAGTAAAAGCCAGAGCATCCACAAAGGTAGAAGCGCTGGTAGATGGTTGCAGCGGATTTCTCTTTCTGGACAAGTCCGGGATGCCGAAGGTGGCAATGCACTTGGAAAACTATATGCGTGGCGTGCAGGGAAAGTTTGAGAAGGCGTACGGCAAACCTGTTCCGCGCATTACACCTCATGTGCTGCGACACACCTTCTGCACCAATGTTCAGCAGGCCGGGCTGGATGTAAAAAGCCTGCAATACCTGATGGGACACTCCAATGCCAGTGTGACGTTGGATGTCTACACGCACAGCAGCTTTGAATCGGTTGAAAGAGCCTTTGAACAGATCGCCGGCAACCTGTGATTTTCGACGCATGAAGCGGAATTGCTTACGCCAAAACTTACGCCAATCACCCGGTAAGTGGCGTAGATTTGCGTAGAAAAGCGTGGATCGTGCAAAAACGGAAAATCTGGAAAAATCGGCTTGTGGCCTTGATAATTCTACAAAAGTCTACGTTTCCCGATATTCGTGATTCGGCTCCAAAAGTGTGGTTTGGAAGGGCGGCATGTACTAAGCCGTACCAGTCTTTCTTAAAAAGAAACGCCAAAGAGGCGGAACTTTTCTTCGGAGAGGTTCCGCCTCTTTTTATGTATACCCCGCGCCCCGGCTGCCCACCCTAACCACAGGGAAAGGGGGCGCGGGGATGTCTGGCAAACGGGTATTGGCGGTGTATGCCGCCTTGCTGCTGGGATTTGCGGTGGTGCTGTGCCGGTTGTATCTGCTGGCGCTGCACCCCGCCTATGCTGCGCGGGCTGCGGCGCAGAGCACGGTCACCTTACAGCTGCCCGCCCGGCGGGGCAACTTTTGCGATGCGCAGGGGCGGCTGCTCACCGGCCTTGAGGAGCGCTGGCAGGTGGTATGCTTTCCCGGGCAGGGAAACTACGACCGCCTGTATGCCTGCACCGATGCCGCCGGGCAGGCGCTTTTGTACCGCAGCCGCAGCCGTGCTGCGCCGTTTTTACTGGAGGTAAGCTGCGACCCCGCCCGCCTTGGGCTGACCGGTTATCCTACCGCCCGGCGGTATGCGGCGGTGCCGCTGTGTCAGCATTTGCTGGGCTATCTGGATAGCACGGGTCATGGCGCTGCCGGGCTGGAAAAGGCGCTGGACGCCGTGCTTTCCGGCACAGGGGAGAACAGCAGCCTTGTCTGCGCCGTGACGGCGCAGGGTACGCTGCGAACCGGAGAAGCACCTAGGCTTTTACAAGCCGACAGCGGGGCGCTTGGCGTGCAGCTGGCCATCTCCCGCCCGGTGCAGCGGGCAGTGGAAGCAGTGGCGGCAAGTACCATAACGAACGGCTGCATTCTGGTGCTGGATACCGCCACAGCGGCGGTGCGCGCCAGCGTCAGTGTGCCGTGCTACGACCCGGAGCGCCTTGCCGACAGCCTGCAGGCGGAGAACAGTCCTTTCCTGAACCGGGCACTGCAAAGCTACGCGGTGGGCTCAGTGTTCAAGCCGGTGCTGGCTGCGGCTGCGCTGGAAGCGGGCTTGCAGCCGGTTTTCGAGTGCACTGGCGCGGTGGTAGTGGATGGGCAGATCTTTCGCTGCGCGGGCGGGGTGCCGCATGGACAGGTGGACCTTGCCGCCGCGCTAGAAAAAAGCTGCAACGGCTATTTTATCCGTCTGGGACAGCAGCTGGGTGCGGAAAGCTTGCTGGACGCCGCTAAAGCCTTTGGCTTTGGGCAGAGCCTGCCGCTGGCAGAGGGGCTTGCCGCCGAGGCCGGGCAGCTGCCCGCCCCGCAGGAGCTGGCGCAAAGCGGGCAGCTTGCCAATTTCAGCTTTGGGCAGGGCAGCCTGCTGGCAGCGCCTATGCAGGTGGCGGCACTGTTCAACACCATTGCAGCGGACGGCGTATACCGCAGCCCTTATGTGCTGCAAGCCACGCTGGACGAGACCACCGGACAACCGGTGGAGACCCTCAGCCACCCCCGGGGGCGGCGGGTGATCTCAGCACAGAACGCAGCGCTTTTGCGCGCTATGCTGGTACAGGTGGTGCAGCAGGGCACCGCGCAGGATGCCGCCGGGCTTTCCGGCGGGGCGGGCGGCAAGACCGGTACCGCCCAGACCGGGCAGTTCACCCCGGAGGGCACCGAGCGCTGCAACCTGTGGTTTGCGGGGTTCTGGCCGGCAGAAAAGCCCCGCTACACCATTGTGGTATTGCAGGACGGTGCGGTGCACACGGCGTACTCCGGTGCAACCATCTTTGCGCAGGTCTGCAACGCGCTGGAAGCAGCGGGTTAAATGCGCGGATTCTACTTGCAATTTTGGCTTTGTTATGCTACTATATAGTTGTATTTTTGCGTAGTTTTCCGTATTTACAAATAAAAGGAGCGTTACGATTCATGTCTGTTATCGAAATTGTTGGCGGTGCCATTCTGCTGGTGGCTTCGCTGGTCATCGTTTTCCTCACCCTCATGCAGCACACCCACGGTCAGGGCCTGTCCGGTGCCATCAACGGCAGTGTGGGCGGTGCCAACAATGCACGTCTGACCCCGGCAGACCAGATGCTGGCTAAGGTCACCCGCATTGCAGGCGTGGTGTTCTTTGTGGTTGCTATTCTGGCTTGCCTGTTTGCAGGCCGTCTGGCAGGCTGAGAAGGCGTTGCAGCCCCGTGAACGGACGGGGCTGTTTTTCTGTGCAGAAAAAAGTGCGGGCAGCCGGTTCTGCGGGCTGCCGCAAAGAGGGGACAGGGAAAGGTGCCCGTCCCAAGGCAGGGCTGTGCTCCGCAGGAGATGCACGGCCACGGAAGTGAAGGAGAAAATATTTTATGGCAATGCGCGATAAAATTGAGCACGCGATCCAAAATCAGCCGTGCACTGTAAAAGATCTGAAGAATAAGTTCGGCGGGGATCGCGGCGCAGACCGCAAGGTGATGGAGGCTGTGGACCAGCTGGTGCACGAGGCTGTCATCTGCCAGCGTCAGGGCGTGTTCTTCACCGTGCGCAGCGGCCGTGCCGATAAGGCGCTGCTGTGCAAGGTGGTAAAGCTGGGCAAGAACTTTGCCTTTGTCATGCTGGAGGACGGCACCAGCGATATCTTTATCCCCGGCCGGTTCACCCACGGCGCAATGCCCGGCGACAAGGTGCTGGTGGAAAAGTTTGCACACCCCCGGGTAGAGGGCAGCGATGAGGGCGAGATCCTTGCTGTTCTGGAAGAGAAGAATTCTCTGGTGGGCACCATGCACCGCATGGAAGGCCGCCTGAAGTTTGTGCCGGACGATTGCCCCGCAATCTCCATGCAGGTCATGCGGGACTGCGAAGGCAGCGCCAAGGACGGCGACAAGGTTGCAGTGGAGATTCTGCTGCGCGGCAGCCGTCAGGAAGATCACCGCGTGGGCGTGGCCATGCGCTTTGGCAGCTGCGACGAGGCCAAGCGCTGCGCAAAGGCACTGCTCTACGCGCAGGATATCCGCAACCGCTTCCCGGACAAGGTGCGGGACGAGGCCAAAAAGCTGGACAACGCCGAGGTGTCTGCTGCGGACTGCGAGGGCCGCATGGATCTGCGCGCCCTGCCCATTTTTACCATCGACAGCGCCGAGACCAAGGACATCGACGATGCCATCAGCCTGACCAAGACTCCGGACGGCGGCTTTGAGCTGGGCGTGCACATTGCGGATGTTTCCAACTACGTCAAGCCCGGCTCCGAGCTGGACAACGAGGCCTTTAACCGCGCTACCAGCGTCTACTACGCCGATCAGGTGGTGCCCATGCTGCCCAAGCAGCTGTCCAACGGCATCTGCAGCCTGAACGAGGGCGTGCTGCGGCTGGCTTTCTCCTGCCTGATGCGGCTGGATAAGGACGGCAATCTGACCGACTACCGCTTTGTCAAGTCCGTCATCCGCAGCCGGGTCAAGGGCGTGTACTCCGAGATCAACGCCCTGCTGGCCGGCAGCACCGATGACGAACTGACCGGCAAGTACCATGAAGTACTGGCGCAGCTGCCTGCTATGAAGGAGCTGTATGGCCACCGTGCCCGCCTGCGCAAGGAGCGCGGCTGCATGGATATCGAGAGCGGCGAGGTGAAGCTGATCCTCGACGAGGACGGCCACTGCATCGATGTGAAAAAGCGCACCTCCGGCGAGAGCGAAGCCATGATCGAGGAGTTCATGCTGCTGGCAAACCAGTGCGCCGCCCACTTTGCCCGGGTGAAGCAGATTCCCTTTGTGTACCGCGTGCACGAGGAGCCCAACGCCGAAAAGCTGGAGCGTCTGCACGGCCTGCTGCAGGCCTGCGGCGTCAACGACCACTTTGCCAAGGATGTGCCCACCCCCAAGGAGCTGAGCGCCATTCTGGAGGGCGTGCGCGGCACTGCCTACGAGCAGATCATCAACACCGGTATGCTGCGCTGCATGTCCAAGGCTGTGTACGAGGAAAAGCCCAAGGGACACTACGGTCTGGTGTTGCAGGACTATGCCCACTTCACCAGCCCCATCCGCCGCTACCCGGACTTGGCTATCCACCGCATCATGACGGCTCAGCTCAAGGGCACGGACAAGGACACCATGATCCTGCGTTACAGCGAGTTTGCCGAGGACGTCAGCAAGCAGGCCAGCGAGCGCGAAGTCATCGCCATGCAGATCGAGCGCAAGGCCGAGGACTGCTACAAGGCCGAGTATGCCCGCCGCCATCTGGGCGAATGCTACGAGGGCCGCATCTCCGGCGTGACCCAGCGCGGCCTGTTCATCGAGTTGGAAAACGGCGTGGAAGGCTTTGTACCTGCTTCCAGTCTGACCGCCACCGGCACCATGCTTACCGAGGGCGTGCGCCTTTCTGATCCCGTTTCCGGCAAGAACTGGAATCTGGGCGATACCATGATGATCACCATCGTGCGTGCGGACGTCAATCTGGGCAAGATCGACTTTGAGGTCGCCCCGGAAAGTGCAAAGCAGTAACTTTATAATTGAATAAACAACAGACTGCCCCCGAAGCAGCGCGCTAGACCGTGCTGTTTCGGGGGCAGTTTATTGTAGTTCTCAAAATCCTGGCAAAGTAAAATGCCCGCCTGAAAATCAGACGGGCGGGTTTGCCATCATGTAGTCGAAATACAGTCCCTTGTGCAGAGCGTGGGCAAAGTGGGAATCGGTGGTCTCGCCAAGATTATGTTTACGGATACCATTCCGGCTGCCGCGTTTTGAAATATGGCATTCTGCTGTGATTCTTCTCGGGTTCTTCGTCAGAACGCAGAAAATGCGGAAACTACTTGATTTCACTTGGTTTCCGTACTAGAATGGAAACCAGAAATGCAAATACGGTTTCCACAAGGAGGACGCTCATGCAGGAAAAGCTCGATGCGCTGGTGCGCACGCAGGCGATGCAGTTATTCCGCCAACAGGGGCTGCATTTCACCATGCAGCAGGTGGCAGAGCCGCTGCACATCAGCAAAAAGACCATCTACACCGTTTACCCCTCCAAGGAGGCGCTTTTACTGGATATGGTAGACCACGCCTTTGCAGAGATCCACCGCTGCAAGCAGGAAATTCTGGCGGGCGGTGGTACTTTGCAGGAAAAGCTGCGGGCAGTCATCATTGCCATGCCGGCAGAATATGCCGCGCTGGATCTGCGGCAGATGAAGGAGCTGGATGAAAAATACCCGGTGGTGGCGGCGCGGGTGCGCAGTCAGTTGGAAAACGGGTGGGAGCCCACCATGGCGCTGCTGGAGCAGGCTGTGGCTGAGGGGGTCATGCGTCCGGTATCCCTGCCGGTGCTGCGGCAGATGATCACCGCATCCATCGAGAGTTTTCTGGCAGACCGTAGTCTGGCAGAAAGCGGGGTGCAGTATGTGGCTGTACTGGAGGAAATGATCTCGATTTTACTGGAAGGAGTGCTGCCGCGATGAAACACAGTTTTTGTGAGGACTGGGAGTTCACACGACACTGGACAGAGGCCTTTGGCAAGGGGCTGCCGGTGCCAAAACAACAAGCCGTCCGCTTGCCCCATACCTGCCGGGAGGTGCCGCTGCACTATGCCACCCCCGCTGATTACGAGATGGTCTGCGGCTACCGGAAACGGTTCCGAGTGCCGCCGGTGCAGGCTGCGCCCCGACTGTTTGTCCGCTTTGACGGCGCTGCCCATCAGGCGGTGGTGCGGGTCAACGGCAGGGTTGCCGGACAGCACCGGGGCGGCTATACCGGCTTTACGGTGGAGATCACCGACCTTGTGGACCGGGAGGGCGAAAACCTGCTGACCGTGCAGCTGGACACCCGGGAGGATCCAACGATTCCACCCTTTGGTTTTGTCATTGATTACCTGACCTACGGTGGGCTGTACCGGGAGGTCTGGCTGGAAGCTACGGCAGAAAGCCGCCTGACCGACCTGTTCGTCTACACGCCCACCCTGCATGAGGCTGTGGTGCAGTGGACAGCAGAGCTTACGCCCGCAGCCGTGGCAGTACGCATCCGGCTGGAGACCGCAGACGGCACCCTGCTGGCAGAGCAGACCGCACCGGCGGCAGAAACCGGGAAAGTGCAGCTTTCTGTCCCGGACGCACAGCCGTGGGATACAGAGCATCCGGTTTTGCATCATGCTACGGCAGAACTTTTGAACGCAGCCGGACAGCCCATCGACCGCAAACAGGTGACGTTTGGCTTCCGCACCGCAGAGTTCCGGGCGGATGGCTTTTATCTCAACGGCAAAAAGACCTTCCTGCGGGGTCTGAACCGACACCAGAGCTACCCTTACATCGGCTATGCTGCGCCGGAAAGCCTACAGCGGGAGGATGCCCGCATTTTGCAGGAGGAGCTGCACTGCACCGCCGTGCGCACCAGCCACTACCCCCAAAGTCCATATTTTCTGGACGAGTGCGACCGCCGGGGTCTGCTGGTATTCACCGAGCTGCCGGGCTGGCAGCACATCGGGGACGACAACTGGAAGGACGCCGCCTGCGAGATGCTGCGGGAGATGCTCCTGCAAAACCGCAGCCACCCCAGCATCATCCTGTGGGGCGTGCGCATCAACGAAAGCGTGGACGACGATACCTTTTACACCCGCACCAACGAGATTGCCCATCAGCTGGACCCCAGCCGCGCCACCTCCGGTGTGCGGTATCTGGAAAAGAGCCATCTGCTGGAGGATGTCTATGCCTACAACGATTTTTCCCACAACGGCGTAACGCCCGGCGCAAAGCCCAAAAAGGACGTGACCCCGGATATGGGCAAGGCGCTGCTCATCTCGGAGTGCAACGGTCACATGTACCCCACAAAAGCCTTTGACGATGGTCCCCACCGGCAGGAGCACGCCCTGCGGCACGTCCGGGTGCAGAACGCCGCCTATGCCAGCGGAGAGCACGCCGGGTGCTTTGGCTGGTGTATGTTCGACTACCAGACCCACAAGGATTTCGGCTCCGGCGACCGCATCTGCTACCACGGTGTGCTGGACAGCTTCCGCAACCCCAAATTGGCGGCTGCGGTCTATGCCAGTCAGGGTGACGCTGACCCGGTACTGGCGGTCAGCTCCTCCATGGACATTGGCGATAACCCCGCCGGGCAGCTGGGCACGGCCTATGTTTTCAGCAATGCCCAGCAGGTAAAGCTGTACAAAAACGATGTGTTTGTCACCGCCCTGCGCCAAAGCGAGTGGACAGCCCTACCGCATCCGCCCTTTGTGATGGACGATCCCATTGGCGAGCTGCTGGAAACGCAGGAGCACTTTTCGCCGTCCAAAGCGGCCGCTGTGCGGGACTGCCTGCTGGCCGCCGGAAAATACGGCTTGGCGGGACTGCCGCTGGCCTACAAGGTCAAATTCGGCTGGTGTATGCTGCACTACAAAATGAGCTTTGAAGATGGCGTGGCGCTTTACGGCAAATATGTGGGCAACTGGGGCGGCGAGGCTACCCGCTGGCGGTTCGATGCTGTACAGGACGGCAACGTGGTGCGCAGCGTGACCCTCTGCCCCAGTGCAAAGCTGCACTTGGAAGTCAAGGTCAGCCGGACGACCCTGCGGGAGCAGGACACCTACGATATGGCGGCTGTGCGGGTGCGGATTCTGGACGAAAATGGCACCCCAGCCCCCTACGCACAGTTCCCGGTGCAGTTTACGGTGGAGGGCAGCGCCGCCCTTGTGGGCCCGCAGACCGCCGTGGCAGAAGGCGGCATGACCGGCACCTATCTGCGCACCGTGGGCACCGCCGGAGAAGCCCTGTTGACCGTTTCTGCCCCGCAGACCCAGCCCGTTGTGCTGCGGTTCACCATTGAAAAGGAGGATGCTGTATGGAACTGACCCTGAAACAGAAAACCGCGTTCGGCATTGGTGCCGTGGGCAAGGATATGGTATATGCCCTGTCGGCTTCTTATGTCATGTATTATTATCAGGATGTGCTGGGACTTTCGGCAAGCTTTGTGGGACTGGTGCTCATGGCAGCCCGGTTCTTCGATGCCTTCAACGACCCCTTTATGGGCGTTCTGGTGGCAAAGACCCGCACCCGCTGGGGGCGTTTCCGTCCGTGGATCTTTTCCGGCACGCTGCTCAATGCGCTGGTACTCTACGCCCTGTTTGCCGCCCCGGTGCTGGACGAAGCAGCGCTGATGGTCTATTTCAGCGTGGTGTACATCCTGTGGGGCGTTACCTACACCATGATGGATATCCCATACTGGTCCATGATCCCCGCCGTGACCCGCACCCCAAAAGACCGGGAGAACCTTTCCATGGTGGGCCGTACCTGTGCAGGCGTTGGCTCTGCCCTCATCGCCATGTTCACCATGCTGTTGGTGGGAGCACTCGGCGGCGACAGCGAGCGCGCTGGCTTCCGCTGGGTGGCATTGATCGTAGCGGTAATTTTTGCAGTGACAGAGCTGGTGTGCTGCATTTCCATGAAAGAAACCACCCCCAGTGAGATGAAGACCGCCACCGTAAAGGAGATGTTCTCCGCCCTGTTCCGCAACGATCAGGCTATGGTCGTGGTGGGCAGCATCGTGCTGATCAACTCGGCACTGTACCTTACCTCCAACTTTATCATCTATTTCTTCAAGTACGACCTTGGCGGTGCAGGTTGGAAAGCTACCTACACCCTGTTTTCCACCGTGGGCGGTGCGGCACAGATCCTTGGCATGATGGTGCTTTACCCCTTGCTGCGCAAAAAGCTCAGCAGCACGCAGGTGTTCCAGCTCAGCCTTGTGCTGGCGCTGTGCGGCTACGGCACGCTGCTGGTGTTCTGCCTGACCGGGCTTTCCCATAGCCTTGCCCTGCTGTGCATTCCGGGCGTGGTGGTGTTCGCCTGCAACGGAATGCTGACCGTGCTGACCACCCTGTTCCTTTCCAACAGCGTGGATTACGGTCAGCTCAAGACCGGCCGCCGGGAGGAGAGCGTCATCTTTTCCATGCAGACTTTTGTGGTCAAGGCTGCCTCCGGTGTGGCGGTATTCCTGACCGGCATCGGGCTGGACCTCATCGGTCTTGTGGGCAACACGGAGGAGACCGGCCCGGTGGCAGTACAAAGCGCCGGAACCCTGCTGGGTCTGCGCCTGATGATGACCGTTCTGCCCATGCTGGTGCTGGCTGGTGCGCTGGTGCTGTTCCGGCGCAAATTTGTTCTGACCGATGCCCGCGCTGCCGAGATCAGCGCACAGCTCCACGGGGAGGAAACGCACCATGACTGAAACGCTGCACTGGTACGCGGAAACTTCCGGCGGCGTACAGACAGGCAACTGCACGGTCACGGAGAATGGCGGTGCGCTGCATCTGACGGCAGACCTGCCCGCCGGGACGCTGAAGGCGGTGCGTGCCGAGATGCCGTGGACGATGGAAGCAGACGAGCGTCTGTTCATGAACGGCTACCAGACATGGACCTACAGCCCGGAGCTTGACCGGAACGGCAAGCTGCGCGGCACCGACCACATCCCCGGCTTTCTGCGCAAAAAATATGCCTTTGACCGCTACGGCGATTATCACTTTGTACCTTACGGGCATCAAAAGGGGCAAAGCCACGGCTTTTCCTACTGCTATTTCCGCAAGGGCGGTCAGTTCCGGCTGGTGGCATCGCTGGACGAGAAGTCGGGCTACACCATCCTCCGCTACGACAGCGGCAAAGCCCTGCTGACGCTGGAGCGGGATTGCGCCGGGGTGGAGCATCCCGGCGGCAGTTTCCCACTCCTTGACCTGTTTTTTGCCGAGGGCGGCGAGACCGAGGTGTTCGACGGCTGGTTTCAGGCTATGGGCATCAAGCCCCGGACTGAAAAGAAGCTGGCAGGCTATTCCAGTTGGTACAACCGCTATCAGGACATCACCGAGGATACCATCCGGGAGGACCTGACCGGATGTCGCAGCCTGCTTTGTCTGGGAGACCTGTTCCAGATCGACGATGGCTGGGAGCCGAAGGTGGGCGACTGGCTGGAAACAGATGCACAGAAATTCCCCCACGGGCTGAAAGGCATAGTGGAGGAAATTCACGCCGCCGGATTTCAGGCTGGGCTATGGCTTGCACCCTTTGTGTGCGAAAAGGACTCTGCCCTTTTCCGGCAGCACCCGGACTGGCTGCTGAAGGTGAACGGTGCGCCGTGGTGCTGCGGCTGCAACTGGAGTAGTTTCTATGCGCTGGATCTCGACAACCCGGCCGTGCTGGACTATCTGCGCCGGGTATTTGACCGGGTTCTGAACGACTGGGGCTTCGACCTTGTCAAGCTGGATTTTCTGTACGGTGCTGCCCCCTTTGGCAACACCCATGAGAGCCGGGCAGCCCGGATGTACCGTGCTATGGAGCTTTTGCACACATGGTGCGGGCAAAAGCAGATTCTCGGCTGCGGCGTACCGGTGATGCCGGCTTTCGGGCTGGTGGATTACTGCCGTGTCAGCTGTGACGTAGGGCTGGACTGGGACGATGTGTGGTATATGCGCCTGTTCCACCGGGAGCGGGTGTCCACAAAGCAGGCTATCAATAACACCGTATTCCGGCGGCAGCTCAATGGCCGTGCCTATGGCAGCGACCCGGATGTGTTCTTCCTCCGGGAAGAAAACTGCAAGCTGACGGCAGAGCAAAAACGCACCCTTGCCACAGTCAACGCACTGCTGGGCAATGTGTTCCTTACCTCGGATATGCCGTCTCACTACACGGATGCGCAGCGGGACGAGTACCGCCGCCTGCGCAGGTTGTTTGAACATGCAAAACAGGTAGAAGTAGAGACAGAAAATGGTGTGATTACGATCCGGTATTCTCTGGATGAGAAACGTCAAGAGCTGCGGTGCAGTGCTATTTATAGAGAATAATGAGGGCATAAAAATCAGCTTCACGCTTTTTCGTTGGCCGGAGGATTCTTTATGTGAAACGCAACGGACGTCTTCCTTAGAAAAGTGGCTCACGCCGAAAGCTGTATAAGCAGATAAAATGAAAACGCCGCCAGCGTACCGTGCGATGGATTTCACATGATACGCTGACGGCGTTTTTGCGCTATGAGGGTCATAACATCCAAATTCTACACTGAACCCCACCAGATACCTGAGTTGCCGGATTCGCTGTTAGCCCAAACATCTAATCCGGAAACTCAATTATCTGCTGCCCCTGTGGCTATGATTTAGATACTGCCCAAATTCTCGAAAACCGCCCTCGACCTGTTTCCAAGGACGAAAACGGTTCAGACTGTAAAATGATGTCAAAACGATATTGAACGAATCACCGCACTATATTACTGGACTTTTGACATCAAGAGTACGCACTCCACGCGACTTCCATTGTCCAAACACAAATCTGTGTCATTTTCGATGATAGGAAGTCGGAATTTGATGGATTTGAGCCACTGACCGTTGGGCTGACGCTCCGGATAGATTTGGACTTCGGAAATCAGGTGCTCCATCAGCTTTTTGCGTTCGACAGGATTTATAACGTTGTAGAGCTTCTCAAAGCAGAGCAGAATCTTGTAAATATTGTCGCCGGTGATTTTGTCTGCTTCGATGGCCTGTTTCTTGGCACGAGCCGTTACAAGCTGATTCTCGGCATCCTCAATTTTATCGTACATCTTATAGAGTCGTTCGTTAAGGTCTGATTTGCGTATGATGTAGTGCCGGTCATCCGGGTCAAGGGTGTCGATTTCATCCATGAGTTTGGATTTGACGGAGTAATACTGACGTAGTTGTTTTTCGGCGGCTGTGATTTCCTGTTCGATGGCAGTTGTGTCCACCTTGCTGTTGATTTTTGACTGCATCAGCACAGCAAACTTCGGGTTGCTGACCAGCTTGATGATGACTTCCACGACGGCACTGTCCAGAACTTCTTCCTGAATCTGCTTGGTAAAATCGCATTTCTGTCCACGCTGCATCTTGCGGTGTTTGCAGCTATAATAGGAAAAGGATTTATAAGCAGTGCCATCCTTTTTGTGCTTGGTGCATTTGTTGCTGTACATTCCGGCTCCGCAGACAGGGCATTTGACAAGCGCAGACAACAGGTGTGCCTGCTCGGTCTTGTTGCGGGTGACCGGTTCATACCGTTTGGACTGTGCCAGCAGTTTGACCTGCGCAGCGTTCCACAATTCCTCGGAAACAATGCCCTCATGCAGTCCATCGACCAGAAGATAGTTGTCCTGCGGAACCTGACGGTACTCATTTCGTGTGCCGTGAACTTTTTCGAGTTTGCGCCGGCCGAAAGCAATTTTGCCGCAATAGACCGGGTTCCGTAGAATCGAGCGAATCAGCGTGGCACTGAACAGGGGAGAAGTACCGTTCTGTCGTGCAAGTTTCTGAAAGCCGTGAGCCGCCAGGTATTTGGAAAGCCCATTTGCGCCGGTATCGGTGTTGACATACTGCTCGAAAATCGTTTGGATGGCAGGGGCTTCATCCTCGTTGATTTGCAACTCACCATCGACCAGACGATAACCATAGGGCGCAAATCCGCCGTTCCAGCGGCCTTCCCGCGCTTTTTGAATGCGACCCTCCATCGTTTGGACACGGATATTTTCTCGCTCGATTTCAGCCACCGCAGAAAGAACGGAAATCATCAGCTTGCCTGCATCCTTGGAGGAATCAATGCCATCTTCCACGCAGATGAGGTTGACCCCGAAATCCTGCATGACCTGCAAGGTAGACAACACATCGGCGGCATTGCGGCCGAACCGGGACAGTTTGAATACCAGAACGTAGGAAACGCCATCTTTTCCTGATTTGATATCTTCCATCATCCGGCAAAAGGATGCACGCCCCTCGATGGATTTACCCGATTTACCGGCATCCTCATACTCGCCAACGATCTGGTAATCATTGAAGTCAGCGTATGCTTTCATCCGGGCTTTCTGGGCATCCAGCGAATAGCCGTCGATTTGCATCGTGGTAGATACACGAGTGTAAATATAAACTTTTGTCTTTCCCTGTGACATAAGAAATCCTCACGGCTACCGTTATTTCTTGTCGATTTTTTGCTCTAAGAACTGGATGGAATCCAGATAGTCTTGTTCCACGTCGCTGAGCGTTCTTGCCCTATACTTCCGATATTCGGTGGTGGCTTTGTCCACGGCCTGCTTGTGCGTCACAGTGCCGTTTCCGACAAGCAACTGCTCACCGCTCATGGTTAAAATACGGTCAAGGTGGTTGGCCCAATCCTGCATGGTCATGGGCTGTTTCCGTTCTGCCTGACGTTCTGCGAAATCCAGATAACCGGAAACCAACTGCCCCATAGCACGAAGTTCTTTTTCGTTCAGATAGTTTTTGGCAATGGTAGCTTCTCGTAAGGTGGGCTGGTTTCCTGCAAAAGTGGTCAGACCCATAAATTCCTTTTCGGCATCTGCACGATTGTAAATGACCTCGGCGGCAGTCTGACCGTGGATGGCATAATGAATTTTATTCTGGACTTTTTTGAAGAACTGGACGGAGATTTCTGCTTTTGGGTCGTAGTCAATGCTGGTTGCATAGATTTCCAGAACCTGACGATAAAACACTTTTTCGGAAGCACGGATGTCACGGATGCGTTCTAACAGCTCTTTGAAATATCCACCGCCGCCCAGATTTTTCAGGCGTTCGTCATCCAGCGCAAATCCCTTGCGCATATATTCCTTCAGGATGCCGGTCGCCCAGATGCGAAATTGTGTGCCGCGTTTGGATTTGACCCGGTAGCCGACAGAGATAATCACATCTAGGTTGTAATAGTCCACATCGTAGACTTTTCCATCTGCGGCAGTGTAGGCAAATTTTGCCCACACTGATTCCTTCTGAAGCTCACCTTCCTTGAAGATGTTCCGGACGTGTTTTCCGATGACACTCCGATCACGCTGGAACAGCTCGGCCATCTGGTCGATGGACAACCAGACGGTATCGCCATCAAACGTGGCATCAATTTTGGTCAGGCCATCTTCAGTGGTATAAATGATGATGGAATTTTTGGGGCTTTCATCAGGGCGATTCATTTTCGTACCTCGTTCAAAATATGGAACATGGTAAGAGAATCTCACCATGTGTTTGGACAGCAATTACAAGAACATTATATCATGCTGCAAGGAGTTCATCAACGGCAATTTGCCCGGTTTCGATTTCTGGGATTAAAATTTCTGCATATTTTTCGATCATATCGGCCAGAAAACCCGCCAAGGCACTCCATTCATCAAAGTTGGACGTGCAGGCGGAAACGGGAAAGATATCTTTTTCGCTAGCAGGATATTTTTTCAATAGGCAGCTCCATTTCCTTGTAGCTGGACAGTGTGTGCCAGCGATTTTATCAAACTTCCTTTCGGACTTATCCAATCAACACTTTTAGCCGTTCCAGCTTCTCCTGCGCTGTTTCCTTGCGAAAGCTGACCCCAATGCAGGAGATCGGGACGCACATTTCCAATAGGCGGTCATAGATGCGGGCATGGGCGGTATCTTGTGGGTGCTGTATCTCATTCAGCGTCAGGTTGGTGGTGACGATCAGCGGCTTCCGGCTGCGGTATCGGCTGTCCACGATGCTGTAGATCTGTTCCAGTGCGTACTCGGTACCACGCTCCATGCCGAAATCGTCAATGATGAGCAGGGGATAGCGGCAGAACTTGTCCACAATATCATTTCGCCTGGAAAAGCTGCTGTTCAGCTCGTTCAGGATTCGGGCGAAGTTCGTCATACGCACAGGCACCTCCTGATCCATCAGAGCGTTCGCAATGCATCCGGCAAGGAAACTCTTGCCGGTGCCAACACCGCCCCAGAGAAGCAGCCCAAGGTTCTCTGCGCGCATGGTCTGCCATTGCTCTACATAACAGTGTGCATGACACATCTGCGGGCTGCGGCCATTGTCGTTTTCGAATGTCCAGTCCAGCATTGCTGGGTCAGAAAATCCCTCGGCTTTCAGCCGCCGCACAAGGTCGATGTGCTTTTGTTGGTTAATAAGGGCTTCCTGCTGTTCTCTTTCCGTGCGCTGGCAGCTGCATTCGGCGGGATGCTTGTTCTTGCCCATCAGGACAAGACCTTTGGGAAAGAAGGCTTCTTTGGGCGTTTGGCACTTGCCGCAATAAAGCAGACCGTTGTCTCCGTGATAGTCCGCTGCGTTTCTAGGCATACTGGAAACGGGGTTTTCCAAAATTTTCTCAATCGTCTTTATAGGCTTTCTCCTTCCACAAAGGTGTAGTCCGGGATACCCGGTGCTTGCTTCTGTTCTGGTCTTTGCCGTTTCGCCCAGATGCGCAGGGTGGCAGCATGGTCGGCGTACTTTCTGCCGGTGGACTGGATATAAGCCGAAAGCTGCTCGATCAGGCTATCTAGCCCGGAAAAGTCAGCTTTGAGCCGCTTGTACTCCATCTCTGTTAAAAAGACGTTCTGATATTCGCCAAAGGTCAAATGAGCAGCTGTTTTTTTTTATCAGGTGGTTATCTTTCAGGTTGTTCTTATTACGTTGGTTAGTGGAACACTTTTGTTCCGTGGAAG
>ONZW01000920.1_pt1 | contig 16805 bp, 14 predicted proteins | sample 1671071 | NCBI WGS metagenome assembly ONZW01 (sample SAMN06348119, study PRJEB24527) | human gut metagenome | biome: human gut; feature: ankylosing spondylitis patient; material: feces | host: Homo sapiens | place: China | collected 2015-10
GCCAAAGATGCCCCAGAGGGCAATGGTTCGGATTTGGGTTGCTTCGCTCCACCAAGAACTCCGGTATCCAATGGGTACCGGAGTTTCTGTTTTATCTGTCTTGCAAAAGGGGTTGCAAGGGTGGATTCGAACAGCAGCGGAGCCGACCGCCGCCTGCGGCGGAAACAGGGAGGCGAGGCTGGGGCAGCGCTCCGCTTTTTCAAAGCCCTGCCAAGGGGCTGCGGAAAAAGCGGCAAGCGCAACTCGTAAGACCCGCCGAATAGTCCGGCGGGTAAAAAAGCCCCTGTGCAACAGCGACGACCGCTGCCAGCGGCAGAAACAGGGAGGAGCTGTTGGGGCTGCGGCCAGCAGGATGCGCGTGCCGCCCAAGGCACGATGCAGCCGCTGGGAGCCGCGACCCGGGTTCCTTTAATCCACCCGCGCCCACCAAAAAACCGCAACGTATCAAAATACGCTGCGGTTTTGTTTTACGATACTTTTTTCTGCTGTTTCTGCTTCGCCCTCCCATCAGAGCAGCTGTGCTAGAATACTGTTTTGCACAATAAGCCCGGCGGGGGTCAGGGCGAGGATGCGGCCATCGAAGGTGGCGTACCCGGCACGGACACAGTTTTGCACAAAGGCCAGCTGTGCGGTGGAAAACTGCTTGCCGTACAGGGTTTTGTAGGCTTCGAGGTCAAGCCCCTTGCGCAGCCGCAGCTGCAAGATCAGGTAGTCCTCGGCGCCGCAGCTGCCGTCCATGATGGGTGCGGCGGCGTCCTGCAGAAAGGCGGCGGTGTCCGGCGCGTAGCAGAACCGCTTGCCGCCCATGCAGGAGTGTGCCGCAGGGCCAAGGCCGAGATAATCGCCGCAGTCCCAGTAGATGAGGTTGTGCTTCCCCTCGTAGCCCGGCTTTGCAAAGTTGGAGATCTCGTACTGGCGGTAGCCGTGGTGTTCCAGCTGCTCCACGGCGTAAAGGTAGAAATCAGCGGCTTCATCGCCGGTGGGCAGGCCCTCCGGCGGGTGCTTGCCGAAGGCAGAGTCCGGCTCGATTTTTAAAAGGTAAGCCGAGATGTGGGTGGCACCGCCTTTTTCGATCAGCTCCAGTGTCTCGTCAAATTCGGCCTGCGTATAGTGGGGCAATGCCAGCATGATGTCGCCGCTGATATTCTCGAACCCGGCGCGCCGGGCAGCGGCAAAGGCTGCCCGCGCCTGCTTGGCGCTGTGGGGACGGCCAAGGGTGCGCAGCTGGGTGTCCCGGGCAGACTGCACCCCGAAGGAAATGCGGTTCACCCCTGCCGCCCGGAAGCCCCGCAGGCTCTCCTCGGTGACGGTCTCAGGGTTTGCTTCCAAGGTGATCTCTGCACCGGGCACAGGCTCTGCTGCCCGGATGAGCCGTTCTGCCTGCGCCGGGGTGAGCAGGCTGGGCGTGCCGCCGCCGAAATAAAGGGTGTCCGGCCGCAGGGGCGCGTCCGGCGCAAAGCGGTGCAGCTCCCGCAGCAGCGCGTCCACATAGGCGTCCGGTACGCCCCGCTCTCCGGGGTGGGAATAAAAATCGCAGTACCGACATTTGGAAAAACAGTAGGGAATATGCAGATAAAGTCCAAGGGACATACAATATCACAGCCTTTTTCATGAAACGTTCATTTCTATGCAGTATACTATATTCCGTAGACCGGAGCAAGAGAGAAATGCTCCGCAGAATAGACTGGAGGAACCCAGATGAGTTATAACAATTACAACCGTGGCTATGCAGAGCCTACAATGACCTCGGCTGATTATATGACCCGCACCTACCGCTGGATGGCGCTGGGACTGCTGATCACCTTTGCGGCGGCGTTTGTAACCGCCACCACCCCGCTGTTTTATGTGGTCAATTCGCTGTACCTGCTGTTCACCATTGCCGAGCTGGCGCTGGTGATCGTGCTGAGCGCCCGGGTGCAGAATATGTCCGTGGGTGCGGCAAGAGGGGTGTTCTTAGGCTACGCCCTACTCAACGGCATGGTACTGAGCTACTATTTCCTTGCCTTTGATCTGGGCACACTGGTGCTGGCTTTCCTTGCCACCTCGCTGTACTTCGGTCTGATGGCAGTCTACGGCACCACCACCCACAAAGATCTGTCCGGCTGGGGCCCCAAACTGATGATGGCACTGTTTGCGCTGATTATCACCGGCTTCGTCGGTGTGCTGTTTGGCATGGGCTTTATGGGCACGGTGCTGTACTCCGGCATCGGTCTGGTGGTGTTCATGCTGCTGACCGCCTACGACACCCAGAAGCTGAGCCAGATGTACTCCTACTACGCAGGGGACAGCGAGCTGGCGGAAAAGGCTTCCATCTACGGCGCACTGACGCTGTATCTGGACTTCATCAACATCTTCCTGTATGTGGTGCGTCTGCTGGGTCTCAACAGCCGCCGCCGCGACTAAGCGTACAGCGCTGCAACATCATTGATAAGCAAAAAATCGGTCAGGCCTGCTGGTCTGACCGATTTTTTTGTTCTATAAAGAATGGGGTCGGGATTTTCTCCCGACCCCAACTTTTATGATGGAACCTGAAATTTTAAGTTGATACTCAAAGCATCTTTACAGCCAGCGCCTCGGTGGTGCGCTCCTGCGCTTCGGTGCTGCCGGGCTTATCGTCCAGAATGTACCGCAGCACCAGCACTTCGGCAACATACAGCACCGCCACCTTGATGGGGATGCTGCCGGAATCCAGCGGGCTTTCCTGTGCGCCGCACAGCAGCACGATGTCTGCCAGCTTTGCGCCGGGGGAGTCCTCGTAGTGGGTGATCAGGATGATCTTTGCGCCGTTGGCCTTGGCGGTGCGCAGGGTCTCCATCAGGTCCCGGGTAGCGCCGGAGTAGGAGACGAACAGCACCACGTCCTGCTCGGTCATCAGGCTGGCCGCCATGACCTGCATGTGGCTGTCGGCGGTGGCACGGAACTTGTTGGTGATGCAGGCGAACCGGGCGCAGATCTCTTTGGCGGCGGCCATGCTGCCGCCCTGTCCCATGCAGAACACCTGCCGGGCGCTGTGCAGCAGCGCCACAGCCTGATCCACCGCCTGCGGCGAAAGGGCGTTCTGGGTGCCATTGATGGCGGTCATGAACAGTGCTGAGGCGTGCTCGCACAGGGTGGCAGTGTCGGCGTCCGGGGCGGGCTCCTGCTGGTTTACCAGCACACCGGTGGCATTGGCCTGCGCCAGCGCAATGCGCATTTCGTGGTAGCCCTCAAAGCCCAGCGCCCGGCAGAACCGGAACACCGTGGCCTCGGCCACCTGACACTCTCTGGCCAGCGATGATATGGACAGATACTGTGCCTCCGCAGCGTGCTGCACCAGATATTCGGCCACCGTGCGGCCGGATTTTGTCAGGTCGCCCTGATGCTGCTGCAGCAGCTCCCAAAAATTTGTAGACATTCTTCCCTCTCCTGACTTAGGCCGCCGGCGGTGCCGGTGCCGTGTTCGTGCTTACCTTCTTATATAAAAGTATAAGAGAAACCGCGCCGCTGTGCAAGAGGCGTAATGAACACATTTTACCCGCCGATTCTGTGCAGAGGGCACAGTTTTGAAGGAAAAAATGCCCCAAATAGTGAAAATGCTTTTCATTTTTACAATTTCGAAGCTGAAAGTGATTTTCAGAACAACTGGGGAAAGTGTACCATTTTGTAACTATTTTGACAAGTAAAGTGGATGAAAATATTGTGTTTTTTCTGATATCCCACAATTTTGTGCAGACTGCCGGGTTTAAAAATGAAAATTTATGAAAAGAACGAATAGACAAAATGAAAATAATTTTCTATAATTGGGCTACAAACAACGGCTGCGGACACGAGCAGCCGCTACGAGCAAAACGGAGTACGATCCCCCGATGGGTCGAAGAAGATGAACAAGGAGAATCTACCATGAAAAACTGCATTTCCCGCCGTTCCTTCCTGAAGGCTGCCGGTATTCTGGGCGCTGCCGGTGCACTGGCCGCCTGCGGCGGTTCCTCCTCCACCAGCACTGCTGCTTCCTCCACCGCTTCCTCTGCTGCTGCAAGTGCAGCCAGCACCGGCGCAAGCATCAAGCTGTGGACATACCCCATCGGCGGCTGGGGCAATGACGATACCGTCCAGAACCTGATCTCCAGCTTCAACGCAAAGTATCCCGACATCAAGGTGACCGTGGAGTATCTGGACTACACCAACGGCGACGATCAGGTGAACACCGCCATCGAGGGCGGCAGCGCACCCGATCTGGTCATGGAAGGCCCCGAGCGTCTGGTGGCCAACTGGGGTGCCAAGGGCGTTATGGCTCCGCTGAACGACCTGTGGACCGACGACGCCAAGAAGGACATCTACGCTTCTGTGGAGTCTGCCTGCCACAACGAGAAGGGCGACTACTACGAGTATCCCCTGTGCATGACCGCACACTGCATGGCCGTGAACATGACCAAGGTCAAGGAAGTGGGCGCGGACAAGTACATTGATACCGACAAGCACACCTGGAGCACCGAGGGCTTCCTGAACACTGTGGACGCACTGTACAAGGGCGGCTACGAGAACGTAGCAGCCATCTACTGCAGCGGTCAGGGCGGCGACCAGGGCACCCGCGCCATCATCAACAATATGTACGGCGGCACCTTTACCGATGCGGCCCACACCAAGTACACCGCCGACTCTGCCGAGAACATCAAGGCCATTCAGGCTCTGTACGATGCAAAGGGCGTCAACTTCGATCCCTCCATCAACGGCGGCGAGGAGATCACCCTGTTCCGCAACGGCACCCTGCAGATGGCTTTCTGCTGGAACATTGCACAGCAGCTGAACGCTGACACCGCTGCCGCAGGCCAGACCATCAGCGGCGACGAGATCTTCCCCATGGCATTTCCCACCGAAAGCGGCGACCCGAAGCTGTGCGGCGGCATCTGGGGCTTCGGCATCTTTGATAACGGCGACGAGGCCAAGATCAAGGCTGCAAAGACCTTTATTGAGTTCATCGCTGCCGACCCCGCTCAGGTCAAGGACAGCGTGCTGGCTTCCACCTACTTCCCCGTCCGCACCAGCGTGGGCGACATCTACGCCGGCAACGAGGTCATGAGCGAGTACAGCAAGTTTATGGGCTATCTGGGCGATTATTACCAGATCACCCCGGGCTGGACCACTGCCCGCACCGAGTGGTGGAACATGCTGCAGCGCGTGGGCTCCGGCGAGGCCGTCGAGACTGCCGTCAAGACCTTTGTGGACAACGCAAACGCAGCCGCTGCCGCCGAGGCATAAGCGCTACTTTTTCTGAACTGCATTACAGCTGAACCGCAAGGCCCCTTCCTCCGGGTGAGGGAGGGGCCCTTTTACGGAAAAAACACTCTCAAACGAAAGGTCTGGTGATCCTCTTGGCTGCAAAGACGGCAATGAAAGAGCCCAAACGCAGCAGTGCGCTGGTACGGCGCGAAACCTTCGCCTCCTACTGCTTCCTGCTGCCCAGCCTGATCTTCTTTCTGGGCTTCGTCATCTACCCCATGATCCTCTGCGTGGTGACCAGCTTCTTTGACTCCACCATGAACCGCGCGGATATCTTTGTGGGGATGGCAAACTACAAGACCCTGTTTGCCGACCCCATCTTCCTTGGTGCATTAAAGAACACCTTCGTCATCGTTATCGTGTCGGTGCCCATCACCTGCATCTTCTCGCTGTGGGTGTCCTCCGCCATCGTAGACCTGCCGGAGTGGGCCACCAGCCTTTTCCGCTGCGTGTTCTACCTGCCCGTGGTCACCGGCTCTGTCGCCGTTACCGTGGTGTGGAAGTGGATGTACAACAACTACTACGGTATCTTTAACTATCTGGGCAAGAGCCTTGGCATTCTGGACAAAAACATCAACTGGCTGGGTGACGAGCGGTTTGCACTGGGCTGTATCATCCTGATTTTGCTCACTACCTCCGTGGGTCAGCCCATCGTGCTGTACGTTTCGGCACTGGGCAACGTGGATCAGTCCATCGTGGAGGCTGCCGAGGTGGACGGCGCGACCGACTTCCAGTGCTTCTGGAAGATCAAGTGGCCGGCCATTATGCCCACCACCCTGTACATTCTGGTCATCACCACCATCAACTCCTTCCAGTGCTTTGCACTGATCCAGCTGCTGACCTCCGGCGGCCCCAACCACAAGACCGATACCATTATGTACTACATCTACTACACCGCCTTCAAGCAGTACAAGTACGGCTACGGCAACGCCATGGGCGTGGTGCTGGCGGTGATCATCGCCATTCTGTCTGCTGTCCAGTTCAAGCTGGGCAACAAGGATAATTAAGGAGGTGCGGAACAATGCGTGCAACTGCTGCAAAAAAGCAAAAACCGTTGGAGCGCCATCCCAGTAAACTGAAAAAGATGAGCGCCTACGCCATTCTGGCAATCATCCTCATCAGCATCATGGCGGTGCTGTTCGCCTTCCCGCTGTACTGGATCATCACCGGCTCCTTCAAGACCGGTGCCGCTATCAACGCCACTACCCCCGAGTGGTGGCCCAGCCAGTGGGTGCTGACCAACTACCAGAAACTGTTTGCCGGTAAGCGTGCCCCGCTGTGGCAGCTGGCCGTGCCCTTCGGCTCCAAGTTCAGCGCCAACGGCGAGCCCGTCTACTTCTCGGTAGGCCCCATGGCTCCCGCTGCCATCCGCTGGATGATCAACACTGTGTTCATGGCCGTTATGTCCATGATCCTTACCTGCCTGACCGCCGCCATGGCCGGTTATGCGCTGGCCAAAAAGCGCTTTGTGGGCCGCAAGCTGCTGTTCACCCTCATCGTCTGCGCTATGGCACTGCCCAAGCAAGTCATCCTGATCCCCCTGCTGCGCGAGATGAGCGCACTGAACCTGTACAATACCATCTGGGCGGTCATCTTCCCCATCGTGGGCTGGCCGTTCGGCGTGTTCCTGATGAAGCAGTTCAGTGAGGGCATCCCCACCGAAATGCTGGAAGCTGCCCGCATCGACGGTGCCAGCGAGGCACGCACCTTTGTCAAGATCGTGCTGCCCATGGTCAAGCCCGGCATCGGCGCACTGGCCATCTTCACCTTCATCAACAGCTGGAACGACTACTTCATGCAGTTGATCATGCTGTCCAGCACCAGCAACCTGACCATTTCGCTGGGCATTGCAAAATTGCAGGCAGAGAACAGCACCGACTTCGGCCTGATCATGGCCGGTGCCGCACTGGCTGCTGTGCCCATCATCATCATCTTCCTCATCTTCCAGAAGTACTTCACCAAGGGCATCGCAATGGGTGCGGTCAAGGGCTAAAATTGCGACAGCGGCAAGAGGGCAAAAATACCCCCCGCCCGGAGCAAAAAGCCTCAGAACCTGATACGAACGACTATTTTATCTTGAATTATTACTGATTGCAAAGAAGGGCTTGAAACATGAAAGATATCAAAAAATATCAGGGTGTCATCCCTGCCTTTTACGCCTGCTATGACGCAGAGGGCAACATTTCGGTGGAGGGGGTCAAGGCGCTGACCCGTCACCTAATCGCCAAGGGCGTCAAGGGCGTGTATGTGGGCGGCTCCTCCGGCGAGTGCATCTACCAGCACGTCGAGGAGCGCAAGACGGTGCTGGAGGCCGTGATGAGCGAGGCCAAGGGCAAGCTGACCGTGATTGCCCACGTTGGCTGCAACAACACTGCCGACAGCATGGAGCTGGCACGCCACGCCGAGAGCGTGGGCGTGGACGCCATTGCCTCCATCCCGCCCATCTACTTCCACCTGCCGGAGTACGCCATTGCCAAGTACTGGAACGATATGTCCGCAGCAGCACCCAACACCGAGTTCGTCATCTACAACATCCCGCAGCTGGCTGGCACGGCGCTGACCATGAGCCTGCTGAACGAGATGCTGAAGAACCCCAACGTGGTGGCCGTGAAAAACAGCTCCATGCCCACGCAGGACATCCAGATGTTCAAGGATGCCGGCATTGCCGCCCGCGGCGAGGGCAACTTTGTGGTGTTCAATGGCCCGGACGAGCAGTTCGTTTCCGGCCGCGTCATCGGCGCAGACGGCGGCATCGGCGGCACTTATGCCGTAATGCCGGAGCTGTATCTGGCTATGAACGCCCATCTGGAAAAGGGCGAGATCGCAAAGGCACGCGCTATCCAGTACGAGGCTAACCGCATCATTTACAAGATGTGCTCCGCCCACGGCAACCTGTATGCCGTGCAAAAGGAGATCCTGCGCCGGATGTACGGGCTGGAACTGGGCAGCGTGCGCGCCCCGATGCCCGGCCTGATCCCCGAGGATGAAGCCGTTGTGGCCGAGGCACAGGCCATGATCGAAGCTGCCATCGCAAAGCTGTAACAGGATAAAAGCGCCCCTCTCCGTCTCTTTTTCAGAGGGGAGGCGGGCGCTTCTTTTATTGGAGGAAACGCGAATGATCTGCGATACCCTGCAGCATCTGGGCCGGTACAGGGGACTGCACCCCAACTTGGATACCGCCATTGACTATCTGCTTACCCACGACCTTGCCGCCCTGCCGCTGGGGCGCACCGAGGTGGACGGCGATAAGGTGTTCATCAACCTGATGGACGCCACCTTGCACCCGGACGCGGGCTACCACCCGGAGTACCACAGGCGTTACGCTGATTTACAGGTAGACCTTACCGGCAGCGAGGGCTGGGGCTACACCAATCTGCCCGGCGCGGAGATCGGGGAATTTACCGGGGACTGTGGCTTTCAGGACAGTGCCAGCGTAGTGACCGGTGCACTGGGCGAGGGACGCTTTGTGCTGTTCTTCCCGGAGGAACTGCATAAGCCCGGCCTTGTACAGCACGGCTGTGTCGGCGTGCGTAAGGCCGTTGTCAAGATCAGAATGGAGGAGTAAGACCATGGATAAGGAAAAGCTGTTTGCACAGATCAAGGGTGGGCTCATCGTGTCCTGTCAGGCATTGGAGCACGAGCCGCTGTATACCAAGGAGGGCGGGGTCATGCCCCTGATGGCGAAAGCTGCTGCCATGAGCGGGGCTGTGGGCATCCGCGCCAACACCGTGCGGGACATTACCCAGATCAAGCAGGTGGTGGACCTGCCGGTCATCGGCATCATCAAAAAGGATTACCCCGGCACGCCCATGTACATCACCGTCACCATGAAGGAAGTGGACGAGCTGGTGGCCTGCGGGGTGGATATCCTTGCCGTGCAGGGCACCGGTGCGCTGCGCCCGGACGGCTCTACCTCGGCACAGTTCATCCGCGCCATCAAGGCAAAGTACCCCGAGCAGCTGGTGATGGCCGATTGCGATAACTTTGAAAACGCCATGCTCTGCGCCGAGGCAGGTGCCGACTTTGTAGGCACCACCATGCGCGGCTACACCCCGGAGACCACCGGCATTGATGATATCGACTTTGACTTCATCCGCAAGCTGTCCGCAGAGTGCCCGGCAAAGATCATTGCCGAGGGTCACATCCACTACCCGGAGCAGGCGGTCAAGGCGCTGGAAGCCGGTGCCTTTGCGCTGGTGGTGGGCGGTGCCATTACCCGCCCGGCAGAGATCACCGCACGCTTTACCGGTGCCATCAACGCCGCAAAGAAATAACACAGGGGAGTGCCTGCTATGAAACACTATCTTGGTATCGATATCGGCGGCACCGCCGTCAAGCTGGGCATCGTGGACGAAGCCGGTGCAGTGCTGGCGAAAGCCGAAGAGAGCGTAAGCTTTGACGGCTACCGCACCCCCATTCTGACCACGGTGCTGAAGGCTGCACAAGCTTTCCTTGCCGCGCAGAGCGTCCCGGCGGAAAGCCTTGCGGGCATCGGCGTTTCTGCCACCGGGCAGATCGACAGCCGCAAGGGCATCGTGGCAGGTACCTGCGGAAGCCTGCCCAACTACATCGGCGCACCCATCAAGGCGGAGCTGGAAAAGACCTTTGGTCTGCCGGCTACGGTGGCCAACGACGCCAACTGCATGACGCTGGGCGAGGTGTGGGTCGGCGGTGCACAGGGCTATACGGACGTCATCGGCGTGACGCTGGGCACTGGCGTAGGCGGCGGCATCCTGACCGGCGGCCGCCTGCTGGAGGGTGCCCGGGGTCTGGGCGGTGAGCTGGGTCACTACCGCACCCACGCGCTGGACGGTGTGGACTGCACCTGCGGCGCAAAGGGCTGCTGGGAGCGCTACGCCGCCACCACCGCACTGGTGCGCGCCGCGCAGGAGAAGGACCCGGCATGGAAGGACGGCCGCGCCATCTTTGCCGCTGCCGAGGCGGGCAACGAGACCGTGCTGGCGCTGCTGGACGCATGGACGGACGAGATCGCGCAGGGGCTGGCGGGCATGGTGCATATCTTCAACCCGCAGCTGATCTTGATCGGCGGCGGTGTGTCTGCCCAGCAGAAACTGCTCATCGAGCCGATCGCAGAAAAGGTGAAAGAATCCGTCATGCCCGCCTTTGCCGAGGGGCTGGAAATTCGCGCCGCACAGCTGCACAACGATGCCGGTATGGTGGGCGCTGTGTACTACTTCCGGCAGACGATGGAAAAGGAGTGATTTGGTTATGAAAAAGCATATTCTCTGTCTGGGTGATTCCAACACCCACGGCTATTGCGCCGACCCCAACGACTGCGCCGACCACGGCATCCGCTTCAACGAGGACGAGCGCTGGACCTGCCGTCTGCAAAAGGCGCTGGGCGAGGAGTATCTGGTCACCGAGGAAGGTCTTTCCGGCCGCACCACCGTGTTCGTGGATCCGCTGCACGAATCCATGGATGCGCTGAGCGTGGCTTACGCCCTGCTCAAGAGCCACGAAGTCATCGACCTGCTCATCATCATGCTGGGCACAAATGACGTCAAGGAGCGCTTTGGCGCAAACGCTGCCTGCATCGGCGCGGGCATGGAGCGGCTGCTGCTCAAGGTGAAGAGCGTGGACTGCTGGGGCGGCAAGGCGCCTAACATACTGGTGGTGGCACCGCCCTGCATCAAGGACGGCTTCCACGATGCCGTCATGGGCGCAGGCTGCGTGGAAAAATCCCGCGGGGTCGCCGAGCAGCTGCGCATCGTAGCCGAGCGGCAGGGCGTGCACTTTATGGACGCCGCCGAGTGCGAGTTCAACGAGGTGGACTTTATGCACCTGACTTGCAAGGGTCACGCCCGGCTGGCAGAACTGCTGACCGCAGCGGTGCCAAAGCTGGTCTGAGTGTGTTAAAAGAAAATGGACGGAGGAACGTCAAAGACGCTCCTCCGTCCATTTTTGTGCGGTGATGTGAGATGATATCAGAGGTTATGTGGCGCTTTTAGCCTGCTTGAGGATACGGATCACCTTGTATTTGGGTACATACTTTTCCGGGGCGAAAGCCTCTTCCAGATAGCCCTGCTCGACACACCAGCGGGCGGCGGCAGCGGCATCGGTGGCTTGTGCAACGGTAGGCTGGGGGCAGCCTGCGTTCTGCCACAGCAGCTCAGCCAGCTGGCCCTGAGTCTTGGGGATGGCTGCATCTGCGGGCAGCAGGTTCTTCAGGATGGCGCGGGTAGTGATCTCGTAGCCGCCCCAGACTGCTGCGCCGCCAATGGCGACTGCTGCAATAGCACCGGCGGCGGACTCTGCGGGTGCTTCGGGCTCTTCGGGCTCTTCGGGCTCTTCGGGCTCTTCAGGTTCGGGCTTCGGCTGAGGAGTATCAACACCGAAATCCTCGTCCAGCGGCTGATCTGGATCGGGTCGGGTCGCCGGAGTAGCGGACCACTGTGCTGTCAGTCTGACAGCACCCCGGGGCATGATGAATGCGATCTCCTCAGTACCCTGCTCCGTATCAGAGCCAAGCGTGCCGACCGTTACGCCAAAGTCCGCGCTGGTGCCTTCTTCCACTTTCCAGTGATGGAATTGCATGTTTTCAGCAGGTGCATCAGCCTTGATCGTGACTTTTTCGCCCGCCTTTACGCGTACAAAGCTGTCCTGCGTGCCATTGATTGTACCGCCTTCCACGATGACCGGCAGACTCATTGCGATGGCGGGAATACTGTAGACAGCACTCAGTTCCACAGGCTTGTCAGACATGGTGAACGTAAAAGTTTCGTTTTTGATCTTTGCCCCGCTGGCATCCAGCAGATAATTGTTTTCTGCGTCCACCGTAACATTCAGGCTATTGCCGTCCGCATCGATGATTGCAGTAAGGCTGCCCTTTTTGAGCTTCCAGCCTACGAGCTTGGAAAAGCTTGCGTTGCTGTCGTGACCGGTCACGGTAACGGATGCACCCTCCAGTGCATACACCGTCTCACCGGTGGTATTGTCCGTTTGGGCAGTACCGTTGCTCACCTTGACAGCAGCCTTGTAGACAGCGGTCAGCTTGACGGCTGCATCCGGCATGGTGAAGCTCAGAGGGCTGACCTTCAGCTCCTCTTCGGTCTTGCCGATATTGCCGCCAGATACCTCCCAGTGGTCAAACTGGTAGTCCTCGGGGCTGCCTGCGGTCACGGTAACGGCTGCGCCCGGGCGGGCAAAATCTGCATTGCTGTTACCGTTCACTTTGGCAGTACCGCCGGACACCTCAAGCTTGTTGCTGTGGTGTGCGGTCAGTTCTACATTGCCTGTAGGCATGATGAACGAAAATTCCTTCTGCGCCAGTTTTTCGGCAGAGATCGTAAAGCCTGCGGGAGCATTTACTACTTCCCAGCCGTCAAATTTTCGCTCGTCAGTTTCATCGATCTGGGCGGTGACGGTCACTTTTTGACCGTTGAAGGCCATTTGCACTTCGCTTCCGCCCGCTTTTGCGATTCCATTGTTTACGGTAATTGCGGAAAACGTCTTTTCCTCAATATGCAGATAGCTGTAGGGTGCATCGGACGGGATGGGTGTAATGCTTCCGTCGATGGCTTCTGTCTCCGCATCCTCGCTGGTGTAGTAGACGTAGTCTGCACCATCCGTGCGCTGGTAGGTGAAGTTCTTGGCAATTCTATTGCCGCTTTCTGCATTACCGCGGATGGTAACAGGACCGTTGCAGGTAATATCGGCGATGCCCTTCCATCCGCCGATGACCTGATTATACTGGGGCGCATTGATCTCTACTGCACTGGCATTCCGAATGATCAGAGTGCCCTCGTCTGCCTGAGAACGGGCACCTATGGCATAGCTGCCAAAATTACCAGACGCATTGATCGTTACTTTTCCGGTGCAGTCAATCTCTGCCTTATTGCCAATCGCGGAGTAGTTATCGCTGGAGATTGTTACGTTATCTGCATCATTAATATAGATTGTAGCCAGAGGACTGTACGCTCCGCCGTTCAGTTCAATATTCATGCCCGGCGCAGTTACACGCAGAATACCTGAGAGCTGTACATTATCTGAGCATAATGCACCGTTTTCATATCTGAGCTTACCGGCATTCAAGGTTCCTGCAAGGACATCGTCCTTGTTAGCATCTGTGACCTCTACGCCATTAACTGTGATGCCGTAGCCGTTTTCCGCATCCAGCACACTGACCGCACGGTTGCCGCTGATGTTCAACTGCATCAGTGCATCAGTGCTCTCAGCCAGAGCCGGGGCTGAGAGGGTGAACATCATGCATCCGGCTAGCGCTGCCGATACTGCACGTCGGATAAGTTTGCCTTGTTTCATGGTACAACCTCCTTTTTCCCCTCGTATTATTTACGGGGGGGGGGTATGTATTACGGTACTTCCATTATATTACATTTTATCGTATTTTGGAAGGGAAATGGCACAAAATGCCCAAAAAGAGCACGAATTATCGAAAGTGTCACTCTTTGATCGGCTCTACCCCTGCCGTTCTTCCGTTCTGCGTGCTTTTTTGGCCCCAGCACCGCCTTTTTTGTTGACAAGGCACCGGCTTGCTATTATAATAGTGTAGTCAAAATGGCATTCCTGTGCGGCTTTGTGGCTGCGCGAAAGAAATACAGCTAATAACAAGGAGAGATTCTCAAATGGCACAAGAGATCAAGATGTCCGCTGCCGGTCTGAAGGCAATGCAGGAGGAACTGGAATACCTCAAAACCGTCCGCCGCAAGGAACTGGCTGAAGAGATCAAGGAAGCCCGCAGCCACGGCGACCTGTCTGAGAACAGCGAGTACGACGAGGCCAAGAATACGCAGGGTCTGGTGGAGAACCGCATCACCGAACTGGAGCAGACCATCAAGAACGCAGTTATAATCGACGAGAGCGAGCTGAGCGTGGATAACGTTTCCGTTGGTACCCACGTTACCATCCGCGAGACCGGCGAGGATGAGGCCGAGGAATACGATATCGTGGGCCGCACCGAGGCTGATGCCTTCAACGGTAAGATCAGCGATGAGAGCCCCGTGGGCCACGCCCTGATGGGCAAGGCTGTGGGCGAAAAGGTCGAAGTGCTGCTGCCCACCGGCCAGACCGTGGAGTACACTGTGCTGGCTATCACCCATTCTGCAAACTAAGTAGGAGTAACCATGGAAGAGCAAAAGAGAAACCCCGCTGCGGGTCTGTCCGAGAGCGAGCAGGTACAGGTGCGCCGTCAGAAGCTGGCCGACCTGCAGGCCGCCGGCAACGACCCCTTTACCCTGACCAAGTTCCCGCAGGACGCTTATTCTGCCGACCTGAAGGAAGAATTTAAGGAACTGCCCAACGAGACCGACAGCGGCAAGCTGGTGGCACTGGCAGGCCGTATGATGTCCAAGCGCGTCATGGGCAAGGCAAGCTTTGCCCACCTGCGCGACGACAAGGGCGATATCCAGCTTTACGTCCGCCGCGATGAGCTGGGCGACGAGGCCTACGCCGCCTTTAAAAAGCTGGACGTGGGCGACATTATCGGCGTGAAGGGCGAGGTGTTCCGCACCAAGACCGGCGAGCTGAGCGTGCGCGCCACTGAGCTGACCCTGCTGGCAAAGAGCCTGCGCCCCCTGCCCGAGAAGTTCCACGGCCTGACCGATACCGAAATGCGTTACCGTCAGCGCTATGTGGACCTGATCGCAAACCCGGAGGTGAAGGACACCTTCATCAAGCGCAGCCAGATCCTGAAGGAGATCCGCGCCTACCTGGATGAGAAGGGCTTCTTGGAGGTTGACACCCCCATCCTGACCCCCTTCGAGATCGGTGCTTCTGCACGGCCCTTCTACACCCACCACAACAGCCTGAACATGGACATGGTGCTGCGCATCGAGACCGAGCTGTACCTCAAGCGCCTCATCGTGGGCGGTATGGATCGCGTGTACGAGGTTGGCCGCATCTTCCGCAACGAGGGTATGGACCCCAAGCACAACCCGGAGTTTACCTCCATTGAGCTGTATCAGGCCTTTACGGATTTCCACGGCATGATGGATCTGGTGGAGGAGCTGTACAAGCGCCTTGCCCTCAAGATCTGCGGCAGTCTGGTCATTCCGTATCAGGGCAAGCAGATCGATATGAGCCACTGGGAGCGCCTGACCATGGTGGAGGCTGTGAAGAAGTATTCCGGTGTGGACTTCAACGACTGGCAGACCGATGCGGACGCCATCGCCGCCGCCAAGGCGCACAACGTGGAGCTGCCCGAGGTGCCCACCAAGGGCGCCATTCTGGCCGAGTTCTTCGATGCCTTTGTGGAGGACAAGCTGATCCAGCCCACCTTCATCTACGATTACCCTGTGGAGATCAGCCCGCTGGCCAAGCGCAAGCCGGATGATCCCGCTTTCACCGAGCGCTTCGAGTATTTCATCGACTGCACCGAGTACGGCAACGCCTTCAGCGAGCTGAACGACCCCATCGACCAGAAGGGCCGCTTCGAGCGTCAGGTGGCCGAGCGCAAGGCGCTGGAGCCCGAGTGCAAGGCACAGGTGGACTACGACTACGTTAACGCACTGGAGTACGGCCTGCCTCCCACGGGCGGTCTGGGCTTCGGCGTAGACCGTCTGGTGATGCTGCTCACCGATAGTGCATCTATCCGTGATGTGCTGCTGTTCCCCACGATGAAGCCGATTGAGCAGTAAATTTCCAATTTGAGTGAAACAAAGCCTGAAACTTCTTGATGTACCGAGAAGTTTCAGGCTTTTTCTTTTGATGGATTTCCAGCAAAAACTACACCATACGCCAATTTTACGCCAAACGATGCAGGATTTTGTGCAGAGCAAAAAGAGCGTTGTTCGCGTTTGCGCAGCGAAGCGGAGCAATGAAAGCCCCAGTGGGGCTTTTAAGCGACCGAACGGTCTTGCGCAGCAAGATGGAGGGGCCCGCCCCGACAAGTTCGCGTTTGCGCAGCAATGAAAGCCCCAGTGGGGCTTTTAAGCGACAGAACGGTCTTGCGCAGCAAGATGGAGGGGCCTCGCCCCGACAAGTTCCGGTTTGCGTAAGAATCGGGTGTGTGGTGGATGAGTGTAGACCTGCAAAGAGCTGCATCAAAAAGCGGATTTATGAATCTGCAAACGGACAGCCGGAACTTTCCACCGCAGAAGAAGTAAATGTGAAAAACATGGAGGCTTTCTTATGAACAAATTGCTTTCCTGCCACTATAACATGGATACCAACCGGGTGGAAGCCCGATTTGCGGACGGCTCTGCCGTTGCCATCGACTGCATCGCCGTGGAGGACGAGTACGGCAACACCACGACACAGCGGGCAGAACTGGACTGGCTGCTGTACAATAAGCCGTTGGAATATGCACAGCTTATGCTGGGTGGGAAGATTGGACATTATCTCTCGCTTGGTTGCGACCATGGTGGACTGGAAGAGCAATGACATAACAAACACAGCCCCGCTTTGGCGAGGGGGAAGCCAAAGCGGGGCTGTATTCAATGAAGGAGAAATGAAGGGAATATCAGGTTACAGATTCAGCTCAAACTGTTCTGCCGTGATTGTTGCTTTGCCATCGGCAGCAAAGGTGATGCCGTCGGCAGACTGGGGGGTGTAGATCCATGCGGTCATGGTCT
>ONZW01000930.1_pt1 | contig 16614 bp, 17 predicted proteins | sample 1671071 | NCBI WGS metagenome assembly ONZW01 (sample SAMN06348119, study PRJEB24527) | human gut metagenome | biome: human gut; feature: ankylosing spondylitis patient; material: feces | host: Homo sapiens | place: China | collected 2015-10
CGGAGTATTTTCTACTCCTTCATCTCCAATAAGATCGAGCAATTTAAATTTGCAGTTTTTACCGCAGACTTCTTAGTGCCCGCTCTTATCGGTCGTCGATAAATTTTTAAAGAACTCAATCAGTTACTGCGTTGTCATCAGTAACGAGGTGCGAATTATGAAGAGGTTTTTTAGGCTTGTCAAACCTTCCTCTCAAAAAAATTCTATGATTTCAGCGCAAAGATATACCTTTTCTTTTAAAATCAAAGGATTGCAAAAATTTAACGAATTGTAATTTAAGGGTTTCTTCTAATTATGTTTCGTCCAATTGATTGGAGAAATTCCCTTTTGGATCAGCCATTCATTTGCTTTTCTGAAATGATCATTCCCGATGAAAGGAATCGGCCCTCTCATTGCCGACAGCGGCGACGGGTGGTTGCTCTCTAAGATCAAACAATCTTTATTGAATTTTCGAATGAGCTTCTTCTTTTCCTGGGCCGATTTTCCCCAAAGCATAAAAACGACCGGTCTTCCCTCCGAAGCAACTTTCGCAATAATTTCATCGGTCAGTTCTTCCCAGCCTTTCTTACTGTGGCTGTTGGCCATTCCCTCTACAACCGTAAGAACCGTGTTGAGAAGCAGAACGCCTTGTTTGGCCCAGCCTTCCAACTCACCCGTTCTGAATTCGGCTTCCGGATACTCTCTTTTGATTTCTTTAAAGATGTTCCTCAGACTCGGCGGCGGCGGTACATCCTTGTTCACGGAAAACGCCAATCCGTTTGCCTGATTGAATCCGTGATAAGGATCCTGTCCGAGAATAACGACCTTTACATCTCCCGCTGAAAGAAGTTCTAAAGCCCGGTACGGCTTCGGCGGGAAAATTTTCAACCCTTCGGCTTTTTGTTTCGCCAAAAGCTGCTCAATCTTCTTTCCCGCCTCCGAATGCTCGAAATCAGAAAGAACCAGTTTCCAATCCTCTTTGATACTGCTTTCATGCATGAGCCCCCTCCGTTGCTGGAAGGAGGGCCTTCAAATCCGAAAGATGGTCAATCATTGCTGCCGCCTCGTCACGTTTTGCAATTTCATCGAGCGGCACGCCCTCACTCCAGCCCGTGCGCACGAGTATCGATGGGACGCCCGCTTGTTTCGCCGCTGAAGAATCGTTTCCTGAATCGCCTACCATCAGAACTTCTTCCGGCGCCACGCCGAGTTTCTCACAGGCATAAATAAGCGGATCGGGATACGGTTTGGGTCTTGCCGCACTGTCGCCGCCCACAACTAAATCCACAAGTTCGAGCAGTCCTTTGCCGGCCAACGTATCCAGTGTCATTTGATAGGGCTTGTTCGTTACGATCGCTGTCTTTAGCCCCAGATTTTTTACATACTTGATGGTCTCTATCGTATCGGGATACAGCACGCCTTTTGAGTAGCGACCTGCCTCCACATGTCTTGCCATACTTTTGACAGCTAAGTTGAACATTTCCTCAGGAAACGGTTCGTCCATGGAATCGGTCATCGCACGCCGAACCAAAACAAACATTCCTTTTCCGATGTATTTGCCGACCTTCTCTTCCGAGAGCGAAGGTTTATCAAAGTCGGAACGCATTTGGTTCACGAGTTCGGTGAGACCCGGGAGTGTGTTAACAAGGGTGCCGTCCAGATCAAACAGCACCGCTTTCAAGTTCTCAAAACGTTTCATCTTTACAGTGACGCCAGCTCGGAGCGCATGTCGTCAATAACGGCTTTGTAGTCGGCCTCGTTGAAAATTGCACTTCCTGCAACAAATGTGTCCGCACCGGCTGCTGCAATTTCTCGGATATTCGATTTCTTTACGCCGCCGTCGACTTCTAGAAGGACCTTGCGTCCAGAAACCTCTTCATAACTATCGAGGAGTGACCTGCACTCCTGCAGTTTTCCAATCGTGGTCGGAATAAAGGACTGTCCGCCGAATCCAGGGTTGACGCTCATGAGCAGAACCATATCGATGTTGTCGAGCTCGTAATGCAGATACTCCAGCGAAGTTGCCGGATTTAAGGCCAAACCTGCCTTGCAGCCGCAGTCACGAATCAGCCTCAGCGTCCGATCAACATGACGGCTCGCTTCCGGATGGAACGTAATAATGTTGGCACCTGCTTTCGCAAACAACGGAACGATTTCGTCCACAGGCTCAACCATGAGGTGTACATCAATCGGTGCCTCGGTATAAGGACGAATAGCTTTGCATACCATCGGACCCACCGTCAGGTTCGGTACGTAGTGATTGTCCATTACATCAAAATGAATCCAGTCTGCCCCGGCAGCAATCACATCTTGAACCTCTTTCCCGAGATTCGCGAAATCAGCCGAAAGGATAGACGGCGCAATTCTGTATTTTGTCTTTGTCATTGTGACCTCCATCTTTCAATTTTAAAGACTTGGGACTCGTCCTTGAATGGTAAGACGTCTAAAGATGACCGATTTGATTTTGTCCTAGAATCAGGCGTTCGCAGGAGAGAATTTATGACCAAACGCAGCATCGCTTCCCTTGTTTCGTCTTTAATTTGCTTAGCATTGCTTAACGGCTGCTCCAGCAATAAACAAAAGCCTCAGGAGATTACGGAACCCACGGAAGAAAGCGTCCGTTTTGAAATCTCTGCCTTCTCCGACATTCCTTCTTCAGAGCAAGAGGATTGGGCAGCTGCGTTATCTGCATTCAAGATTTCCTGCCGCTCGATTTACCGCAAAACAGCCTGGGCTGAAGCTTGCTCGAAAGCATCCGGTACAGACGCTCAGAATGCGGAAGCGTTCTTCAAAAATAATTTCACTCCGTGGAAAATCGAAAAACGCACAATCGGCACACAAACCGGAACCGTTTATTCCGTTTCTGACACCGGCCTCATGACCGGCTACTACGAACCTCTGCTTACTGTCTCGAAACATCGAACAGAGCGGCACACCACCCCGATCCTCTCTACGCCTGACGACTTAATCATTGTTGACTTAGCGGAGGCCTATCCGAAACTCAAAGGCATGCGCTTAAGAGGAAAAATTCAAGGGAGAAAACTCGTCCCTTACGACACTCGAGCAAAAATCGTCGCTCGTAAAGACCTCGACAAGTACTCCATCGCCTGGAGCGACGATCCTGTCGCCGTCTTCTTCCTTCAAATTCAGGGGTCCGGAAGACTACGGACTGAAGAAGGCGAACTGATTCGAGTCGGCTACGACGATCAAAACGGCCGTCCGTACAAGGCCGTGGGATCATGGCTTGTCGATCAGGGCTATCTGAAGCGCCATGAATTGTCCATGCAGAACATAAGAGCTTGGGCACAGAACAACCCGGATAAGGTGGACACCCTGCTCAACCAAAACCAAAGCTTCGTTTTCTTTAAAGAAAAGAAAGGCGGAGATCCGAACGAGGGACCGATCGGCGCCCAAGGCCTTCCCCTGACGCCTAAAGCTTCGGTTGCAGTAGACAGAAGATACATTTCGCTGGGAACACCGGTACTGGTTTCGGTTTCTCAAACCAATCCGAACCTTAATTTCACAAAGCCGGTAGTCGCGCAGGACACGGGCGGCGCCATCAAAGGTCCGATCCGCTTTGACTTCTTCTGGGGATTCGGAGATGAAGCGGGCAAAAACGCGGGCAGACAAAAAAGCCAAGCTCGCGCCTGGCTCCTTTTACCGAACGGTGTAACGCCGGAAAGCCTGTAATATCGCTCAAGCCTAATCAAGCGAAACGGCCGGATCCGGCCGTTTGTCTTAAAGCTCTTTAGGCTCCTTACCTTCGTCTTCTTTTTCGCCTTCCTGCTCAATCTTGGAGATGAGTTCCATGGCAGTCATAAACCCGTAAGGACCTTCGCCGTCAGCCAAATAAATTGCCGGAACGGTTTCAATGCCCAATTTTTCCAAAAGTTCCATGTTGTCTTCAACAATGTTTTTGGCCTCTTCGGTTGCTTTTACCTTCGGGCGATTCTCATTCATGACCCAATCTGCCCAAGCTGCAGCAGGATCCTTTTCCGACAAAATCTCAGCAGACAGCTTCTCGGAGTCTTCACCAAGAACCGGCGCTAAGTAAACAAAGATCTCCAAATCGTTGAGTTTGTCCGTGTTTTCTTCGAAGAAACGCTTGCACCACGGACAATTCGGATCAGCAAAAACAGCAATGTGGTACTTTTTAACTGCACCAAGCTTGATCGTAAAAGCCTTTTTCTCAGACCAGTTAGTCAGCGGGAATTTTTTAGTCATCGGATTCTCTCCTCAACATTGATAACTTGAAATATACGAGTCTCAATGGAGAGGCCAAGAAAAACCAACTCATTCCGAGAGTTTATCTTTAGCAAGCATGTTCTCCAGGTATTCAATGCTCACGGCGCCAGGGGCTCTTTGGCCGCTCGGAACAAAGACGGTCGGAGTACCCGTCACGCCGAGCTTGCTGCCTAAGGCGATATTGCGCTCAATCGCAGAGACATCGCAATTAGCACTCTTGGCCGGCGCCTGCACGCCGTCGAGCATGCGAGCTCTCCAGGCAGCGCCCTTATCCTTGGCACACCAAATATTCTGACTTTCGGCCAAAGAGGAAGGTCGAATCACCGGATAGAGGAATGTGTAAATCGTGACATCCTTCATTTCTTTCAAACTTGCCTCAAGTTTGCGGCAGAAAGAGCAGTTCGGATCGGAGAAAACAGCAATCTGACGAGCACCTGTACCGTTAACGATTTTGATAGCATCCGCAAGCGGAAGCTTGGTGAAATCAATGCGGCTGAGTCGATCTTTCGTTTCTGCCGTCAGGTTTCTCTGCGTCTTTGTTTCAAACAGCTGGCCAACAATGATGTGATCGGCAGTAGCGTCCGAATACATAATTTCATTCTGCGCTACCACTTCATAAACACCTTTAACAGGCGTAACCGAAACCGACTCGACCGGAATACCGAGCTTCCCTTGGAATGTTTTTTTCAATGTGTCACAAATTTGTTTTTCATCCTGGACAGCTGCTGCAGGGGCGTTCGTAACCGACTTATCTGCTGCCGTGACGACGGGTGCTGCAGGAGCGTTAACGGCTGTTTGAGAAAAGGCGGTAAACGGCATCAATGCTAAGAGGGCCGCACAGAGACGCTTTTTGCAATTCATTCGAAACTCCGGTGTTTGAAACAAGAAAAAAGTATTTTATTTCCTTCAGGAATCGACACATTATTTCAGTATTACGGACCTTTTGGGGACGATACGTGCTTTTCCTCAGAATCCCCGCGAGATTTTTCTTTAAAAGTCCTGTATAGTGCTGCTTCTCGATTGAGAGACGGCTAGATAGCTCAGTTGGTAGAGCAACGGATTGAAAATCCGTGTGTCGGTGGTTCGATTCCGCCTCTAGCCACCAGAATTTTTCTTGGCGCTGAATTTTCCGACATTCAGTTGCGCATTTAGAAAAACTCCTGTATATTTCGTCTTCTCTGTTACGAGACGGCTAGATAGCTCAGTTGGTAGAGCAACGGACTGAAAATCCGTGTGTCGGTGGTTCGATTCCGCCTCTAGCCACCAGAATTCTTTGAGCCCGATGCTGAAAGCCTCGGGCTCAATTTTTTCTAACTCGGGGAGTAGCCTCCTGGGGACTGTCAACAAACTTGGCAAAGCCATGGCAGTTCCGGCGCAGTCCTGCGCTTGGCGAGACCGATGAACCTTTGGACGCTTCCGGCGCGCCGAGGGCTCATTGTGTCTTTGCCGGATTGGAGAAAATCCATGGAAGCCATCCTCGTTGCCATCGGAGCCGTTGCCCTTGCTGAAATGGGCGACAAAACACAGCTCCTCGCTTTCCTTCTCGCTTCTCGGTTCAAAAAGCCCACGCCGATTATTCTTGGCATTTTGGTCGCGACGATCTTTAATCACTCTCTTGCCAGCGCGCTCGGCGCATGGATTACCCACGCCTTCAGCCCCGAAGTGATTAAATGGATCATTGTAGGTTCGTTCCTCGCCATGGCGGCATGGATTCTTATTCCGGACAAAGGCGATGACGATGCGCTGAAAAACCACTCCATGCGATTCGGAGTTTTCGGCGTAACCTTTATCACCTTCTTCTTGGCAGAAATGGGCGATAAAACTCAGATTGCAACCGTCGCGCTTACCGTCAAATACGCCGCTCCGGTTCTCGTGGTGATCGGTACCACGATCGGCATGCTGATTGCTGACGTACCTGCAGTTTGGATCGGCGACAAACTCGCTCAGAAGGTTCCGGTCAAGCTCGTCCGCATTGCCTCTGCAGTCTTGTTCGCTGCGATCGGTATCCTTGCCGCGTTTGAATACACGCCGACCGAGCTATAGTGTGCGCTTGTCTCAATTCAGACTTGCACCTGAACGATTCTTCGCACCACGAGTAAACTTTCTGTGTGATACAGATAGGAGCACAAGCTTATGTCAGTTCGAAAATTAATCGCGGGGCTCTTGTTTTCGGGAATTTCGCTGCTTGCGCTAAGCGGCTGTGCCGTCGGGCCGGAAAACAACAATCCGACCCAATTAACCTCTCAATGGGTTGATCCGGCAGCCACCTTCGAACAAAAGACCATCACCGGCCTTCTCGTCGCTGCCGTCGTTGAGAATCCGACGAACCGCCGGATTTTCGAGGACATCGCATGCAATGTCTTGGCACTGCACGGCATCCCGAGCACACCGAGTTACCGCGCTATTCCTCAGGCCTCGAATCTGACGATCCTGGGAGGCGGCCTAAATTACACTGCTCTGTTCAGTGCCGCCAAATTGGCTAAGGCGAGCAATGTTTTGGCGATCCACCAGACGGGTACCAAAACTAATGTGATTTACGATCCGGGAATGACGTGGGGGCCTGATCCTTTCTGGGGTCCCGGGCCTTGGGGCGGTCCTTTCGGACCAGATCCATTCTGGGGCGGCTGGGCAATCCCGCCCTCCATCACACAGCAAAACATCATCGAGTCCAATACCGAACTCGTCAGTGTTACAACCGGCGCGGTTTTGTGGACGGGCGCTTTCTCTACGGTAAGCGACCAAGCACCGATCACTCAGACGCTGCAGGAGTACGTCGGAATGGTGCTTCAGGCAATTTTGAACAACGGCTTCCTGATTCCGGTCAGCATGCCGAATTACCAAATTCAGCCTGCGGCTAAATTCGACCCTCAGTCTGCGAACGCGGGCACCCTTCCTCGTTAAATAGCCTGGCAATTCTGGCGCAGTCTTGAATGTGCTGATTTCCGATCCACTTCAAGGCTGCAAAGGAGAGACCGGCTGCCGCAACCTGGCCGGCGATCGGCACCCACTTGGCCGCTTGTGCGGCCGTCATTTGGATACTCAGCTTTTTAAGAACGGCAAGAACTAAAGACTTTGTAATCAGCTTTCCGGCCCAGGCGCTTCCTGTCACGGTGATCATCTGAAAGAGCTGAACCTGTTTGTCCGTCGAAAGATGCTGAATTTGCTGAGGCGTGAGCCCGAATTCCTGATTAATGAAATTGAGGATGGACATCAGCATCGTCACGTCCACCGTTACATTGATGCCGGGTATCGGAATGGCACTTGCTCCTGCGGTCACTAAGGCACGCTGAGTTACAAACTTTTTTGTACGAGCGATACAGTCGAGGATGGCCTGCTCATCCGGAGGTATTTCCTTCAATTTTGTCTCTGCAGGTAAATCCTTCTGTTTAAAGATGGTCAAAGCCCTCATACTCTCATCCTTGCCTAAGCGACTAAACTTAAGGCATAAATAATGCTCTATTTTTAATATTAATAACTAAGCTGCGCAAATGGTCCGACTTATTTTAGTCAGGCCGCCCGATAAGCGGCGCTGTTGGACACAATAGAAAGATGAATCTTTTCGCCCTGGGATTGAACCATAACACTGCTCCTCTCGCCTTGAGAGAGAAGGTTGCTTTTTCTTCTGAAGAGCTGGATACCGCAAACCAAAAGATTCGAGCCATGCTCGGAAATTCTGCCGGCGGCGGTATCAAAGAGGTCGCGATCTTATCGACCTGTAACCGCACGGAAATTTATTGTGCGGCTGAAGACTCCGAACTTGCCTCCAAAAAACTGAAAGAATTCTTGGCTGAAAGCAAAGGCGTGAAGTTCAATGAACTTGAAGAACACCTCTATGTGTTCTTAAATGACGACGCCGCTCGCCACGCCTTCAGAGTCGCCTCCGGCCTGGATTCGATGGTGCTCGGCGAAACTCAGATCGTCGGTCAAATGAAAAAGGCTGTGAAAACAGCTCAGAAAAATCATGGACTGGGCGTTTTTCTGAACTATCTTTTTCAAAAGACATTTGCGGTCGCCAAAGAAGTCCGTTCTAAAACCGAGATCGGCGCTCACTCCGTATCCTTGGCTGCAGCAGGCGTCCGTGTCGCTTCAAGCATCTTCGGTTCTTTAGAAAACTCCAACATCTTGTTTGTCGGTGCCGGGGAAATGATTGAGCTCTGTGCCGCTCATTTCTGTGCGCAAAAACCGAAAAACGTTGCCGTCGCAAACCGCACCGTCGCCAGAGCTGCGGCTTTGGCCGAAACGATCGGCGCAAAAGCTGTCGGACTCGTCGACCTCCCGGAAATTCTTCCGGAGTACGACATTCTGATCACTTGCACGGCCAGCACGCTTCCCATCATCGGTCTCGGCATGGTTCAAAGTGCACTGAAGCGCCGCAAGCATCGTCCGATCTTCATGATCGACCTTGCGGTCCCCAGAGACATTGAACGCGAAGTGGACGATTTAGACGAAGTTTACGTTTACACCGTGGACGATCTCGGAAAAGTCGTTCAATCGGGTATTCAGGGACGTAAGGCTGCCGTCGAGCAGGCAGACCGACTCATCGAAACCAAAGTCGATGAATTTAAGTGCTGGATGACAACGCGCTCCTCCATCCCTCAAATTCTGAGTCTTCAGGAACGAGCTGACGCCCTCCGCTTGATGGAACTTGAAAAAGCCAAAAAAGCCATTCAAAAAGGCGGCGACGCCAACGAAATTTTAGAAGCCATGTCTCACGGCCTCATGAAGAAATTCATTCATGACCCGTTGACAGTCTTGCGCAATGATCCCAACCTTTCGCAGGAAGACTACGAAAAGGTTCTTCATTTGCTCGATCGCTTCTATCACTATCACATCCATCATCGCTAGCTGTGCGACAATTCGACAATACCTGCCTTCACTTTTGAAGGCTTTTTGTGTTGATATTTCAACTAAAATCGAACGAACTCGGCTAAAAATACGGACATGAAAGACACAATGCGCTCCAAGCTGACCCAACTGGTCAGACGACTTGAAGAAATCGATCAGAATCTTCAAGACCCCGATGTCACATCTAATATGGACCAATTCCGAGCACTCTCCAAAGAACGTGCGGAAATTGAACCTGTCGTTTTAAAGGCTAAGGAATACGAGCGGGCAGAAGAAGACCTTGCTGCTGCCGAGGAAATGCTTTCCGATGAAGAGATGAAGGAATTCGCATCTGAGGAAATCAAAGCGGCCAAGAAGGCAATCGAGCAGATTTCTTCTGAATTAGAAATCCTCCTGCTTCCGAAAGATCCTAACGATGATAAAAACATCTATCTGGAAATCCGCGCCGGCACAGGCGGTGACGAGTCCGCACTCTTTGCCGGAGATTTGTTCAGAATGTATTCCCGCTATGCCGAACGTCAGAAATGGCAGGTGGAATTTGTCTCTGCCAGCCCTTCCGACTTAGGCGGCTACAAAGAAATCGTTGTGAAAATCGTGGGCCAAGGTGCATATTCCAAACTGAAGTTTGAAAGCGGCGGACATCGTGTTCAGCGCGTACCGGAAACCGAATCTCAGGGACGTGTACATACCTCTGCATGCACAGTTGCCGTACTTCCAGAAGCTGACGAAATCGGCGATGTCGTCATCGATCCATCCGAGCTCAGAATTGACGTTTACCGTGCCTCCGGCGCCGGCGGTCAGCACATTCAGAAAACAGAAAGTGCTGTTCGAATCACGCATCTTCCTACCGGCATTGTAGTTGAGTGTCAGGACGAACGAAGCCAGCATAAGAACAAAGAGCGAGCCATGGGCGTTCTGATCTCTCGTATTCATGCTGCCCAAGTCGCCGAAGTTCAGGCCAAAGAATCGAGCATGCGCAAATCTCTGATCGGTTCCGGAGACAGAAGCGAACGTATCCGCACTTATAACTACCCGCAGGGCAGAGTTACGGACCATCGCATCAACCTGACGCTTTACAAACTTGATTCGATCATGGACGGAGATCTCGACTGCCTGATTTCTCCGCTCACAACCGAACATCAAGCCGAACAGTTAGCAGCTCTTGCCGAAGGAGAATAACTTTGACGACCGTCCGTGAATGGCTGCTCTCCAGCTCACTGGATTCGATTGATAAGAGTTTCATACTGGAGCACGTGTGCGGAATGAATAAAGCCGCGCAGCTCATTCACGGCGATCGAGTTCTTTCTTCCGACGAAGCAAACAAACTTAACGACATCGCAAAAAAACGCTCTGAGGGTGTCCCGCTCCCCTACCTTCTTGGTACTCAGGAATTCTTCGGACGCCCTTTTCTTGTCAATCCGTCGGTGCTGATTCCGCGGCCTGACACTGAGTGTCTCGTCGAGTGGCTCATCGAACATCTTCCCAAAAACGGTCTTGTCTGCGACTTGGGCACGGGTTCAGGCTGCATTGCCGCCACCGTAGCCTTAGAACGTCCTGATCTCACCGTATGGGCCTCAGATCTCTCGGGAAGTGCCTTGAATGTCGCCAAAGCCAACTGCAAGGCGCTAGGCGCCGAAGTCAAACTTGTTCAAGGTCCCTGGCTGGATCCTTATCCGGCTGAATTATCTTTTGACGCTGTCATCTCTAACCCGCCTTACATCGAAGGGGACGACAAACATTTAGACGCCCTTCGCTTTGAACCGAGAAGCGCTTTAACCGACGAATCCGACGGTTTAATTGCGTATAGAAGCATTCTTCCGCAGATAAAGAGAAAGGCGCCGGAGGTACAAGTAATCGCTTTTGAACACGGTTGGAATCAAGGAGAGGCCGTTCGGGGCATCTTTGAAGAAAACGGATTTAAAGGAGCCTCGACGTTCCGGGACTACGGAAACAACCCTCGCTTCACGGCTTGGCTGAAGGCCTAGTCTAGATATGGAAAAAGCCCCGATTCACGGAGCTTTTTTACATCCTCCTCAGAATCTCTGACGAGAACAGGAATTTGATGGTGCCCACTGACTGACTTGAACAGACGACCTACCGCTTACAAGGCGGTTGCTCTACCACTGAGCTAAGCGGGCTAACCGAGAACCTGAATTCTACACATTTTTTTGGGTTTGTGTTGAGCCCAGGCCCCAAGAAGTAAAAAGATGTAAGAACGCCGGAGCACTCCCTCCTTTAAGGAGCTCTCGCTCGGCAATGTCTCTTAGACATCAGAAGAGAGGATAGGAAGATCAAAACCTATCATTTTTGTCTAGACATTACCTTTTGCATTCACTGTCGATTGGAATATTAAAACCTCCATTTTCAAAATCTCATTCCAAAAGGACGTTAAATCGATTACTCGAGAAAACGCCGAAGCTGTACTAGACCATGAACGTCAGGAAGCGAGAGAGCTTTATCGCTTTTTGAATGTGTAAAAAAAGGCCCCGATCAACGGAGCTTTTTTCGGTTCTCCTCAGAGTTTTTTGACGAGAACAAGAATTTGGTGGTGCCCACTGACTGACTTGAACAGACGACCTACCGCTTACAAGGCGGTTGCTCTACCACTGAGCTAAGCGGGCTAACCGAGAACCTGAATTCTACACATTTTTTTGAATTTGTGTTGAACTCAGGCCTAAAGAAGTAAAGAGATGTAAGAATCGAGGGCTTTAGTCCTCTACTTTCACAAACCCGCGTTTCGGTTGATCCCCGCTCATCTTCGGCTTTTTCATGGGTTCAACATCAAAACGCATACCGTATCCTTCCTCGCGGATGAAGATCGCCTTAACTCGATCAACAGGAATGGAGATGGACTCAACCTTTCCGGCAAATCGGGCCTTAAAGGTGATCACGTCATTTCCAAGCTGCAGGCTGTCGCACGCAGTCGGAGAAATATTGAGGACAATTTCATTGTTCGTCACATAGTTGGACGGCACAATGACGCGATAATCCTCCGGTTCAGCCAAAACAGAAAGCTGGGGAGTGAAATCGTTGTCTACGCTCCATTCGTAAAAAGCGCGAATGAGGTACGGAGTCATTGAAGGTAAATTGGCCATTCTCTTTCTTCTACTTGCGCATCACTCTTTCAGACGGAGTCAGAGCTTCAATGAAGGCAGGACGAGAGAAAACTCTTTCGGCGTACTTCTGGACAGGCATTCCGGCAGGAGGAAGTTCGATACCGTAGTAGTTCAAACGCCACAGAAGCGGGGCAAGTGCAATATCCAGCATGGAGAACTCATCTCCCATGAGGTATTTCTTTTTTGCAACAGCCGGTGCCAAACCTGTCAGCTGATCTCGGATGGCTTCTCTCGCCTTAACACGAGCTTCGTCGGAGCTGGCTCTGTTTCCCAAAGTGTGAACGTGCTTGAAGATCTCACGTTCGAGGTTGAACAACAGAAGACGAGTTCTGGCTCTTTCAACCGGATCAGGCGGCATCAGCTGAGGATGAGGAAAACGCTCATCGATGTATTCGTTGATGATGTTTGATTCGTAAAGAACGAGATCTCTTTCAACCAGGATCGGAACTTCGCCATAGGGGTTCATCACATTGATGTCTTCAGGCTTGTGATAGAGATCAATGTCACGGATTTCAAAATCCATTCCTTTTTCGAAAAGCACAAAGCGGCAACGCTGAGAAAAAGGATCAGTGCTGCCTGAGTAAAGAACCATCATAGGCCGTTCTCTCTTAAAAAAATATAAATAAATCAAAATGTCAAGGCCCTAAGATTTTAAACGATTAGGAAGAAAATCCCAAATTTTTGCCCGTAAAGCCTTGTCTCCCAACGAACTCCCAAAATAAACCTCTGCCTTAATTTTGAGGAATTTTTAATTGCATAATTAAGAAAGTTTCGTTGCTCCAGTAGAGAAAATTATGGAAAAAGTTCAGAAGCAAGCCACCACGTTCTTTAAAGAATTTCAGGCTTTCATTTCGAAAGGAAATGTCGTTGACTTAGCCGTCGCGGTGATCGTCGGTGCCGCATTCAACAACATCATCAGTTCGTTGGTAAAAGACATCATCAATCCGATCCTTGGTGCCCTTATCGGCAAGCCTGATTTTACGAATCTCTTCTGGGTCATGAAGATGCCGGCCGACTACACCGGTCCTATGACTTACGATGCACTGACCAAGGCCGGCGCCAACGTATTGGGCTACGGCGCTTTCCTTACCGCCGTTATTAACTTTCTTTTACTGGCATTCGTTATCTTCTGCATGCTGAAAGCCCTCTCCTCCATGCGCAGGAAGCTGGAGCTTGAAGCCGAAAAAGCCACTCCTCCGACTCCCGAAAATATCGTTCTCTTAAGAGAAATTTTGGCGGAACTCAAGAAGAAATAATTCTTTATAGAAGGAAGGGAGGCTGCGGCCTCCCTTTTGTTTTAGAAGTTCCAGTTTGCTCTTGCCGTCAAGGCTGCTTCGAGCTTGCCGTCACCGGTTGCTGCCGAGGCAGCCAGACTGCCTTCGAAGCGTCCTTGTTTCACGGAAACCGCCATAGTTCCGAAACCGTTCCAGCGGCGGAAGTTCTTCTGAGAAATATCTTCCTTTGCTTCAGTTCCAACCGCAAACAAGCGAGACTCCTTGGACAGCTTCCCGACTTTGACCGATCCGCCCAACTCTCCCTTAAGGCGGATTTTTGTATCCGTCGCAGAGGAAACTGCCCAGCTTCCTCTCAAACTCAACGGCACCTCTGCGAACACCTGGGCCTTATTCTTCAGCCTAAAGGCATCCTGAGAGCCGATAGATGTTTTCTCGGTTGCTTTCGGGAACACCCAAAGCTGCGAATAGGCCGCGATCGAGAGTTCTTCGGTCAATGCATAGGCGACATCTCCTCCGACGTTAAATAACGTCTCAGGGACACGCGTCTTCAGTTTGTCCATCTGCATCGAGCCGGGCAAGGAAGAGGTAATTTTTCCTCTGGAGTGGCCGATGCTGCTGTTTAAGGCAACGGAGATCTTCTCGAATCTCTTGCCGACGGAGAGGGACAGACCAAAAATATTTTGTTTGCCTGAGGCGTCCAAGACAGTATGTCTGCTCTTTGAGGAAACGTGACCGCCGTCAAAAGATACAGACCAGCTTAAACCGGCCGCATTTTTCCCGGCGGCTCCTATGCGCACGGTTTCAGAGGTTGCGCGGTATCTTGAAGAGCCGAGGTAGCCTCCGAGGTTATTTGAGAAAAACAAACCGCCTCCAACCTCGCCAAACATATAAATGCCCGGTTCTTTCTTTTCCATGACGGTATGAAGTTCCCAAAGCGTCTTCTTCATACTTTCTCCGCGCACACGGAGCGTATTTAATCGAGTACCTAACAGAGAGCCGAGCTGTGTCGCTTCCTTAATCAGTTTATGAGACTGCTGAGGGTTAAAGTAAACTTCGTTGTCCACGCGAGCAAAGAATTTTTGAGCCGCATTCAAAGAGTCGACTGTAAAACCTTCCGGGTTGTCATAGAGCCAGCCCTGAAGCTCCGGATAGACAAAGTTTTGAGAGTTGATTTCTCCATGCTTAATGAACCAACCTTCTCCTGCAACGTTTTCCAGTTTCAGGGAGAGATTAGGGTTAAGCGACACGAGGTTCACATCGGATCTTCCGTTGATTTCCGAAACAGTCGTATCCGTCAGCTGATTGGTTCCGAATGGATCCACCACAAAGATCGAACTATTCGGCTGGAAGGAGAGAGAACCGTCTGCGGCAGAAGTAAATACAGGAGCATCTGCACGACCGCGCATCAGCAGCGCACCGCCTTCCCCAAACACAACACCGGCTTCCCCTTCTCTTGTAGCTGCATTGCCAAGACGAATAATGTTTCCATTACCCAGAACTTGGGTTTCATTTACGACCAGAACAGCCTTTGAAGGATTGCCAAATTGCTCCAGAATGGACAAAGTCTCAGGAATTCCGTAGCCGTTTCCATCTCCTGAGGCATCGTCTCCTAGAATCAGCACGCCTCCGTTATCGACCTGGATCTGATTATCCCTTCCCTCCCATTTCTTAAGATACAAAGACACCTTTTGCTGGGGCTCGGAACCGCCCTCGATAGAAATATCGGAAGCAAAAATTTCGGCCTGATCAAATTGTGCCTGACCGCCTTTTGTAAGGCTGAAGGTTGTCTGAGACAAACCTTTATTTTTTGTTCCAAGAGTTAAGGTACCTGCCTTCAGAGAACCTGCCACAATTGCTTCGGCATTCTGAACGACCAGCGTGTTGGAGGTAAGGGCGCCGGCAATATTCATCGATCCGCCAGTCACTTCAAGAGATTTTCCGCTCAGGACTTCTGCTCCGGCTGCAACGTTCAGCTTACCAGCCGTTTGATGGAAGGAGGCCTGAAGTTCGGTGTGAGAAAGTTCTTTGAAGTTGGTTTCGCCTTTATTAACGATCAGGGCATTTTCAAAGGTTAAAACCGAGCCGGAAAAATTCAGCTTGCTGTCCCCTTCAACGTAAACCGCAGCCGTTAAGTGTGCTTTTCCGGTCTTTCCTCTGGTTTCCTCTGTTATACCGTGAATCGTTAAGCTCGAAGAATCCGTTAAAACGACGGTCTGGATCTTCTCATCAATTGCAGCAACCGGTCCGGGAGCGTAGAGGGCAACATCCGAACGGTTGAGTGTTAATTGGTTTGTTTTATCAGACGTCAGCGAGCCAATACGGATTGTTTGGTCAGTCAGTTCTGTGCTGTCTTCCAAATCTAATCGCACGGAGGCCAGAGCTATATTCGGCTTATCTAGCAGACCATAGTGATTCTTAAGGGTAACTTTGTGAATGTACCCGCTGCTCTCGTCGATAAACACCTCTCCGGTAAAGATCAACTCGGCGCCCTTATAAGCATCGGAGGCTTTGTTGAGATACTCAAGAGAAGCTTTTTCATCGGTCAGAGTTATCTTTGAGAAAGGTTTGGACCATTTTTCAGTTATTTCTCCAGCTAACAATGTGCCGCCCACCAACATGTCGGATACAAAGTCTTTGGCAGATACCGTGAAAATATTTTTCGATTCTGAAGTGAGTTGAACAACTGAAAGATTCCAATTCGCCGGATTTAACTGTGTTTCAGAAACGATTTCAAGAGCTCCGCCTATCTGCTGATAAGATCCTCCGAAGCCGCTGAGATCCCCTTTTAAATAAACGTCTGCGCCATCAGCTATGACCTTTCCATTTCCTGTGAAAACTTTCCCGGCTTCAACATGAAACGAGGAAGATGCCTTCAGCACTAGCACTGCTGAGGATTCGAGATTGAAGGCCGTTCCAAGCGTCTTGAACGAAGAAGGGCCGCTCAATTGAAGGAGAGACTCATCGGCTCCCCGTGTGTTTCCTCCGACTTGAACCAGCAAAGCAGGAGTTTGACTGAAGTCTTTGACAGTAAATTGGTCCAAAAAGTGAAGAGCCGTGCCCTCTGCAATACTTATTGCGAGAGATCCTGTGTCGTTCAACCTCTGAATTTCTAGATTAACGGCCTTCTCAAAATTTACTTGAACGATAATGTCCCAGGCAACTCGCCAATTCCACTTTCCTAGCCTCCGTCAAAC
>ONZW01000936.1_pt1 | contig 16516 bp, 8 predicted proteins | sample 1671071 | NCBI WGS metagenome assembly ONZW01 (sample SAMN06348119, study PRJEB24527) | human gut metagenome | biome: human gut; feature: ankylosing spondylitis patient; material: feces | host: Homo sapiens | place: China | collected 2015-10
CCGTACCCTTGTTCAGGCTCTTATCGCCGACCGTCACCTTAAGGGAATCGAAATCCACAGTCTGGCCAGCAGACGGGGTATCCGTGTAGGTGTAGCCGTAATCGCTGTAGTACTGCGTGTTCTGCGGCACCTTGCTCGTAATGGTGTATGTCACTTTCTGGCCAACGGAAGCGGTGATGACGTCCTCTCCATTCACCTTCTTGGTCACGGCAGTGGTCTGGTTCTTAATGTCCACAGTTGCCTTAGTGAGCGGATTCAGCACGCCATCCTTAACGTTACCGGAGCCAACGAGGATTGCGATAGACGGAGTGGCAGCCTCATTGGTGCCAACCGAGTAATCCGCGTCCACAAACAGGTACAGGCCTGCAGGGAGCGTCACAGTAGCGGAAGTGCCATTAGCGACAGCACCCAAATCAACCTTTTGTACGGTACCAAGCTTGTCAGTCGTGGTCTTCAGCGATTCCACGAACTTACGGGAAGCGCTATTATTCCATGCACCATCTGCAGAATTGTCCACAGACAGCACGCCTTCGGCGAGCGCCCAAGCCATCAGATCGCCGGTTTCAGAGACAGTCTTGCCAGTAGCAGACTCAAGTGCCGCCTTAAGAGTACCGCGGTCAACACCGTCGGCAGTCTGCACACCGTACGTTGCATTATCATCAGTGCCGTACTGCACATAATCGGCGATCTTGTAGGCGTTCAGACTACGATTGGTCAGCTGCTTGGCGTCCTGAGCAGTGAATGTGAAATTCACCTTACTAGTGACGACAGTGCCGCTGCCGTCAGCCTGTGCGCTGGTTGCGCCCAGAGCCATGCCGCCCAGCAACGTCGCAGCGGCGGCGATGCCTGCGAAAAGTTTCCTCATCTTCATGAGAATCCCCTCTCCTTGTGTTGTTGATGTTGTGTTTGTTTTTGCTAACGGGATCCGAAGCCCAACATGCTCTGGATCCACAAAATTTGTGATGTGCAGCTGGACTGCCCTGCGAAGGTTGGTAGGGCAGTCCAGCCCGAGGAACCGTCTCAGACGAGACGCTTCTTACTGTTCCAGATGCCAGCCGCACCAACCAGCAGTACTGCGAGTCCGCCGATCGACCCACCAACCAGCAGCCATTGACGATCCGTGGTTCCGCCCGTCAACGGCAACGCCGACACCGCCACATACGTATTGGTGAATTTGGCGACATTCGCAGACTGATTATCAACAGTCTTGCCGTTGTCGTCCTTGACTTGCTTGATGCTCACTGTTGGCGTGCCCATATCGGCAGGAACCGTCACGGTTACCGTGTATTCCGCCTGGGAATAGTGCAGGCCGGCAATGGCGTTGGTGGGCTTGGTTTCCTTCACCGTGTAGGTGTAGGTGCCATCGGTCTTGTATACGATCTTGCCGAAGCTCGCCTCGTGATTTGCGGTATTCGCATTGATCGTGACGGAAGCTGAATCGGGCAATGGAGCGTTCTGGGCTGGGTCAGAGCCGGCAATGGTGAAGTTGAAGGAGTCACCTTTCTTCCATTCACGACCGCTGATGCTCTTGGACACCTTGATCGAACCTTCAGCCAACGTCGACTTCTTGTGAGTGTTGGTGACAGCGACGTTCCACTCCTCCACATTGTCAGCCGTATTCGCGTTGAAATCGGCGTTCCACAGCTCGTCGGCAGTGATTGTCACGTCTTGGCTCTTGTAAGAAGTTTCGTAGCCTTCAACAGCCTTTTCGACCACCTTATACGTGTGACCGGGAGCTAGGTTTTCGAAAGTTGCAGTCCAATTCGTATCAGCCGTCGCCGCAGCTTCGCGCGAGTCCTTTTCATCGATCTGCAATGTGAACGTCACCGATTCAGGATTGCCTTCTGAGCTCGCTTTGCCATCAGCATCAGCCCACTTCTTCTGCACTGTGATGGCACCGGTCTTGACCTGATCGACCGGCTGCTCCGTATAAGGCGTATCACTGCAGGCATGTGTTTCGCCGTCACCCGAGTAGGCCAAGCATGCGCTGTCGTTGGTGTAGAAACCGGGCTTGTCCACAGACGTGGCATTACCGGCAGCATCAGAACCAGCACTACCAGTCACACCGTCGTAGCCATCTTTTTCAGCGTTCTTGTTCGCCGCATAATCGTCATACGCCTTCTGCGTAGGCTTAATGTCGAACTGCAGCGTGTAAGTCACACCGTCAGGAAGTGGATCAGAGCTCGTCGGCGATGCGGTAATCGTCTTGCCATTCACCTTGATATTCCATTGCGCAGTTACATCAGTGTCATCATTGGTAACCACTTTTGCTTTTTTTGCAGGATCGGCATCAGCAAATTCAGCATATTCCGACAGCGTATCCTGAATGGTCACGCCGGTATATCCGTTGGTGGTCGTAATGGTTTGCTGAATGTCTTCGAAAACCTTCGACAGCTCAGAAGCCGTACTGGCGGTCTTGTAGTAGCCCCTGTCCGAGCCACCACTAAGCGTTACACCAGACCAATCATCCCAAGCAACACTTCCATAATTCGGATAATTGCTGGACACCGCATTCATAAACACATTGGCTTTGTGCGTATCCGTATTTGTCCGCCAATCGTACGAAGTTACGCTTGCGTCAGCACCGGAGAAGATGCCTACGCCGTACACACTAATATTCGCATCTTTCAGTTGCTTAGCGGTCGTCAATGTATTGTTCGCAACAGTACTGCTGAATGCATTCTTCGTAGTCGGCACACCATCGGTAAAGAACACTACATACTTGATTGCATTAGTTCGTGTGTCCTTATCCAAGGTGGACTTAGCTTCGCTGAAACCATCCGCAGTATTAGTGGCACCCTGGGGTTTTAAGCTGTTGACCTTAGTTTTCAGTGTCGTTACGTCAGGCGTAAGTCCGCTTAGCGTAGATGCAGAGTCAGCAAAACTCACCAACGAAACCTGTACTTTGTTATCAGCGTTTGCGATTGTCTTATTCTGCGTATCAACGCCATCTAGGAAAGCGGTCACTGCCGTCTTCAGTGCTGCAGAGCGAACAGGATCATCGCCGCTGCACGGGGGGAAGTAGAAGGGCTGACGACCACTCATGCAGTAGTTCATCGAGCCGCTGTTATCGAGCACTAGTGCGATGTCGACTGGCTGGGAGACGGTTTGCGAAGTGCTGGATCGCTTGCCCGTCACGTTGAGGTTCAATGTGTACGTATCGTTGGCACCATTCTTCTTGGCGATGGTTTTATGATGTTCCGGCACTCCAAGCGGCTCAGGCTTGGCAGTCACCGTAAAGTGGCCTTGCACCGTATGATCAGCCGCAACAGTCATGTCAACGTAACGACGTCCACTTCCATCTGTCTGAATCGCAAGGCCGGAAACAACCTTGCCATTGTCAGTACCTTCGAATGTCACGTCATACTTAGACCAGTCCGTCGTAGTGCTTGTCAGGTAGAAACGAACCGTTTTCTTTTCACCGGCGGCGGCGAGGATTGGCAAGGTGCCGCTTTCCCTGGTTCCTGACGAGATCACACCCGATTCAAGACTTCCAGTTTCGCCCAAAACACCAGCATTAAATGTTGCGCTCGTATCGCCATTGACGGTGATCTTCGCAACAGCCTGCGAGAAAATAACGCCGAACGCCGCACCCTGCCTTGAGCCATAACCACTGTTCCTCATCTCAATGGAAACCTGAGTTGGAGTGGACGTTGTATACAGACGAATGCCTTGAGGTACGCTGTCTCCATCCTTACCCGTGCAAGTTATGGTTTGATTGTCAGTCGAAAATTGCGGCTTACAGAAACTGTAATTGCTACCGTCTGTTGGATAAGATCCCAGTTGCGTAATCGCGGAACTGGAGGCGTACACCATTTGCTCGTCTTTGTTAGTGCTTTCCGCATCCGCCATAACGAACGAATACTGCAGATTAGTTACGTTCTGACCGTCTTTAGCAATGGTGATCTTTGAAAGCTGTATCCTCGAATCGTTCTGATATCCATCGTTTTGATATAGCGCGGGCTTGCTTCCGGCTGGGAAATCAGAATATCCCTCAACACCGAAGATTGCGTGATGTCCAGCTTCACCTTGGTATGTACGCTCATCCCACGTTGGCACTCCACTGGCGACGACCGTACGATTGCCGGAATAACGCGCGGTAAATGACATGGTCAGGCCACCGCCGAGATTCACGGTCATTTTTTGGCCGGCGTCTTTTTTGGCGGCATTTGAGTCGAACTTGGACATATCAAGCCAACACACGCGCTGCAAAGCATTCGTTCCAGCGTAAATACAGTTGGAATCAGTAACATCCGCCACTACGGAAGGGCTATTTTGCTCGGCGTTGACAGTTTGCGGATCGGGCTGCGAAGCGGTATCAGTCTGCGAGTTCGTATCCGAAGATGTAGCATCTCCGGCATTTGCCGCATTCGCCGTGTTTACGCCGGTATCCGTACCAGTGTTGGTATCGGATTCAGTGCCCGTAGGGTCGACGGAAGTATCGCCCGCATTGTCAGTGCCCGCGTTATCCGTGGCGTTACCGTCACCGGTCGTTTCGTTAGCAGTGGTCACGCTCTGGTCCGTGGTGGTTTCCACAGTGGTCGGCGTATCTTCCGCAAGCGCGGCGGAGGTGGTGGCATAACCCATGCCGCCCAGCATGGCGACCGATGCGAGCACAGCCACTATACGTTTTGCAAGTCCTCCCCTGGGCTTCGCCTCATATTCATGTGCATGCCTCATGAGCATCCCCTTAAATCCTGTGCAATCACACGTCTCACGACGCGCAACCTCTCTTCATGCCAAGATTCGCAACATCTTCTACGTGCCCGGAAAATCCTGACAGTACTTCAACTCTGGAAGCTAGAGGAAAAGGGACTGCCATGCGTACACCCTAAGTGCGGGAAAGTCGGGTATCGCACAATCGATGGAAATTGCTGAATCGCAACACAAGTCACCCACGAAGAGCACCCGACGTTATCGCGAAGAAACGATGGGATAATCACTGCAATGACGCTTCTTCACACTTTCGTAACCATTAGTCAATAATGGCAATCACGCATGCTCTATTCGCCAACCACAACTTTTATATTCAAATTGCATGTCAGACACGCCTTCATGCAGTAACCGAATCAGCCGCGCTTCGGCCACCAAGCAGCATGCCTGCGAATATGCCACGGCTTGCGTCGCAACCAAACCAACAACACGCCCACTACGAGAGTCGCAATACCTGTGATCGCACCAATCGCGCGGGCATCCTTCACCGCGTCGTTTTCGGCGGGAATCTCATCTGGAATGGCGGAACGTGTGGCCGAAACCAGCAGACGGTGCGTGTTGACGCCATACGGCGTGCAGGTCATCAGGGTCACGCGATCCTCACCAGGCACGATTTTCAGCTGCGACGTGTCGTTCGGCTCGATCACCGTGATACGGTCCACCTGATAGCCGAACGTTCGACCCATCACTTCGATGTAGAAGTAGTCGCCGACACGCATTTCATCAAGCCGCGTGAACATGGCCGCCTCGACCAGTCCGCGATGCCCGGTGAGCACCGCATGCGTGCTCTTGCCGCCGACTGGCAGGCTGCTGCCGTACAGGTGGCCCGCGCCCGAAGCAAGCGCCGATTCGGAAGTACCATGGTAGATCGGCAGTCTCACGGAAATTTTCGGAATGCGAATCGTACCCATCACGCCACCGCCGGAATCCAACAGACTCCGGTACTCCGCGTCCGCCGAACTGGCGCTTGCGGAACCAGCGTCCGCGGAACCGGCGTCCGCGCCTGTACCCGCACCACTCTGATTGTCCGATTCACCAGAATCGGACACACTGGCACGCGATCCGCCGCGCACATCAGCGAACGGATCCTTCGCCTCACCCAAAATCGGCTGTCCGGATTCCGCAAGCCGCTTGTTATAGTCCTGGGCCGCGGCGAACGCGTCATCCGCCTGCGGATACGGCCAGCCCGCAACCGTCTGCGCGGATCTTACCGACGTTCCCGACAGATCACGCGCCGACCGATACTGCAACATCGCCGGAAAACCGCCAATACAGATCGCAGCGACAATCAACAGCGCCGCAATCGCACGCATCGCCAGCGTTTTGCCGCGAGCGTGACGTCGTTGACGCATTTCGTCGGCAACGGCAATCGCCTCTTCGAACGACGGAAAGCGACTTTCCAACGAAAGTCGACCACCCATCGGAGCCTCTTCGGGTGACGGCCAACGACCGTCATGCCATTCCGCCGTTTCCTCCATCTCACGCAACCGTGCCGTCACCCGACAAGCTTTCGCAGCACACGTTCCAGTTCGTCGATGCGCAACGCCTGTTTCGCGATCAATTCGTCGCATTGGTTGATGATGAGTTGCGCTTGGGCGAGCTTCGAAAGCGCATCCTGCGATTCCGTTGCCGACGATTGCGCATCATCGCGCATAAGATCATGATGCCGAATGACGCGCAGGTCGTCGCGGTCCACCCGCTTGCTGTTGCGGCGGTCTCGTTCCTCCTGCTTTTTCCAGCGTGCAATGCACCGCTCAATGCGTTTGTATCCGATGAGTTTCGGGTCGAGACCCGCCTCGCGGAAGATGGCGGCCGGCGATTCGCCCGCATTGTATCTGCACATGACTTCGATGCGGAAACTGTCGGCATACCGGATATGCGACGCGCTCACGCTTTCCACTGCGGGAAGGCTGGCCAAATACGCGCGCTCCTTTGCGGTGAATTTTCCATCAACCATTCTTCCCTCCCCCTATATTGCCTAAACAGCTTGGTTCAGAATCGTATCGGAGCTTTCCCATTGGCACCCTCGTTAAAACCCTCGAATAAAGCCCACCCTTCCCCCAATGAAAAGAAGGAGTTCCATCTTCAAAACAAAACAGTTCCGCCATTTTGCACAGATAGTAACGCTCATAGAATTACCCCCCCCCCATAAAATTTACAAAAACTTAACCTTGCCCCAGAGTGCCCTTTGGCTCATCATGGGGCATCACGTCCTTGAACACCGTCATGCAGACTCACTAGGCTAGAAACATGACGCAAGAGCTCGTTTCATTGACTATCATCATGGCGGTGGCGGCCGTCAGCCCGATTGTGGCGCAGCTGATTCCAGGAAGGTTCATTCCACAAACTGTGCTGCTGCTCGTCACCGGAGCCGCACTCGGTCCGTACGGACTGGGCGTAATCGAGGTGAACGACGCCGTGAAACTCTTGAGCGAGCTCGGCATGGCGTTCCTATTCCTGCTCGCCGGCTATGAAATCGACCCGAAACGACTCGCCGGACATCAAGGCAAAGTCGGCCTTGTCACATGGATCATCACCTTGGGGCTCGCCGGACTCGTCGTGACCCTGCTTCCATTCTTCGCAAAGCAAGGCATCAACGGCATCGCCACGGTAATAGCACTTACCACCACCGCTCTCGGCACACTCATGCCGATTCTCAAGGAACGCAACCTCGAAGGCACCCCCATCGGCGACGCCATCATCTCGTACGGAACGTGGGGCGAACTCGGCCCAATCCTTGCCATGGCCATCCTGCTATCCACCCGAACCGGCTGGCAGACCATGCTCGTGCTCGGCGCGTTCCTTACCATCTGTCTACTGTGCGCAATGCTACCCACGAAAGCACTGAAAACCGGCCATCGCCTGTACCGTTTCCTTACGGAAAACGCGAACACGTCATCGCAAACGCTCATGCGACTGACCACATTCCTGCTCATCTTCCTTGTCACCATTTCTGCACTGTTCGAACTTGACGCGGTGCTCGGCGCGTTCGCCGCAGGCTTCATCCTGCGTTACATCATCCCCGACGGCAGCAAGTCGCTGGAAATGAAACTGGAAGGCGTCGGCTACGGATTCCTTATTCCTGTGTTTTTCGTGGTGTCAGGAGCCGCGATCAACGTGCGCGCCGTGGCAGGCCGACCCGCGCTGCTCGTCGCGTTCATCGTAATGCTCATGCTGATTCGCGCGGTGCCCGTATATGTTGCGCTATCGCTCGACAAACGCGAGAATCCGCTGTCATCGCATCATCGCGTCACCGTAGCGCTGTATTGCACGACCGCGCTGCCGATCATCGTCGCCGTCACGTCACTGGCGGTGAAGGTCGGCACCATGCAAGGCGACACCGCGTCAACACTGGTCGCAGCCGGCGCGATTACGGTGTTCCTGATGCCGCTGCTTGGCTCGATCACATATCAGGTGGCCGACGTACATCCGGTCACCGCGGTTCGGGAGATTGCACACACACCATCCGATTGGCGGACGATCGTGCACGAACATGCGCAGGTGCGTGCGCTGCTGCACCATCAGGACCGGCTCAAGCGTATGGCGGAAACATTGGACGCACTGGAGAAGATGGGAACGATGGGACATGGCGATGCGGCACATAGCAATGCCGGACATGGCGATGAATATCGAGCCGAACTTGTGAAACGTGCGCGCCGCGAAATCGACCGGCAGTTGAAGGAACTCGGCCTGGACCCGCAGCTCACCACGCAACTGCCACACAACTACCGTTATCCGAAGAACTGAAACGCGAATCCGAGCCTTTCCGGCACTCTAAGTGTCCGATTCTGGAGAAACGGACAACCACAGGGCACTTTCGCCGCATTACTTGTCCGATTCTGGAGAAACGGACAACCGTAACGCACTTTTACCCGTCTAGTTGTCCGATTCTGGAGAATCGGACATTCAGACATGCGCCTATTCGACGGATTTGAGCGAACTAATCGGGTCGATACGATCCAACACCGGATTCACGAACAACTGCACGAGCAGCGCGAAAGCCATGGTCGCGCCGGCCGCAATCACATAACTCAACGGCGTGCATTCCACTTCGAAATACAGTGCGGGCATATTCAACGCAGCCGTCAGCAATCCGCCGACGAAACGGCCGAGAGGCAAGCCCAGCACCACGCCCATCATGGTGAGCACCATCATTTCACGGTTCACATAGTGGTGAACCTCTTTGTCGAAGAATCCGAGCACCTTGAGCGTGGCCATCTCGCGTTCACGTTCTGACACGTTGGTGTTGGCGAGCGTGAACAACACCACGAGCGCGAGCCCGCCCGCGAGCGCCACGATCAGCGCGACCACCGCACCCATCAGATCGAATTTGAAGCTTTCCGCCATGTGTGCGCAGCTCACGGCTTTCATGACCGCATCGTCGTCTTCCAGCTTTTCCGCATAGGCGGCCTGGGATTCGCCTGAACCTTTGAGCTTCGCATACATGGCGTTCCACACCAATTGTTGGCCGTTTGACGATGCGCCATTCGAGGTACCGGATTCGCCGTTTTGATTGTCCGATTCTCCAGAATCGGACGCGGAAGATGCGGAAGACGTGCCGGATGCAGCAGTATCGAACAGCTGGCGATAATAGGTTTCGCTCACATACACGTCCGATCCGATCACACTGCGGATCACCGCGCTGACATGCGCTTCGGCCTGCATATCGTCACCGTTGGTCAGCGTTACCATACCGCCCGCTTTGACGCCCATCGCGCTTGCCGCGGACTGCGATACGATCACGCCGTCATCGCCCAGACTTACCGTATCGGCCGCACCATCCACCCAACTGGAGCGCACCGGCTGCAACGTGACCATCTTGCCGAACTCGCTGCGTTCACTGTCGGGCACGGCAACCAGCTGAATGCTTTCGCTCCCCGAATCGCCGGTCAGATCACCCGATTCAACGCGCACGTCCATGCTCGACGTGATGCGACCATCCGAAGCGACTTTTTGCCGCATCGCATCAGCGTCGTCATCATTCGCGACCACCATCAAATCGTACTGATACACGTCCTGATACTGTTTCGCGCCCAATGCGGCAACGGTGTCGTTGATCGCAAGTCCGCACACAATCAGCGCGGTGCAGCCGGCCACGCCGCCGACCGTCATGATCAGGCGCGATTTGAAGCGGAAAATGTTGCGTGCCGTGACTTTGCCGAGAAAGCTCATGCGATTCCACAACGGCTTGATACGCTCCAGTAGAATGCGCGATCCTGCACGCGGCGCTTTCGGACGCATGAGACTGGCCGGCTTCTGTCGCATTTCCTGCACGCACGCATACACGGTTGCGGCAAGCACGCCGATTACGAACAGCGCGACTCCGGCCGTTCCGTACAGCCAGTCGTATGCCAAGCGTACGTCCGGCATCACATACAAGCCTCGCAATACGACGAGCAGGAACGCCGGAATGCCAAGGAAGCCTGCGATCAGGCCGAGTCCACCGCCGATCAGGCAGGCGAACAGCGCGAACAACAGGTATCGTGAGGCGACCGCAAGACGCCCGTAGCCGAGCCCTGTGTATGTGCCGATCAGCCCGCGATCCTCTTCGACCATGCGCGCCATGGCGGTCAGACTCATCATCACCGCCACGAGCAAGAACACGATCGGGAATGCGTTGCCCAGCGATTGGATGGATTCCAGATCAGATTTCAGCGAGCTGAATCCGCCGATTTGCGACCGGTCCTGCACATACCAACGCACTTGCGGAATGCTGTCTTCCAGCTCGTTTTGCTTGGATTGCAGTGTCCGTTCGGTGCCTTTTTTCTGCTGGTCCAATTTCGATTGCGCCTGGTCGAGTTGCGCTTTGGCTTCCGCTAATTGCGGGCTTGCGGCAATTACCGTTTCACGTAGTGTTTCACGGGTTGTTTCGTCGAGGGATCCTGCAGCCGCGCCCGCCTGCATATTGACGATTTGGTCGATTTGCTGATTGAGCTGGCTGCGATTGCTGTCGATCTGCTGTTGCGCTGCGGCGAACTGTTTGTCGGTTTGCGCTTTCGCCTCGTCGATTTGTTTGGTTCCAGCGTCGAGTAGTTCCTGATGACGCGCTTTCTGGCGATTAGTTCGCACCGTGCCGTCGATGCGGTCAGCTACTTCGCTGACGGTGTCGTCGTACACGTCACTGAACGAGTCCTTGTCGGCGGCGCCTTTCACGAGAATGGTGACGGCCGTGTACATGCTGCCGGTCACACCGTCGGACGGCGCAAAGAACGTGTAGTCGCTGGTGGCGGAGGAACGGAATGCGTTCGTACCCGAATAGCCGTCTGGATTGGTGAGATCCTGCGGGTCAAGCACCACGCCCACAATAGTCAGTTCGGTGGGGAAGCTCGGTGCCTGATTGTCCGATTCACCAGAATCGGTCACCCGTGCGGCACTTTTGCCATCCTGCGTGTCCGATTCTGCAGAATCGGACACAGAAGAAGACGCCGAATCCTGCGGTGTCACCGTAATATGGTCGCCCTTTTTATATCCGGAATCCTTGATGAATTTGCGCGTCACCGCGATCTCACCGGACTTTTCAGGCATACGGCCACTTTGCAAATACGGCTGGTCAATGCCGTTCGTGCCGATCTCCTGCATGGTCACGGTTTTTTTGCCGTTCAGATCGACGGTCACGGTTTGCGAACGTTCGCCCTGCACTTTCGCGACACCGGAAATCTTACGGAGCGCGGCAATATCGTCATCGGTCAATCCGGCCGTCGACAACACCTGAATGTCGTGCAATCCTTGGGTGTCGAAAAAACGATCCGTCGCAAGAAAAGCGTCTCGGCAACCCGCGTAAATGCCCGTAAGCACGGCGACGCCCAGCAACGAGATCAGTGCGATGGAGATGAATCGCTTCCACGCATGCAACCACATACGCACCATGTCTTTGATGAATGCCATGACGACCTCCAGCCCGTAGCGCTCAAGCAGCACCAACCATTGCTCCCAAAACCTTCATTTTATTGAACTATCGAACTATTGAACACTATGAAACCGAATCCACGCGCTACAGCTACAATCGGGGAAGACGCGCCATACCAAAAACCATAGGCGCGTCACCTACCACTACTGCCGAACGCAACATCGCCAAGATCGCAAACTTTTGCCGAATTTGCCGAATATTGCCGAGGCACCCAAGAAGAGGAAGCATTCATGAGCGACGCAACCGTTGCGAAGAAACCGCGCGAAACCGACGATGTGCCGGTTCCGCCGACGCTGCGCAAGTCTTTGAAGAATCGTCATATTCAATTGATCGCATTGGGCGGCGCGATCGGCACCGGCCTGTTCTATGGTTCCAGCGAGTCGATTCAGCTGGCGGGCCCGGCCATTCTGCTCGCCTATCTGATCGGCGGTCTGGCGATTTTCCTGATCGTGCGCGCCCTGTCCGAAATGGCGGTCGAGGATCCGAAGGCGGGCGCGTTCAGCTATTACGCCACGCAGTACTGGTCGAAGCGAGCCGGCTTTATTTCCGGCTGGAATTACTGGTTCAACTACGTGCTCGTGGCCATGGTGGAGTTGGCCGTGGTTGGCTCGTTCGTGAATTACTGGTTCCCGAACATTCCGAAGTGGGTGTCGGCGGCGGTGTTCCTGGTGGCCATCGCGGCGCTGAATCTTATGGGCGTGAACAAGTTCGGCGAATTTGAATTCTGGTTCGCCATCATCAAGATCGTGGCCGTGCTTGCCATGATTTTCGGCGGTTTGTATGTGATCATCGCGAATGTGCCGACCGCTTCGGGCATTCGCGCGTCGTTCGCCAACTGGTTTACCGTTGACGGCGGATTCCTGCCGCATGGCCTGATGTCTCGCAATGCGGACGGCACGTGGACCGGCCTGCTGATGGCGCTGGTCGTGGTGATGTTCAGCTTCGGCGGCACCGAGCTCATCGGCATCACCGCGGGCGAAACCGAAAATCCGCGCACCACCATCCCGAAGGCCACGAACGGCATTATCTGGCGTATTCTCGTGTTCTACATCTGCGCGCTCGGCGTGATTATGGCCGTGGTGCCGTGGAGCACGATCGACGGCAATTCCAGCCCGTTCGTGCAGATTTTCGACTCGGTGGGCGTGCATGCGGCCGCCGGCATTCTGAATTTCGTGTGCTTGACCGCCGTGATGAGCGTGTACAACTCCGGCCTGTACGCGAACTCGCGCATGCTGTATTCGTTGGCGAAGCAGGGCAATGCGCCCGCGTATCTGGGCCGCCTGAACAAGCGCGGCGTTCCGGTCGGGGGTGTGATCACGTCGGCCATCATCATTGCGATCGCCGTGGTGGTGGTGTTCGTGTGGCCTGATTTCGCGTTCAATTATTTGATGTCGATTGCCACGATTGCCGCTGCGATTAATTGGATCATGATTATGCTTACGGAAATTAAGTTCCGTCGCGTTGTCGCCGCCGGCGACGGTCCGAATGATTTGAAGGGATTGAAGGGCCAGGAAGCACTTGACAAACTTGCGTTCAAGCTGCCGTTCGCCAAGGTGACGCCGTATGTGGTGATCGCGTTCATGCTGCTGGTCGTGGTGCTGATGTGCTTCTCCGCAAGCTATCGCATCGCAGTGGTCGCCGGCGTGATTTGGCTGGTCGTGCTGTTCGCCGCCTATCAGATCACACAGAAGCGCGCCTGAAGCCGTAAGGCAACAATGCGCCCATGCCTCAAGCGAGGGGCACGGGCGCTTTTTGATTTCAGATTTTGATTTCCAATCCGCGATTCCCGGGCTGTTCTGGGGACTCGCGCCGTTCGACCTGTGGTACCTGTCGAAGCAGTCCGGCAACACCGTCGCAATCCTGTATGGCGTAACCCTTGCGGCGATCGCCGCGATCGGCTCGCTGCTCGCTTTCATCCTGCCCTTGTCGGGGCGCAGCAAATGCGCAATCGCAATTTTTTAATTCATCATCGCATTAACTCATCATCGCATCTTATTCCGCTGCCGGAACGGGACCGGTCGAAGCGCGGGCACGCAATTCGTACGGCCCTTCCATCAGATGCCCCACACGCTCGCCGCCGATCAGCTTGAGCAGCAATCCGGCGGCCTGCTTACCGGTATCGACCACGTCACGGCCCATGGCGGTCAGGTTCGGATACGCCGCGGTGCACATGAGGGAATCATCCCACGACATGATGGAGATTTCCTCCGGTACTTTGATGCCTTGCGAAGCTGCCACGCCAAGGCCAGCCAACGCCATCACATCATTGTCGTAGATGATCGCCGTCGGATGCTCAGAGAACGCCAGCAGGCGCTTCGTGGCCTCGCGACCGGTTTCCGGCGTGTAGTCGGTGTGCAGGCAACGATAACGCATGCCCAGCTCGGAAGCGACGTCCGCAAAGGCGGAATCGCGAATATACGAGTGCGCAAGCGATTCGGGACCGCCGACGCGGGCGATCTGACGATGCCCGAGATCATACAGGTATCGCACCGCTCGGCGCACGGCATCGGCGTCGGCGCTTGACAGACTCGGCAGATTGCCGACCACGGAGGCATCGGCAATGGCAAGCACCGGCATCTCCTCATGCTCCTCAAGCAAGGCAACGCAAGGGTCTCCAAGCTCGACATTGACGAGCAGCATGGCGTCGACGTTGCCAGTAGCAATCCAATCATCGATGATCGAAAGCTTCGCGTCCTCACCCACGGCCATGCGTACCAGCAGAGAATAATCGTATTTTTCCAGCTCGGCGCCAAGACCGGAAATAAGTTCCATCATGTAGGATTCGACGGAAAGCAGCTTCGGGTCGTAACCCAACACTAGACCCACGCGCTGCGTCTTCGCCTTGGCCAGCGCCTGTGCCACGCCATTCGGCTTCCATCCCAGTTCATGTGCGACCTTCAACACTTTGTCTCGGGTCACATCGGAAACACCAGACTTGCCGTTGAGCGCATACGAAACGGCGCTACTAGAGACTCCCGAAGCCTTGGCAACGTCAAAAATCGTCACCTTGCTTTTTTGAATAGGCATGTCCGTGTCCTTCTTCTTAACTTAAATCACAACTTAAACGGTTCATCTACATCGTACAGTAAAAGCGCCGACCAACCTCTTGAAAAGTCAGCGTTCACAACACTTTCGTTTCTTAAGGTTGGCGGCGCTTCAACTTATGTTTTTACTCAACCGAACACGTCAACTGAAATTTCAGTAGTCCTCTATCCACTCTTCTACCGCTTCAGTAGACGGCGTACTCGCGGAAGCTCACCATTCGCGCTTCGGATCGTTGGCGGAACGCGGCACGTTGGCGGCTGCGAACGCACCCGGAGCGGCAAGCGCTGCGGCATCGGCAGTGGCGATATGCAGCACGACGCTTTCGCCCGGAAGCAGCGAGACCATGCCCTCGGCCACCGAAGCCTTCGCGTCGACCTTGTCTGCCATGCAGAACAGGTCGCGCACGTAGCTCTTGGCTGTGACGGTAAGTTCCACGCCATCTTCCACGGCAACGGCCGCGGCACTGAGGGCGAGTTTCACGTAAAACATTTCTTGTATTCACGCAACGGTTGCGGCACGGATGGCCATCCGCGCGTTCCGGAAGACGAACAGATGGCCGCCGAACTGACCGCATACCTGGAATCATTCGGCCCGGACCTCTGGCAATAGCCTATGCGCTCGCAGTGCAGCGCATTTTATTTGATTCGTTTCTGCGATTTTGGTGGCGCAAATCGCAGAAACGTTGATTTTCCAACGATTTTTTATTTGACTGGTATTTGATTCGTATTTGACTGACGTGCGATCAGCAGGACTTCAATCGCAATATAAAGCGTGCGATTGCAGCACACTATAAGCACAGCAATCGCACGCTATTCATCGTCAACTATCGACAATCATGTGACGCAGCCGTTCAACGCAACTATCTAACGTGATTATTCAGCGTGATCAGAGTCGGTGTGATCGGTCAGGTCCAGCTTGAATGGGTGAGCAGGCAGATTATTGTCATTAAACAACGGTGCCGGACCCCAGCTACGCCATGCGTAGCGCATCATCACCGGCGCTGGCACTTCCGGCGTGGCCAACGTAATCGTGCCGATACTGCGGCTGTTGATCGGAATACCGAATTCCGTGGCGTTGTAATCGACCACGTTGACCTTTGCGTTGACCAGATCGTCAATATCGCAATCCACGAAAATCGCGGCGTAGGCCGGATGGAACACACCATCGGCACCGGCAAGCTCGAAACCGGAACGTTCCGGCAGACGCACCAGCGAAGGCAGGCTCTTGGCGAACTCGTCACCAAAACTGTCGGGCGTAGTACCGCTGAAATGCAGGCCGTGCGCGTACCGGAAGAACAGGCGCACGCGGCCGCCTTCGTCGCAGCGGAAACCCAGCACAGTCGGCCCATACACCGGAATACGGCTCATACCATACACTTGGCGAAGCGCACAATTGCCTAGACGCTCGCCCGGTGTACGTTTATCAACCGGATGAATGTTGTTGTATTCGCCGCAATCCATAGTGCAGATGGCGAACACATTGTCGATGGACTGCGCGGCATCCCACTGAGCCTCGCGCAACACCGGCCACAGCATCGGATCGCCGTCGCCCTCGTCGACCTTCTTGTCAATCCACTGCGGCAATTGCACGATCAGGAACGGCAGGCTTTCGCTCCACAGCGCACGCCATTCACCAATCATCATGCCCAGCAACTCACGGTAGGATCCGCAATATGGCTCGTCTTCCTCGCCCTGATACCACAGGAATCCAGCCAAGGAATAGGGCACAATACGCTCCAGCATGGCATGGAACGGGCCAGCCGGACGCCACTGCGAAGTCGGCGTCATCGGCGGCGGCCACGGGCATTCGCCATACTGTTGGGTCAGCGTATCCCACGTCACATCAGGATCG
>ONZW01000945.1_pt1 | contig 16318 bp, 17 predicted proteins | sample 1671071 | NCBI WGS metagenome assembly ONZW01 (sample SAMN06348119, study PRJEB24527) | human gut metagenome | biome: human gut; feature: ankylosing spondylitis patient; material: feces | host: Homo sapiens | place: China | collected 2015-10
CGCTGTCTAATTTGGTGTATGTGGCCGGTCACTTTGTCGAGTGGCCGGCTTTTTTTGTTGCTGTAAGGAGGCAAAACACATGGCTCTGCCCAATGATCCCATCATGCTGCTGAGCGTGGTGAACCTGAAGCTGCGTGATTTTTACAAAAACCTCGATGCTCTGTGCGAAGATCTGGATGCCGACAAGGCAGATCTGTGCGCAAAGCTCCGGGCCGTGGGCTACGAGTACGATGCCCAGCGCAACCAGTTCGTGTGATATTTCCAGAGAAAGCTTTCTTTTGATCGCTAACGACCGGCACCAACGTGCAGCGACTGCGCCCGGGCCGGTGAATATAGAAACAAGGAGTGCTTGATTTATGATCCAGGGTACCTATTACAAAGAGTGGAGCAGCGTGCTGAACCGCGAGATGGAGTTCAAGGTATACGGCAGCGCCGGTGTGCCGGTGCTGGCCCTGCCTGCCCGCGGCGGCCGCTTTTATGATTGGGAGAACAACGGTATGCCCGATGCCATTGCCCCGCTGCTGAACGAGGGCAAGGTGCAGCTGTTCTGCGCCGACAGCATTGACGGCGAGGCCGTACTGAACGGCGACATCCCGGTGCGCCGCCGCGCCGAGATGGAGGAAAAGTACTTCGTCTACCTTACCGCCGAGCTGGCTCCCCGGGTGCTGGCCCTGAACGGTGCCGCAAAGGATGCCAAGCTGTGGTGTGTGGGCATCGACCTTGGCGCTGTGCACGCCGTCAACTGCCGCCTGCGCCGTCCCAAGCTCTTTGCCGGTGCCATCGGCCTTTCCGGCATCTACGATCTGGCCCGCTTCTGGGGCAGTGAAGCCGACGATCTGGTGCTGCGCTGCTCTCCCCTGCAGTATCTGGCCGAGAACGGCATCGCCGACAAGCTGGCTCTGGCCAAGGCCGAGGAGAACAGCCTGATGCTCTGCGCCGGTCAGGGTGCCTACGAGGACGATGCCAAAGCCGACACGCAGGCGCTGGCCGATGTGCTGGCCGCACAGGGCCTGCCCGCCCACCTCGAGATCTGGGGCGGCGATGTCTCCCACGAGTGGTACTGGTGGGGCAAGATGCTGGGCCTGTTTGTGCCGCGGATTCTGGAGAAGTAAAAGTGATTTGATAGAGGGAAGGCATTTGCAGTGCCTTCCCTCTTTTTGTTTGTATTTTTCAATTCCCCACTTGATTTATCGGGTTTGCTGTGCTATACTCATGCTGTAAGAAGTATACCCCCTATGGGTAAAGGAGATATTTTATGGACAACGAGAAAAAGCCCTGCTGCTGTTGCGGCACGCCCGCCCAGCCCGAAGCTGCCACGGCTCCGGCCGTTGACGCATCCGCTGTGCCCGCCGAAAGCGTCACCCCCTCCTGCTGCCGCCACAAGGACCGCACCCCTGAGGAACACAAGGCCCTGCTGAACCGGCTCAGCCGCATCGAGGGGCAGGTGCGCGGCATCCGCGGCATGCTGGAAAAGGATGCCTACTGCGTGGACATTCTTGTGCAGGTGGCGGCGGCGAACTCGGCGCTGAACAGCTTTTCCAAGGAGCTGCTGGCCCAGCACATCTCCACCTGCGTGGCGGACGACCTGCGTGCGGGCAGCGAGGCAAAGCTGGACGAGCTGGTGAATCTGCTGCCCAAGCTCATGAAATAAGGAGCCCTTTCCCGTGCATACTCAACGTAGGAGTGATATTTTATGGAACAATACAACGTTACCGGCATGAGCTGCGCAGCCTGCTCCGCCCGGGTGGAGAAGGCCGTGAGCAAGGTGCCCGGCGTTGCCAGCTGTTCGGTGAGCCTGCTGACCAACTCCATGGGCGTGGAGGGCACCGCCAGCTCTGCCGAGATCATCAAGGCCGTGCAGGATGCCGGTTACGGTGCCAGCCCCAAGCGTGCGGGCGCGGCGGCTGCCAGCTCCACCAGCGCCGACCTTGACGCGCTGGCCGACCACGAGACCCCCAAGCTCAAGCGGCGGCTCATTGCGTCGCTGGGCTTTCTGCTGGTGCTGATGTACTTCTCCATGGGCCACATGATGTGGGGCTGGCCCCTGCCCCGCTGGTTCGACGGCAACCACATCGCCATGGGCCTTGTGCAGCTGCTGCTGGCGGGCATCGTCATGGTCATCAACCAGAAGTTCTTCATCAACGGCTTCAAGGGGCTCCTCCACGGCTCGCCCAACATGGACACGCTGGTGGCCATGGGTTCCATGGCAAGCTTTGTGTGGAGCACCTACGCCCTGTTCGCCATGACCCGCGCGCAGGTGGACGGCAACAGCGAGCTGGTCATGCATTATATGATGGAGTTCTACTTCGAGTCCGCTGCCATGATCTTGACCCTCATCACGGTGGGCAAGATGCTGGAGGCCCGCTCCAAGGGCAAGACCACCGACGCGCTCAAGAGCCTGATGAAGCTTGCCCCCAAGACCGCCACCCTGCTGCGGGACGGTGCCGAAGTGACCGTGCCCATCGAGCAGGTGCAGAAGGAGGACATCTTTGTGGTGCGCCCGGGCGAGAACATCCCCGTGGACGGCATCGTGCTGGAAGGCACCAGCGCCGTGAACGAGAGCGCCCTGACCGGCGAGAGCATCCCCGTGGACAAGGCTGCGGGCGATAAGGTGAGCGCTGCCACCACCAACCAGTCCGGTTTCCTGCAGTGCCGGGCCACCCGCGTGGGCGAGGACACCACCCTTGCCCAGATCATCCGGATGGTCAGCGATGCCGCCGCCACCAAGGCTCCCATTGCAAAAATCGCCGATACGGTGTCCGGTTTCTTCGTGCCTGCGGTCATTACCATTGCGGTGGTCACCACCATCGTGTGGCTGCTGCTGGGCCGGGAGCTGGGCTATGCACTGGCCCGCGGCATCTCCGTGCTGGTCATCAGCTGCCCCTGTGCGCTGGGTCTGGCAACGCCGGTGGCCATCATGGTGGGCAACGGTCTGGGTGCAAAGAACGGCATCCTGTTCAAGACCGCCGCTTCGCTGGAAGCTGCAGGCCGCACCCAGATCGTGGCGCTGGACAAAACCGGCACCATCACCAGCGGTGAACCAAAAGTGACCGACATTCTGCCCGCCGAGGGCGTTTCCGAGACGGAGCTGCTCACCCTTGCCGCCGCACTGGAGCGCAAGAGCGAGCACCCGCTGGCAAAGGCCGTGCTGGCCTGCACCGACGCGCAGAAGCTCACCGCCCCCGAGGTATCCGGCTTTGCCGCCCTGCCGGGCAACGGTCTGGCCGCAAAGCTGGAGGGCGTGGAGATCTTTGGCGGCAATGCGTCCTTTATCGGCACCAAAGTCACCGTGCCCGCACAGCTGCAGGAGAAGGCCGCAGCCCTCTCCGCACAGGGCAAAACGCCCCTGTTCTTCGGCGGAGCAGGCCGCCTGCTGGGCATCATCGCGGTGGCCGATACCATCAAGGAGGACAGCCCCCGCGCCATCCGGGAGCTGCAGACCATGGGCATCCGCGTGGTCATGCTCACCGGTGACAACCAGCGCACTGCCGACGCCATTGGCAGGCAGGCCGGTGTGGACGAGGTGATCGCAGGCGTGCTGCCCGACGGCAAGGAAGCGGTCATTCGCCAGCTGCAGGCATCCGGCAAGGTGGCCATGGTGGGCGACGGCATCAACGATGCCCCGGCCCTGACCCGTGCCGACACCGGCATCGCCATCGGCGCAGGCACCGACGTTGCCATCGACGCGGCGGACGTGGTGCTGATGAACTCCAAGCTGTCGGATGTGCCCGCCGCCATCCGCCTGAGCCGCGCTGCCCTGCGCAACATCCACGAAAACCTGTTCTGGGCGTTCATCTACAACATCATCGGCATCCCGCTGGCCGCAGGCGTGTTCATCCCCTTCGGCCTGACGCTGAACCCCATGTTCGGTGCTGCTGCCATGAGCCTTTCCAGCTTCTGCGTGGTAAGCAACGCCCTGCGCCTGAACCTGTTCGACGTGCACAGCACAAAGCACGATCGTGCAGCAAAAAATGCTGCTTCCCTGCCCGCTGTCTCCGCACAGCCCGCAGCGGTTGCAAATAAAGAGAGTACCAAGGAGGACACTGCTATGAAAAAGACCCTGAAGGTGGAAGGCATGATGTGCGGCCACTGCGAAGCCCGCGTGAAGAAGGCTCTGGAAGCCCTGCCCGAGGTGGACGAGGCCGTGGTGAGCCACGAGGCCGGCACCGCCATCGTCACCCTGAACGCCGAGGTCGCCGACGACGTGCTGAAGAAGGCCGTTGAGGATCAGGACTACCCTGTGACCGGCATCCAGTAAACCGCCGCTGAATACTCCCCATCAAATGGAAAGGCCGCTGCATGTGAACCGTGCAGCGGCCTTTTGCATTGGGTTATGCTGTTTTCTTCACAGGAACGCTGTTTTCGTACAGCTCATGCGGGGCGATATCCTGCCCCTCTTCCCACTCGATGCCAATACCGCCCGGCAGCAGATGCACGGTAGCAAAGTAACGCTCATCCTGCAGCCTGCCGTACCACGAGCCGGTGGCATAAGGGGCTGCATCGAACAGCTTTACCTCACCCGTCTCATAATAAAGGCAGAGCTTCAGCGGTTTTACGGGTTCCACCTTTGTCAGCTTCGGCTGTAACATCCAGAATCACTCCTTACTTCAGCGGGTCGATGCGGAAGAATTGTTCACCATTGCTCAGCAGCTTCCAGTTGGCTTCCAGATCATCATGATGGATCACGATCCATGCCTCCAGCAGTTTCAGCTTGTTCTTCGGAAAGCTGCCTTCCAGAACCGTACCGTCCAGCGCAACCACGATCTCTTCACCGGAATATTCTGCGTGGATATGCGGCATATTATGCTTTCCACCCTGTTCGCGGTACATTCTGACAATGATGCCGTAAAAAATGCTCAGTACCGGCAATTGCACCACTTCCCTTCTCAGTGTCATTTTAACATACAGCAATCAGGTTTTCAAGGCGCATCAGCGGCCTTTTTATCGTGTTTACAGGCTTTTAAAATTGATTCAGAATATCATGGTGTCCAATGTCCAACAGCAGAATGATCGTATCACCGTCGTACTGCCAGATGACCCGCACATCCATGTTTACGCTGAACTCGAACAAGTCTACCGTGCCTTGAATACGCTTTGTGCGCAGCGACGGATACAGCGGGTCCATTTCCAGAATTTCCAGCTTCTTTTTCAGCTGCGCCCGCTCCGCTGCGTTCAAACGCTTCAGGTTCTTTATGAATCGTTTGGTGTAGGTGATCTTGTAATTCATTCGTCCGCACCGTCCAGCGCTTCAAACAGTGCGTCCACAGTGTCGAACACCGGCTGCTCCCCTGCCGCAATTTTGGCCTTTGCTTCGTTGATCTCGCTGCGCAGCTCGTCCAGATACTTTTTGGGGTAAACGGCTACCGGCATCAGCTCGATCACGCCATCCTTCTCCACGATCTCCAGCTTGTCGCCCTCACGCAGGCCCATCTTCATTACAATATCCTTTGGAATGGTGATCTGGGATTTTGTCCTCAATTCCGTCAGCATCCTTCATCCTCCTTTGTGCGATTTTCTTACTTTCTCACTTTTATTATACTCTGCTTTTTTCAAAAAGCAACCATGCACCATAAAATTTTACAAAGCGTCGTTTCTGTGGGTTCTTATTGTATTTCGTCAGAAAGGCCGTTTTGTCAAGAGAAGGTGCCCGCCTTCTCTTTTTCTTTCCCCATTTTCCTGTGCATTTTCACCCCGGAAGCTGTGGCTTTTTGCGCAAAAACTATTTGTTGACACGTTGTTTTTTCAGAGTTATACTTATAGAAACAACATTTGGTTTTGCTTCCAGTTATAAACCACAGCGAAAGGAGAAATGTATTTTGGGAGTATCCATTCAGGACCGCACAGACTTTCTGAACATGCTGGACGCCTGCAAGACCGAGCAGCAGCTGTTCAGCCGCCTGACCTTTGCGGTAATGTTCCACCAGACCGACCCGGATGCACGGGAAGACCTTCTGGACGACGTGCGCGGCGCAGCCTGCAACATGCAGCTGCCCGCCGTCAATTACAAGATCGATCAATGGCTCAACACCTGCAAGCAGGCGTGGCAGGCCGACCCCGCAGCCTTTATGGCAGCCGTGAACGCGGACGCAAAGCAGCGCAAGCTTGCGCTGGAGGGCAGCGCGGCGCAGCCCGGTCTGCTGGCCGATGTGCCCATGCAGAGCGTGGCGTGGCTGGTGCCGCAGCTGCTGCCGCTGGGCGAAGTGTCGCTGCTGGGTGCCGACGGCGGCACCGGCAAGGGCATCTGGCAGGCACAGCTCATTGCCTATGTGACGGCGGGCAAGACCTCCGGCTTTTTTCCGCTGCCGCCGCAGCAGACCGGCAAGGTGCTGCTGCTTGCGGGCGAGGACGACCCCGGCAAGGTGCTCAAGGCCCGTCTGCTGGCGGCCGGGGCCGACATGAACCGGGTGCTGGTGCTGACCGCCGACGACTACTTTGGCAAGACCGGCCAGCCCCTTACCCTCAAGGATCAGGCACTGGCGGATTTTGCCGCCAAGGCCGGGCCGCTGCTGCTCATCGTGGACCCGCTGCAGAGCTTTCTGCCCGCCGATGTGGAGATGGCAAGCCGCAACCAGATGCGCAGTGCCCTGCTGCCGCTGCGTGCCATTGCCGCAAAGCAGGGCTGCGCGGTGCTCATCGTGATGCACTCCAACAAAAAGCAGGGCGTTTCCGGCCGCGCACGTCTGGCCGACAGCTCGGATATCTGGGACATGGCCCGCAGCGTGCTGATGATGGGCCGCGCCAAGAACGACGGCAAAATTTATCTCAGCCACGAGAAAAGCAGCTACGCCCGCCCCCAGCAGACGGTGCTGCTGCACATCGACGATGTGGAGGTGGAGGGCGTAAAGACTGCACGGGCCGTGTTTGACGGCTACACCGACAAGAAGGATGCCGATTTCATTGAGGAGCGGCGGGTGCGCACGGCGGAGACCCGGCAGGACACCCGCAGCGCCATCCTGAACGTTCTGTCCGAGAGCCGCCTTGGGTCGATGCCCAGCAACGAGCTGCGCGCTGCCGTCCTGCGGGAGATCGGGTGCAGTGACAGTACATACAACCGTGTGTACAGTGAGCTTGTAAAATCCGGTGAGATCGCAAAGCACCAGATCAATCAGGGCGGCAACGTACGCAGTTGGTTCACTGCCATGCCCTACCGTGGAGAAACAAGTGACAAAGTGGCGAAATTATAACGCATCTATGTTTATAATTGTCTGTTTGTCAATTTGACAAAGTGACCCTTGCTGACAAAGTGACTCTGTTTGCCACGCTGTTGTCAGTTTATCAGCTTGACAAAGTGTCTTTTTGCACGTTCATTCGTCAAAAATCAGTCACTTGCTCAGATAACGCTCCTACAGTAGCACCTGATAAAGTTCCCTGAAACCAAGGGCTGTGGGCTGGGAGTTTCTCCAGCGAATGTCCTGGGGGTGGGGCCCCGGCGCGCAAGCGTTGGGGCGGGACTGGAGTCCTGCAACGGCAACGACCGCCGCCAGCGGCGGAAACAGGGAGTTGCTGTTGGGGCCGCGGCCAGCAAGACGCAAGCGATAGCGAAGCGGCTGCTGGGTGCCGCAACCCGTCGCTGTTCGCGGAGAAAGCTCCCAGCACGCAGCCCGCACCTTAACTCCTCGCCAACTCCTCCACCGTGATGCAGCACACGGCAAAGGCCAGCAGGGCGCAGTCCAGCGGGACACGGCGCAGCACCACCACCCGTTCGGTCAGGGTGGTAAAGGTCTGCACGGCCTGCACCGGCACGGTGCTGCCCAGCCAGAACAGCGCCACCGAAAGCGGCAGATGCACCGCCCGCGCTGCCAGCAAAGGCCGCAGCGAGATCTCGGCCGGGCAGATGGTGCGCACCTGCAAAAGCACCGACACCCCCTGCACACTGAGCGCCGCACAGCACAGCGTGCTGGCCCACAGCCCGGTGCGGGCGGCCTGATCGCAGCCGGAACACACTTCCAGCAGCATGGCGGGCAGCGCCGCCCACGGCTGTGGCAGCAATGCCCCGCACCCTGCCGCCAGCAGCCGGAAGTACAGCACAAAGCCGCAGAGCTTCAGGTAGGTCACTGCCGCCTGCGCGATCACCGCGTCCAGTGCGGGCAGCGGAATGGTTTCCCCCTGCGCGGGTGGAGCCTGCCCGGCCCCGCCCTGCATCCGGCACAGCAGTGCCGCCGTGAGGTATCCCGCCAGCAACTGGGCCGCAAACAGCCGCACCCCCATCGCGCGGCTGCCCAGCATCTGCTGCCCTACCGTGAGGATGACAAAGGACGGCCCGCTGCACACACAGGCGGGCAGCAGCGCCGAGGCCTGCCGGGAGGTGAGCTGACCGGTGCGCACGGCTTCGGACGCAGCCACCGCCGCCGGTGCAAAGCCCCCCAAGGCCCCAATGAGCAGCACGCCGCCCGCACCCTTTGCCCGGATGCCCATGAGCCGCGCCGCAGGCCGGAACACAAAGCCCAGCCACTGCCCGGCCCCGCAGCCTGCCGCCAGCGCCGATACGATGAGGAACGGAAACAGCGATACCAGCAGCGGCCCGCCGCACAGCCGCAGCCCCGCCTGCAGGGCATCGGCACAGCGCTGCGGCGCGGCAAACACCAGAAACGCCGTGTACCCTGCCAGCGCCAGCAGCACACCCCGCCGGAAATTCCAGTTTCGATTCATAACGCAGCCCTCCGCATCCATATATATGTAGCAGCGCGCCGCGGGCAGAACTGCGGGATGGGAGGGAATGGGATGTGTGCCAAGCGCAAAAAGCGGCTTTTGCTGCAAAGCTGGCTGGCCCTGCTGTTCCGTCAGCCGCCGCAGGGCTTTTATCACGCCCCTGCCGTCTACCTGAGCGGAGGCCGCATGGAGGTGGAGCACTTTTGCCGCATCCTGGCCTACAGCCCCGACCGGCTGTGTCTGCAGATGCCCCATGGCCGGTTGACCATCTACGGCGACGGGCTGAAGATCGTCACCCTTACCGCCAGCCGCCTGACCCTGCAGGGGCGGTTCGTGCGCACGGACTTTGCGGATGACTAGGAGGTGCCCATGGAACCGGTAAGCCTTTGGGCCGCGGTGGAGTTCACCGCATGCAATGGCAGCACCGAAGCCCTGCTTACCGCTGCCGCCCGGGCCGGGCTGCATCCCTACGGGGTAACGGCCCTGCCGGGAGGGTTTGGCGGGCGGTGCGCCGCGTGGCGGTACCCGCGCCTTGCCGCGCTGGCCCGCAAGTACCGGGTGCGGCTGCGCATCCGCCGGAAGCTGGGGCTGTATTTCTGCCTGCGCCCCCTGCTGCGCCGAGCCGGGCTCTGGGCGGGGCTGGCGGTGTTTGTGCCGCTGCTGCTCTTTGCACAGCAGTTCGTCTGGTATGCGGACACCTCTGCCCTCACCACCGGACAGGCTGCGCGGGCCTGCGCCGTCCTGCGGGAAGCGGGCCTGCAGCCCGGTGCGGCTGTGACCGAGGCAAAGCTCACCGCCGGGGAGTACGCCCTTTTGCACAGCGGCGAGTTCTCCTGGGCCAGCCTGAATTTTGCCAAAGGGCGGCTGGTGGTGGAAGCCGCCGCGGCCAGGCCAAAGCCGGACATTGCCGCCGGAACGCTGCACGGCATCCGGGCAAAATGCGGCGGCACTGTTCTGCGCACGAACCTTACCAGCGGCACCATGCTGGTGCAGCCGGGCCAGCAGGTGGAAGCCGGGCAGGGCCTCATTGGCACAGCCCGCGCCGAGCGGGACGGCACCCTGATCTTTGCGCCCGCCGCCGGAACGGTGATCGCGCAGTTTGAGTGGAGCGACACCCGCACTGTGCCCTTGGAAGAGACGGTGCAGCAGTACACCGGCGCGTGCACCCGCACATACCGGGTGACAGCGTTCGGGCACACCTTCTCCCTGCCCGCCGCGCCTGCGCCGGAACATGCGGCGGTGATCCTCCGGCACTTCCAGCCGGAGGTGCCGCTGCTGGGCCTTGCCCTGCCCTGCTCTGTGGAGGAGACCTGCCGCTATGTGCAGCAGCCGGAAACGCTGCACCGCACCGAAGCGCAGGCCGCCGCGCTGGCCCGGCTGCAGAGCCTGCAGGCGCTGTACGCCGCATGGCCGGACGCGGAGCACATTGCCCGCAAAGAGGACTGCACCGTGAACGGCAATGTACTGGACTATACCGTCACCTACACCGTGGCAGCGGACATCTGCGGGTGAAAGGATTCCCGTTGTAATTCGCCAAAAAGTATGTTAAACTAAAAATACCGCCTGAAAAGGCGGTGATTAGGTGCTGTCTGCAAGCGCAGGTGGTCATGCTTCCCTCCGGCAAGCGTCCGGGGGACGTAAAAGCTTATTGTTTGTTCCCCCGTTCGCAAACGCGGAAGGGGGGATGCATCATGAAGTTGGAAGAGGTTCTGCAGCTGTTCGTCATTGTTGGCGGTACAGTTGGAATTACATTTCAGATCGCATGGGCAATCTTCAAAGAGATCCATAACAATAAGAAATGACCGCCCCAGACTCTCAAACCGTGGCGGTCATTCTTATTGATCTAACCGGAAGGAGCTGACCATTGCGGACAGCGCCTTTTCTATTTGCAGTATAGTTGTTTTTTAGCGGTTTGTCAAGTCCCCTGCTCTGCAGCGGCACGTTCCGCCGCCTGCGCGTCGTACTCCGCAAGCAGGTCGTTGAGGTCGTACTGGTACTTGCTGTGGCAGAAGTGGCACACCACCTCGCAGGCGGGGTCCTCGTCGCGCATCCTCACCAGCTCCTTGCGGCCAAGGCTGAACAGCATCTCCTTGGTGCGCTCGGCGCTGCAGTCGCACTGGTAGTGCACATCGCGCTCGTCCAGCACGTTGGGGGCAAAGCCCGCCAGCGCCAGCTGCATCATGTCCTCGGGGGTCTTGCCCTCGTGCAGCAGGGTGGTGACGGACGGCATGGCCGCGATGTTCTTTTCCAGCTGATCGATCTCCGCATCGGTGGCACCGGGCAGCAGCTGCACCATAAAGCCGCCTGCGCACAGGATGGACAGGTCTTTGTCCACCAGCACGCCCAGCGCCATGACGGTGGGCACCTGCTCGCTGTAGGCGTAGTAGGCGGTCAGGTCCTCGGCGATCTCGCCGGAGACCAGCGGCACCTGCCCCACGGTAGGCTCCTTCTGCAGACGGTTATCCCGGATGACGGTGAGCACACCGTCTTTGCCCACAGCGCCGCCCACATCCAGGTGGCCGTTCGGCTTTGCGGGCAGCTCCACCAAGGGGTGATCGATGCAGCCCTTCACGTTGCCGGTGCCGTCGGTGCAGGCAATGACCACGCCCGCCGGGCCGCCGCCGGACACACGCAGGGTGATCTGGTCACGGTCGTCCTTGAGCATGGAGCCCATCAGGGCCGCGCCGGTGAGCAGACGGCCCAATGCCGCGCTGCAGGTGGCGCTGGTGGTGTGCAGCTTTTCGGCCTTGCGGACGATCTGGGTGGAATCCACGCCGCAGAACACGACCCCGCCGTTCTCCGACAGGCCGCGGATCAGATTTGCCATAAAGTTATCCCTCCAATTGTGTATACTGCTTGACTGCGCAGAAGAAATAGCGCTGGCTGTCCTCGGTCAGCGGGCCGAAGGTCTCGCCGTCGCAGACGCTTTCCAGCGCAAAACCGTGCTTTTCCAGCGCGGTGCGGATGGTGTCAAGGTCATAGGTGTACTCGCAGAACTGCTCGTGGAAGTGCTCGCCGGTCTCGTGGTAGTCGATGTCCACGGTGATCTCCACGCGGCGGTTGGCGGCATCGTAGTGGTTGCGCCACACACAGGCGGCATCCTCTTCTTCAAAGGTGAACGCGTTGTCGCCCAGCACGTTCCGGTGCTTGTAGGGCGTGTTCATATCGAACAGGAACACCCCGCCCTTCTCCATGAAAAAGCCCGCGTTGGCAATGGCGGTGTCCAGGTCCGGAATGTGGTTGAAGGTGTCAAAGGTGGACACCGCGCCCCGGATGGTGCCGTACAGATCCAGCTTGAGCAGGTCCTGCCGGAGCAGCAGCAGCCTGCCGGAAAGGCCCAGCTGTTCGGCCTTATCGCGCACAACGCAGAGCATCTCCTCGGACTGGTCAATGCCGATCATATCATAGCCCGCCTGCGTGAGCATCAACGTCAGCTCACCGGTGCCGCAGCCAAGGTCGGCAAGGATGCCGTCGTGGATGCCGTGCTCCTTGAGCTTTGCATGGATGTGGGCATACAGGGCATCATAATCGGCCTCGCCGTTGAATTCATCGTAGAAATAGGCAAATTCGTTGTAGGCCATGGTTTACTCCGCTTCCTGTTCCCCGGCCACAGCGGCATTGAGCACCGCCTGCAGCTCCGGGATGCCGTAGCCGTTCTCGCCGCTGGTCAGCACCACCTTCTGGCAGCCATAGGGGCGGCAGAGGTTCTCAAAGTCTTCCAGCGTCTTGGCCAGCTGGCTCTTTTTGAGCTTGTCGGCCTTGGTCAGGGCCACCACGTAGGGGATCTGGTGATAGTGCAGGTAGCGCAGCATCTGCTCATCGTCGGCGCTGGGGGCGTGGCGGCAGTCCAGCAGCTGCACCAGCAGGGTGTGGTGGCGGGGTGCTTCAAAGTAGCTGTTGATGAGGTCGTCCCAGCGCTCACGGTCGGCGTTGCTCACCTTGGCGTAGCCGTAGCCGGGCAGATCCACAAAGTAGCAGTCGTCCACCGAATAGAAATTGATGGTGGCCGTTTTGCCCGGCGTACTGGACACGCGGGCAAGGTTTTTGCGGCTGCACAGCTTATTGATAAGGCTGGATTTGCCCACGTTGGACCGCCCCGAAAAGCTCAGCTCCGGGCGGTCGCTCTCGGGCAGCTGGCTGGAAATGCCGTAGCTGGCAATGAAATCAGCTTTGTTGTAATTCATGGAGCTTTCCTTTCTTGTGGTACGTCAAACCCTCTCAGTCTCGTCACTTCGTTCCTCGCCAGCTCCCCCGAAGGGGGAGCTCTTTCATCTGGTGGAAAACATCCCTTAAGCTCCCCCCTTCGGGGGAGCTGGCACGGCGCAAGCCGTGACTGAGAGGGTTTCTATTGTTCTCAGCACACCGCGCCGGGCTGGGGCTTTTCTGCGGTGGGCGGCACAATGGCGGCGTCTGCCGCCTTTTTCTTTGCATGGGTGCGGCTGGGAGCCTTGGCCTTCTTTGCGTTCTGGGGCTTGAGCAGGGCTGCGTTCAGCACCTGCGTCAGGCTCTGCATGGGCAGGAAGGTGAGGTTCTTCTTCACCTCGTCGTCCACCTCATACAGGTCGGGTTCGTTGTCCTTGGGGATGAGCACCGTTTTCATGCCCTCGCGGTAGGCCGCCATGCTCTTTTCCCGCAGGCCGCCGATGGGCAGCACGTTGCCGTGCAGGGTGATCTCGCCGGTCATGGCCACATCACCGCGCACCGGGATGCCGGACAGGCAGGACACCAGCGCCGTGGTCAGGGTGACACCGGCAGAAGGGCCGTCCTTGGGCACTGCGCCCTCCGGGGCGTGGATGTGCAGGTCGCACTTCTTGAGCTTTTCCGGGTCGATGCCGTACTCGGCGGCGTGCACGCGCACCCACGTAACGGCCAGCTGAGCGCTCTCCTTCATCACGTCGCCCAGCGAACCGGTGACGGTGATCTTGCCGCTGCCGTTGTCCATCACCTGCACCTCGATGGGCAGGGTCTCGCCGCCCACGCTGGTCCATGCCAGACCATTGGCGATGCCCACCGCGTTGGTGCGGTTGAGGAAGTCGGGCTTGACGAAGCGGGGGCCAAGCAGCTGTTCCAGCATGGTGCCGGTAACGGAGACGCTTTCCACCTCGCCTGCGGCGATCTTGCGGGCGCACTTGCGCAGCACGCTGGTGATGGTGCGTTCCAGATTGCGCACACCGGCCTCGCGGGTGTAGCCGTCGATGATGCCGTACAGCGCGCTCTGGCTCAGCGTGACCTTGCCGGTCAGGCCGCAGGCCTTGAGCTGCTTGGGCAGCAGGTGCTTGCGGGCAATGTTGTATTTTTCCACGCGGGTGTAGCTGGGCAGCTCGATCACGTCCATGCGGTCGCGCAGGGGGCCGGGGATGCTGCCCAGATCGTTGGCCGTGGTGATAAAGAGCACATGGCTCAAATCGAACGGGATATCGATGAAATGATCATTGAAGGTGCTGTTCTGCTCCGGGTCCAGCGCTTCCAGCAGGGCTGCGGCCGGGTCGCCCCGGAAGTCGCCTGCCAGCTTGTCGATCTCGTCCAGCAGCATGAGGGGGTTCGCGCTCTTGGCAGAGATCATGGCAGTGATGATCTTGCCGGGCATCGCGCCGATGTAGGTGCGGCGGTGGCCGCGGATCTCGGCTTCATCCCGCACGCCGCCAAGGCTGATGCGCACATACTTGCGGCCCAGACTTTCGGCGATGGAGCGTGCAATACTGGTCTTGCCCACGCCCGGAGGGCCTACAAGGCAGATGATCTGTGCCTTCACGTCCGGTGCCAGCTTGCGCACGGCCAGCGTTTCCAGAATGCGGTCCTTGACCTTTTTCAGGCCGTAGTGGTCCCGATCCAAAATCTGCTGGGCGCGGTGGATATCCAGATCATCCACAGTCATGGTGTTCCACGGCAGATCCAGACAGGTATCCAGATAGGTACGGATGACCGTGGCTTCCTGATTGCTGCTCTGCATCCGGGACAGGCGGTCTACCTCCTTGAGCAGTTTTTTCTCGCTGTCCTCGGCAAGGTGCAGCTCCCGGATCTTGCGGCGGTAATCATCAGCTTCGGCGTGGGTATCGTCCCCTTCGCCCAGTTCGTCGTTGATGATGTGCAGTTGCTCGTGCAGGTAGTAATCGCGCTGGTTCTTGTCCATGGACTCGTTGACCTTTTCCGCGATCTCCTTTTCAATTTTCATCACCTGACACTCACGGCGCAGCATCTCGATGAGCTTTTTCAGCCGTCCGTTCAGGGTGCCCTCGTCCATCACAGCCTGCTTGTCCTCGTAGCGGAACAGCAGGTTTGCAGGCATGTACTCGCTGAGGAAGGCGGGGTCGTCGCTGGAAACGATGGCAAACACCACGTCCTTGCCAAGGCGCGGGTTCATGCCAAGGTACTCGTCAAACCCGGCCTTGAGGGCGCGCAGCAGCGCTTCGGTCTCCACGGCATCGTCAGCCTTGCCTGCGCGCACCGGGGCCGGGCGCACCTCCGAAAGCAGAAAATCGCCGCTGGCATCCAGTGCACTGAGCTTTGCGCGGTACTTGCCCTCCACCAGGACCTTTACAAGGTCCCCGGAGACGCGCAGCACCTGCTTGACCTCGGCCACCACGCCGTAGCTGAACAGGTCTGCCTGCTGCGGCTCGGTGGTGTCCATGGACTTCTGTGCCACCAGAAACACGTTGGAATTATTTGCCATTGCCCACTCCACGGCGGCAATGCTCTTTTCGCGGCCCACCTCAAAGTGGACGAGATTGTTGGGGAACACCACCAGCCCGCGCAGGGCGATGGTGGGCAGATGCAGCTTTTTGCGCTCCACCTTGATGGTAACTTTTTCACTCATAGTGCAAACACCTCCCGGCTGCCGCGCACTTTCCCACGGCGGCAGCGCTGTATGCAAGAGATTTTATCTTTAAAATAGCAGGTTGTTTCCTTATTATACTGATTTCCGGCCAAAATGCAACTGTGATGCATAGGTCGTTGGTTATTCTCCCCGCTTTTCCTGCGTGGAGAAGCCCATTTTGCCAAGAGCCGGCAGCAGGGCCTTGAGGGTGATGGAGGTCAGTGCGCCCATCACAAGGCCCAGCACCAGCATGACCGGCGCATAGTAGAACGAGAGCGACGACGAGATGATCACGCCCGCGCCCAGCAGCTGGCCGATGTTGTGGGCCAGTGCGCCGCATACGGAAAGGATGAACCAGGTGGGCCGCACCGGCAGCAGGTAGTACAGCACCCACATCACCAGCAGGGACAAAAGGCCGCCGCACAGCGAGAGAAGGCCCGCCGTGAAGCCGGACACCAGAAACACGAACAGTGCCTTGAGCACATCCAGCACCAGCGCCTGCCTTGGCCCCATGAAAAACAGCGCGTACATCACCACGATGTTGGCAAGGCCCAGCTTCATGCCCGGCAAAAGGCCCGGAATGGTGAGCGTGCCCTCAATGAACGAAAGTGCCATGGCCAGCGCAAACAGCAGGCCGGAAAGGGCGATGCGGCGCGTTTTTTCGTAACTGCGTCTGTTTTGGGGCATGCTGCACTCTCCTTTACTCTTCGGTCTGCTGGCTCTGCTCGTAGCTTTCCTGCTCTTCCATGGCAGCTTCCCACGCGGCAAACAGCTCTTCCTGATGGAAGCGCAGGTCGCTCAGCTCGTCGCTCTTCTGGCGCAGCAGGTCGGGGTCGTTGTACACCTCCGGGGAGT
>ONZW01000963.1_pt1 | contig 16081 bp, 18 predicted proteins | sample 1671071 | NCBI WGS metagenome assembly ONZW01 (sample SAMN06348119, study PRJEB24527) | human gut metagenome | biome: human gut; feature: ankylosing spondylitis patient; material: feces | host: Homo sapiens | place: China | collected 2015-10
GTCTGCTGGATTCCTAAAACAGTAAAGATAATTAACGTAATGATATATGTAGGAATCGTTGTCCAAAACATAGCACGGATATGAGCACCTAACTTTGCACCTGCGACAGCTGGAGCTAAGTTTGTTGTATCAGAAAGCGGGCTTAACTTATCACCAAACATTGCACCACAGATAACTGCTCCGGCAACCATACCAGGATTAATTCCCATCGCATTGCCGATTGCCATCATTGCAACACCAGCACTTCCAACAGAACCATAAGAAGTTCCTGTTACAACACTAAGTACAGAACAGAATAATAATGTAAGCGGCAGTAACCATGCCGGGTTAATCATCTTAAGCCCCCAGGCAATAATTGTCGCGATCGTACCGCTCTGTAACCAGGTACCAATCATAACACCAATCGCCATAAGCAGACAAAGTGTCGGAACGACCATACGAATCGCATCATATGCGCCCGCAACAACATTATCATATGGAATACGAACAATCTTGCAAACAAGATAAATAAAAATCCAGCTTGCAAATAAGCCGATCATCGGTCCGCCAGTCTTTAAACGAATACAAACTGCAACCGAAAAAATTATCAATACAAGCAGTAACAATGACTGCGGTAAATTCAGTTTCTTTTCTTCTTTCATCACTTTTCTCCCATTCTGTCAGATTCTCTACTGTCAACAAAACAATTACATTCTATACAAATCGTAACCTTTTCAGAAACATACTTACTGTAAATCTATATGTAATTTTATCTTCCTGTCTGTATGAATCTTTATTTCGCCTCTTTAACCTATTACGATTTAATGTGTTAAATTGCAAAAGACGAACTATATTATAACCCATAATAAGCGAAAAAGCAATGTCCTATTAATGAATATTGCGAGATACACAACGGGAAGATTTTTCTAACCGCCGAGATTACGAACGGGAACTTCGTACCGTTTCCGCTAATATTGATATGATTCTTGGGAAGAATCACGAGCAGGAACAGCAGATTGAGAAAGAGCAAAATTTATAAATTTCCTGTTTTCATACTTTCCAAAAAGAGGTATTATATAAAAAAACGCAGGAGGTATATTCAAATGAAAGCACATAAATATTGGTCACTTGGTGCATTGGCAGCCATGATTGGAACCTTTTATACCGGCTATAAAAACATGAAAACTGCTCACAAATATTTTGCTTGCAGCTCTCTTCTCTGCATGATTATGGCTATCTACTCCGGTCATAAAATGATTTCTGGTAAATCCAGAAAAAAGAAAAATTCTGTTTCTAAAGAATCTGCAGAATAATCAAAACTAAAGAAATGTTTACATAGGATTCTGCTTTTGGATTTAAAGAACGGAACAGAATATCAAATGCTGCTGGTGCTTCATCTGTCGTATGAAATTCTGTATCCTCTCCACGTATGGTTTTTGCCATATCCTCTTCTACCAACGCGGTTCCTATCTGAATCGTATCACCTTCTATACAATTCATAATTTCTTCCAGGGAGCAGTCTCTATATTCTTCTACAGTATATTTTAGAATATTACTCATATCTACTTTCGGATGCCCAAATTCAACCATTTTTATATCCCCGGCCTGACAGTTTTTATTCGTTGAATCATAAGAAATATAAATCTTTTCATGGTAATTCCGTGACTCATTCCATGTATTCAGAAATCCTGTACTCTGATCATCTGTTACTGAATTCAGGAAATCTAATACGGTTGAATCACTGTATTGTTTCATCTTTTCCGTAAAAAGTGGATGGTTGTATGTATAATCCGGATAGTACTGCGCTGCATTGTTTTCCGCTATGATCGAATAAACAGCCAGATCTAAAAACAGCCCCATATCACGCGATCCAAAATACTTTCCAAGGATATCGTTCAAGCTGCATTCTTCTATGATCTTACGCAGTACAAAATATGTTCCTACCCTGAGACAGCTACTTCTGGAAGTCCTGTTTTTGCTTTCCGGAAGCTCTGCATCGGGGAAATATTTCAGGAAATTTTGATTCGGTTTCATGAGTTCCGGATCCGTATCTGACAGTTTTCCGATCGTTACTCTTTTGAGAAAAGTAGGAAGATTGCCTAAGTCTGTAATGTCACTTCGTCCGCTTACCTGCCACATACCAGTGATTCCCGGTTTAATAGCGATTCGAGCCCTGTGATGTAATTCATATTGACGCAGTTCGTCCTGAAGGATCGGACGAGTTCCTGCTAATGTCAATATAGGAACAACTTTTTTTCAAACTTAGCTCATAAAGCACAGAATCATTAAATTACCCTCAAAATAAGCATAAAAAAAGAACCTCCGATTTCTCAGAAGTCCTATAATCTTCGTTCTTTCTTCTATTCGCTTTCCCCTACTTGCACAACAATAGCCTGTTTTAAGTCAAATTCCACCAGGTTATATTCTGGATAATGTATTCCTGCTATTCGATATGTAGCATTTTCGCTCCATCCGCACACTTTCCAGATCATTCTCTGCATCTGAATACTACATATTTTAAAATCCCAGTCCTTTGGATTATATTCTGGCACACGAAAACACTCCGCTTCCTTTCTTTTCGCTGACTGGACTGCCAGTGTCCTCTTTTCCGGATTAAATAAGAAGCGAATATACTTCGGATCACCTAACTCGTTTATTGTTGATCGAAAAATTCTTATTGTTCCTGTTTTTTGGCACAGAGATACCCCTGTAATGTTTGCTGTGATTTTCGACATTTGCACTCCTCCTTTCAAAATGAGTGCTATTCTTCTATCACCTTGTCGATGAAAATTCTATATAGCCGTCTGTTAAATTAGTTTCCAACGCTTTTTTATGTTCCTCTACTGGTAAACCAAAAGAATCCTTCCATTCTTTTGGATAAAATGGTATTCTGTTCAACTTTCTAGCCACTTTCGCTGCAATTTCATCCTGTTGCTGCTCTGATGTCTGATCTGTTGATGTAGAAACTGTTGTTTCCTTTGCTGAAGATTCTGTTTTTGCTTTTTTCTTCCTCTTAGTATCCATGAAAATCTCTGTTTCCAATAAATCAAAGATATACATAGTCTCATCTTCATGCGTTATTTTATGTCCCAAAATCTTGTACCGACAATCCGTATCCCATCCCATCATGTCATACATCATAGCTGAGAATAACTTGTTTGACATTTTTCTACTTTTTCTTTTATCAGGTTTCTCAATGCACCAACGTAAAGCATCCTTATCATTTTCTTCACATTTACGCACTACCATTCTTTTATTATCCTGATTCACCAAAATCTGAATATAGACCGCATCCTCTAAACCTGCGATACAAGCAGTATTAAATGTCACACTATCTCTCCTTATTACAACCGCCGGTTCCCGTAAATGGGCAAAAAGCTCCCTTCTTACAACCTGGTAGCCATCATAACTAAAGTCCTGTGCCAGTTCCAGTGCCTTTTGATCTACATTTTCCGTATTATCATTAGCCTGACGCATCATCATTTCACTCATACTGCACACCTCATTTTCTCTATCATGTTCTGTGCTTCATTATCCAACTTTTTTAAAAGATTTTCCGATATAACTTCCATACCTTCTACTATTTTAGCTGGACGCAGCACATCCCAATTCCCACAATACTTAACTCTATGTAAAAGAACAACTTCCTCTGTTCGGCATCCAAAATGATTCTTCCATTGCTTCGGAAAAAGTGTTCTAACAATCTTCTTTGTTTTATTTTCTGACTTGTCCGCTGTATCCTTTAGACATTCAGATGTATTCTTATCTGATAAACCTTCCTGAATTATTTCATGTTTAATTACTTCTGGTTCTTCTAAATCAAATAACAAAATCTGTTCATTATTTTCCTTTGAATACTGCCCTCTAAAACGATATTTACATTCATCATTCCAATTCATCAAGTCGAATAATGGTTCTGAAAAACCCTTACAGCTTTTCGGCAAAACCGCCCATTTTCCGTTTCGTATCGTTCCCCATTTTACTGCATTTATATCATCTTTATCACATGGTCTTACAGCAATACACTTTTCAACGGAATTGAATAGTATTTCAACATATTCCACATTTTCAAATTTTTTCAGACAGGCAGTATTAAACGTAACCTTTCCTTCTGAAATTGTCATTGCTGGATTCAATCTGGTAGAGAAGAACTGTGCCCGAACAATCTCATAGCCAGATAAATCGAATCCGCTATCTTTTCTTTCTTCTTTTTCAGTATTATTTATATCTGTTTGATCAGAATATGCACTCTGACTTGCTTTTTCATAATCCTCCCCAGTAAATCCCGTCCATGACCGATTGACAGAAACAAATCCTTTTAACGCTCCTTCATCCACCACTTTTAAATTTGGGAACGGGAATCCCTTCTTGGCATATCTGGTTGCAGTCAACATCTTCTGTGCTGCATTGTAAATATCTCTGTCAACAATAGCTTCATGATGGTCTGATTGTCTATACTGGTTACGATCATGACGATTTTTCTTTACTTTATGGTCAAGATAATTTGGTGTAAATGTTTTTCTGGAAAGTACATCTCCACAATATCGTTCATTTCTCAGCAAACTCACTATGCTGCTACTTGACCACTTGGTATTTCCCGGTTTTGTCTTTCTCTTTAGCTGTGTCAGTATATCTGCAATTTCTGCCGTTGGAAATCCATTAAGAAATAAATAATAGCATAAACGCACTGTTTCCGCTTCTTCCTCATTAATCACCAGATTTCCGTCTTCACCAATATCATATCCCAACAATTTAGGTGTAAGAAAGATTCCTCTGGAAAAACGCTGCTCTATGGAAATATTCATAATCTCACTTTTCGTATGAGATTCTTCCTGTGCAGCTGCCGATAAGACCGCCAGCATCATTTCACTGGTATTATCCAATGTATAAATATGTTCTGTTTCAAAAAATACTCCCACCTGCGGCCGCATATTTGCAAGTTCACGAACCTTTGCAATGCAGTCCACAATATTTCTGGCGAATCTGGAAACACTTTTTGTAACAATCAGATCTATTTTCCCTGCCTTACAGTCCTCTATCATCTGGTTAAATTCATCCCTATGCTGCAAGGACGTTCCAGATATTCCTTCATCAGCATAAATCCCGACTAATTCCCACCCCTGATGTTCCTTAATCATGTCCTCATAATGATTTTTCTGTAACTCATAGGATGAAGTCTGGTTAATATCATCAGTAGAAACACGGCAATAGGCACAAACTCTCTTTGTTCCTGTATCTTCAAATAGCTTCTCTTTTTGCTTTGCCGGAATAAACTCTAATTCGCTACGATCTACACCCTTATATCTGGCACGAATCTTCTCTTTCCGTTCTTCCTGGCTTACAGCATATCTCTCCTTCTCCGTCATCTGCTGCACTCCTCTCCATGTGCCAATACCATGCATTTCCTTTTCTATATGCCTGGATTCCTGCTTCTTTCTTTGCATTTTGTACAGTTCTTTTTGAGAATCCATACCGGCTCATCTCTTCAAAGATTTTTACGCTCGCTACATCATTCTCCGCCAGCATTGTATGCAAATAATTGACTGCCATATCTTTCTTGGCAGAAGATTTCTGTCCTGCTGCCAACTCATTTATATCTATATCACATTTGCCAATCCACGAAAAACCTCTATCTCGATCCAATTCAAAAGCTATCGGTTCCCCTTCTGGGGCAAGACTTGATTTAATTGGAAGCATATATCGTTTTGAAGGCTCATCCTTATCTCTGGCAACCAGCAACACACTTCTCGCAGCTGCCGCTATATCTATACTTCCAAGTCCCCTGTATATGTTTTTTCCCCTATTAGTCTTATTCATGTGTCCAACTAAAACAACCGCACAGGCATATTCTGATGCAATGTTTGCCAGCTTTGTCATCGTTTCTCTCATTCTGACAGCACTCTGCATATTCCCATTCTTTCCTATGAAAGCCTGTATCGGGTCCAGCACCAACAACTTTGCACCAGTCATTTTTACTGCAAGTTCTATACGCTCATCATCCAGTGTCAAATCCCCATCATCGTCTTTAATAAATGCTACTTTACGGCAATCAGCACCAGCTCTTTCCAGTCTTGGCTTTATCGTATCCCCCTTGCTGTCCTCAGAACATTGATAAATCACCGTCATCGGATTCTGTATCTTATTTCCATCTGGCAAAGTAGCACCTTTAGTCAATATCGCAGCTATATGAAGAATCAAAGTTGACTTTCCTTCCCCCGGATCTCCCTGCAATACTGTAATCTTCCCACAAGGAATGTATGGATACCATATCCATTCAACACTTGAAGATTTCACATTGGAATAATATTCAATTCCGCTGAACGAATTATCCCATTTCAAATTTATCTAACCTGCCCATTTTTCTAGTATTAATATACTTTTCTTTTAAACTTCTAGTTATACTTAATTATAATATAAGTTATTTGGGAATACAATAAGAAATATCAATTATCAGTTAAAGTTTCCGCAAAATATCAACATTCAGTTAAAGTTTGGGAGGTGACACTTTGGAAGTAGATATTGATTATATTGCAATCGGAAAACGAATCCGTTCTGCTCGTCTGGCAAAAAAGATGACCCAAGAAACCCTTTCAAATATGATTGACGTTACACCGACCTATATCAGTACCATAGAAAATGGACATACCAAGCTGAGCCTTTCTACTTTACTCAGTATTGCACAAATCCTTGACACTACCGTAGATCAGCTGCTCTATGACAATACACCGGTACTCATTTCACAATTTGATGCTGATATTAAAGAATTGACAAGTGACTGTTCCAAACAGGAAAAAGATTTCTTACTAGAAATAATAAAATCAACCAAGGCGGCATTGCGTAATTATAAGCCCGGAAAATAGGAAGAGTGCAGAGATTATTGTTTCTCTGCACTCTTGTCATATTGCATTGCGTTCTTGCTTCCTTGCGTTCTTAAAGCACCTTTATTTTGTATAATTTATTCTTCTGCAATCATTACCTCGAACTTTTTAGCAATGCTCCATTCATTTGTTATATCTTTTTGAATAGATTCTGCAATGGTTTCCAGTCCATTTACAATGTCACCATGATAATATTCTATGCTATCCGCCAAACCATTACCAGCATTACCATCTTCATCAAACTCAATATATCCTACTGTAAGACTCACTCGTCCTCTGGCTATAATATTTCCCTCATGATCTTCTATTGATAAGCCAATATCTTCTTGATCTCCAGCTTCTGCTATTCCTGAAAACTCACCAATATTTAATTGATATGTATCCAATCCGTTATGTATTTCTATTGTATCCCCATATTTAAAGTTATCAGGTAAATTTCCCTGTTCACTGAGTTTACACAATCTTTCATACGATTGATCTACCCATAAAACAATCTCTTCTTGTTCTTCAGAATCTATATCATTTATATTATGCGGAGTTGGAAATCCTTCAACATCTTTTAGAGCAAACGATAATTTTTTTATAACCTCTGATGATTCTGCCTCCTTAATAACTGATAGAAGTTCATCATATACTATCGCTATTTTCTCATACTCTTCGTATAGTTTGTTTATTTTTTCAAATTTTCCCACAATATCATCCATAAATGATGACTCTATCAAATTTTCATCTAAATAATCAGCATAGCGATCTAATGAATATAGTCCCAGATCTTCTCTTTCTTGATTTATCAAATCCATTTCATCATCATTCTCTTCATCTTCGGTTATTTCAAACCAATCACGCAATGTATCTTCATTTAAGGTTACTTTAAATGGAATAATTCTTATACTGTTTTCATTACGATTTAATTCAATTCTCACCGCAAATCTAACTGTATGTTTCTCAAGATTTGTTCTAGTTTCCAAATAGAAATATGCTTTATCTTCAGAATCCCATATTGCATTGCCATAATCTTCATAAGAACATGCCACTTCCATATCTACCGTACCCAATAATGTAGCCCATGCTATTTCATCTGTAATTTCATCAATAGTTCTTACACGACAACTTACATTTTTAACAGATACAACCTCAATATCGCTATAATCAAATCCACTTTCTATACCATCTTTATCATATGACAACCCATGAACTTCAACACAATCCTCGTTTTTTAACATATTTTGAATTTCAGGAATGTAATTTGCAATCAGGCAATTAATTTCTTGAAAAACATTCTTATATTCTGTCTCCTGAATATTTATTGCATTATATAATTCACCTAATGTTTTATAAAAAATGTGATTTTGGGAATTACCACAAGCTTTTTTTAATCCATTATCGTTGCATACAATCGCAATTACCTCATCCTTACCAAATCTTTTACGAATCTGATTTGCAATAAACGCATCTGGAAATTCCTTTCTTTTTTTCTCTCCAGATTCAAATGGCGGTTTAATATCAAAATAATCATCAACTATATCATTCAAATCTATCAATGACAAATCTAGTATTTCAGGGTTTAAATTCTCCAAAAATTTTCTCCACACATCTAAACTCTTCTCTTGATATTTCTCCTTATCAAGCAACAACAAATCCGTTTTTACCCCAATTTGCTCTAAGAGACCCTTAGATACTATTTTCAGCACCTCTTTCCTTAATCCTCGAAATGCGGAACATATATCTTCACTAGATCGGAAGAGCACACGTCTGAACTATATCTTCACTTGCCCTTACAATATGTTTTTCAACTTCTTTGACAACAATATTGCTCAATACAATCTTTATTTTTCCCGTCTCAACATAATTGATAAGTAAACTCAATGTACTGTCCTTGCTAAAATCCAATTTATTAGAATCAAAAATATTTGTATCTAGCGTAACATACAACGGAAATTTTATCATATATCTTCTCCTACTCATGTAATCGTTTATATTTCTGCCACAAAGTTCTATTTTTATATTAACACAAAATAGCAACACTGTATATCTTCTATACATAATGCTGCTATTTTCTATAAACGCTCCTGCTTATTATGTTATATATGATTTTCTAAAAATCATTCTCAAACATCGACAGCCCTGCCATCATCATTTCCTCATCCATATCCATTCCATCATTCTTCACTTCTCCCTGTTCCTTTTCTGATTCCCCTTCCATATTCATACCCACTTTAAGTTGTTGCATGAACTCTTTATCCTCCAGTAGCTGCCGTTTTAATTCTTCTACACTGACATTTACATTATTATAGGAAGAAACACCTTTATTTTCTTTATGCAGCCAGGCATACACCAGCTCTGTAATCAGTGCCGTTTTGCATCTCTTTTGAGATTTTAGGTATTCCCCGATTTCTTTCTGCCGTTCATTATCTTCATTGAATATCAATACTACTCGTATCTGTCCCACATCTGCACCCCCTATCTTTTCTGGAGACGCATTGCTGTCAACTTCTCATATCCGATTGCATTCGCCCTGACATCCTCAATAAACTCTATGTATTTAAAATCCGGCGATTTCTCAATCTGTGGTTTCAATAACAGGCTTCCTCCACCAAGAAATACTGCTGGATTGGTTCGGAAATCCGGTACATATGCATGAAGTTTATTTGTGATTCTTTGCATCCAGTCCTCTGCCATTTTCTGAATTTCTCTGATTACTTCTTCATCCAAAATGGTTGCTTCTTGCATTAACACCTGTTCTACATCGGAAGATTCCAGATGAATACCAAAGTTCTGCTGAATTACATTGGAAATTTCCGAACGGAGGATTGCCATACCGGAACGATCACTGACTCTGACTGATAAATCTGGCTGCCCTTTCCGGATTACCAGCAAGTCTACGGTTCCATCTCCAATGTCAATGCAGTTAACTGTCCGGTACTGTTTGAACAGACTTGCTTTATAACACATAACCGCTGCAAAATTCTGAGGACTCACAAATGTATCTTTCAGATAACAGTTAACCGATTTTCCGTTAAACTTAAAGGAGATACCATGCTTGGAATGTTCCATAAAATATCTCTTGAATCCAGGAGCTTGCTGTCCAAAATCTGCCGGTGGAAGTCCAATTCCAAGTACAATATCCTTTCCAGATAAAGTAATTCCCCTGCTCTTGGCTTCTAATGCTAATGCAAATAATGTGAGAATAAAATAATCTTCATCCACAGTTTTATCCGCCTTAAAAGGCATCCGGGTTTCTGACAATGTATAAAATGTTCCCTGATATTCAAGAATGTCCTCATTCATAAATCTTCCAGGTTCAGAAGTATATCTAACCAATCCGCATGGAAAATCTACATTGCTTCCCTTCATATTTCCATTTCCATGATCAATTCCAAAAATAATCTCTGCCATATCTACTCTACCCTTTCTTCAGTAATGATGTACCTAAGTGTCACTTAACTTTAACTGACGAATTTTTGAACCATTTTTTCTTTTATTTTGGTGACAGCTAGGTGTAATTTTACTTGTACTTTTGTGTCTGTTCTGTCAGTTAAGTGTTACTTTTGTATCTATTGTTATTATAAATGTTACATTTGTGTCTGTCAATATTTTTCCGAAACTTTTGTGGCACTTTCTTCTAAAAATATGGTATACTTCTTTCATTGGAGGACTTTGCCTATGAATACAGGAGAAAAAATCAAATATTTTCGGCTGGCTCGTAATATGACACAGGAACAACTTGCACAGGAAGCAGACATCAGTTTCAGCACTCTCCGCAAGTATGAAGCCAATGAACGAAATCCCAAGTACGAACAGCTATCGAAAATTGCCGCTGCACTTGAGATCAGTGTAAATATCTTTATGGATTTTGATATTGAATCCGTATCAGACTTACTTTCGATACTCTTTAAAATGGAAAATCAGGCAGATTTAGAAATCACTACTACGAAAGAATCAGCCCCATCATTATCCGATGATACTCTTTTTCTACATTTCAAAAATAAATATATAAACTCTATTTTAAGAATGTATCATCTTTCCGTAGAAGATATAAAAGACATGGATATTCAACAACAGGAAAAGGCTTTAGCAGAAATCCAGAACAGGCTATTAGATAATAATTCAAGTATTCATTCCGATAACCCCATATCCACTGACTCTAAGAAATCTGTTCTTCCTCTTTCTTCTGCCGATCAGATGTGGCTTGAATTATCCTCTGACTGCTCAGAAGAAGAAAAAGAAAAAATGCTCAAAGCAGCCACATTTACAAAGAACTGTTTACGTCATTCAGATAAATAAAAGTGAGTACAAAAAGAGACAGATGTTTATTTGCACCTGTCTCTTTCTTTTCGTTTACACATTTCTCTTTACTCATGAATTTCCAACGGAAGTCCATCTGGATCATGGAAAAAGGTCATTTTCTTTCCAGTATAATCATCAAATCGTACTGGTTCTGTTTCAATTCCTTTCTCATTCAATTCTTTTACGGTATCGTCCACACTCTTCACTTTAAACGCCAGATGTCTTAATCCAAGAGCCTCCGGATAATTTACACGAGCTGGAGCGTTCTTTATAATGAACAATTCTATTTCCTGCTGCCCACATGCCAGATCAATCTTATAATCGTCACGCTCTGCCCGGTAATTTTCCCTGATTATCTGAAACCCCAGCAGATCTACATAAAAGTGTTTTGATCTTTCGTAATCACTTCCTATAATTGCTATATGGTGAATGGTATCGAACATCTTTCCGTCCTCCGTTTTCTTTTCACTGATATGAACTTCATAAATATTTTACCACAGCAAAAGTGAACTGAAAACAGTCTTTCCTAAATAGTTGCTTTCTTCAGCTTTTCTGCCAGTTCAAACCTAAATTCCAGTTCAAGCATATTCTTTCCGTCCCGATCAGAGTTTCCTATATAAACCCAGTCAGCTTCATTAAGTAAGCACTGCATAGTTTCCTTATCTTCAAGTGCTGTTTCTCCGTCACTGAGAAGCCAAATACATCCTGTCTGCAGTTTTATAAGTGCCGACATATCTGGAAATGTCTGAACTTTTATATTGCATCCGGAGATTTTTGAAAACTGCATAGCCTGTTCCGATAAATAAACAAATCTCTGATATTTTGCAGCATTGACAATCTGGTAATGTTCTCTTTTCTTTTGCTCTGCATTTTCCATGATTGCCCGTGCTTCCTGCAATGACTTTTTGCGTTCTTTTTCCCGTTCTTCTGGAGATAATGACTGATCGTGTTCTTCCATTTCTCTTTTCATTTCTTCAATCATTTTCTCCTGCTCATCATAATAAAATTTTTCAATATTCACTTATACAGTTCCTCCCATACACCCTTCATCCTTCTCTTACAATATTCTACTATATTTCCCTTTATTTTACATTACGCCTTGTTAAGATTATATCCTTTATGGTGAATATGTCCACCATATTTTTTATTTTATTCGACAATTATAATTAGAATTAATGGTATTTTATGCCAAAACATAGGAAAGGCGGGGATACCGTGATTGATTATAGTCCGTTATGGAAAACTATGAAGGAATGTGGCATTTCTCAATATACTCTCATCAACCGGGGCATCGACAAACACACTCTCGATCAGCTTCGTAAAAATCAAAATGTCACTGTTCTCACTATTGAAAAATTATGTGATATTCTTCACTGTACACCTAATGATGTATTTTCGTTTAAAAAAGAAAATGATTCATAATACCGTCATAGCATAGCATCTTTTCTATGACGGTATTTCTGTATAACCATAACATAATAAAACCGCAAGCTCTCTGGCCTGCGGTTTTATTGTCTTTAAATCTGTATTTGATATTTCCAGTTTAAATATTCCTCATCAGATATAAGCCCCCTTGCTCGTTTTCTCCGTATCACTCCCCATGCAAACAGAAAATCATTGAGTTTTTTATTGTGAAAGTTGATTACAACATCTCCTGTCTTAGAGTTTCTCTCCAACTTCATTTCTGGAAAATAATCTTCCAGTACAAGAAGCCTGTATATCATATCTTCTTCCTTGTAACCAATCGGAATAGCAATATTTCTTGGATCAGCTTCTAACACTTCTGCTATTTTATTCAGCATTTTTTCTTTTGGAGTACGCTTTCCAGTTTCGTACTGTGCCATTCTCGGTCCTGCACTTTCTTCTCCAATCCCTACTGCTATTCCAAGTTCTTTCTGCGTTATTCCTCTTATGTTCCGGATTCTTTTAATGTTCTCGCCTGTACTCATATTTTACTTCGCCCCTTTCGTATTAAAACACTCACTGGAAATGTAATTACATACCAGACTGCTCGTACTGCAATCCCGATTGCAACAATGAAACCAAATACAGCTCCGATAATCACACTCATAGCTGCCATGCCAACTGTTCCAGATAAATCCCATCTTGACGGAATAATAATGAACATATATGGTATCCCTATTGGAACACCATATACCAACATAAACCGGAACCAGTCAATCGAACCATCTACTATAAATATGTACTGTCCAAGCCAGGTAATTGTTCCAAGTAACAACAGCGGTAAAATACCTTTTGTAATAAAACTTTTCATTATGCGATGTCCTCCGTTTTCTTCTTGATCCTATCTGCCATTCCAATAAGCAAATCATCAAATACAAACCTTATCTCTATCTTCTCAGAATCATAAATCGTGATTTCCTCTACAAATGTTTCAGCTATGTGTCTGGTCATCTTTTTCAAAATATTTACTTCTTCTGCATTTTTCTCTACGGTTCTTATATCTTTCATTAAGTCATCTTCCACACTGGTAACTTCTTGTATCTGTTCATATTTATCCTGTATTATTTCTATCTTTTCATTTAGATCTTTTTTATTCTTCAGATAAGTCTCCTGATTCACCACACCTTCAGCATATGCTTCGTACTGCCGTATACGTTCCGCCTTCAATTTTTCTAATTCCTGTTCCATATTTCTTTGCATTGCTGGTAAATTTGTTTTGTTTTTTTCTTCACCCTCTTCCAGTATCTTTGCCATACTTTGAAATATCTCCAGTTGCTTTCGTAAGGCTACAAGCACGATTCTTTCTATTTTGGCTGCTGAATATCTGGTTTTATCACAGGTTGACATACTTCCAACTGCTGCTGTATGCCCACAATACACCACTGGCATTGCTCCATAGTTATACATCATTTTTAATCCGCAGTTTCCGCACTTTACTTTTCCCTTCAAAGAAAACCCTGCATCTCTGGCAAACCCTTTTTGTTTCTGGTTTCCAATCACAAGCTGTGCCAACTCAAATTCTTCATGTGTTACGATTCCTTTGTGATGATTCTCTGTAATAAACTGCTGATGTTTTTTCGTCCTTCGTGTTTCTGAACCACCTACCCGAATACGGGATGTCTTTCCCTGAACTAAGGCACCTGTATACGCATAATTTCTAAGTACCATCCATACAATTCTCGTATCCCAGAGCCATTCTTCTTCTGTTACTTTTCTGTTCCATGCTATTTTCTCATTTCTCTGAACCCTAAACTTTCCTGGAGTAGGTATTCCTCTTTCATTCAATTCATTAGCAATCATCGCTGTATTATAGTCTTTCATCGCCAATTCAAAGACCATCCGCACAATCTTTGCAGGTTCCTCGTCAATCTCCCACTGTCTGTCCTCTGCTTTTTTATATCCAAATGGAATCCTTCCTCCAGTAGATACACCCTGTTTCCATTTTGTCTGGATACAACTTTTATATTTCTTAGAAAGATCTCTGCTGTAAAGTGTATTGACCAGATTAGTGATACTCATTTCGAGTCCCATTGTTTTTCCAACATAATTGTTGCTGTCATACTGTGAATTGATTGCAATTACCCGGACACCCATAATTGGAAATATCTGTTCCAGATAATCTCCAACTCCAATGTAATCTCTACCAAGCCTGGATAAATCCTTCACCAACAGAACATCTATCTTTCCCTTTTTCGCATCCTCTATCATCTCCTGAAATGCCGGACGGTTAAAATTTGTCCCACTGTAACCATCATCTATATATTCTTTAATTTCTCCATCCAGCTCATCCATAGACTCTACGAAACTTTGTAAAAGAAGTCTCTGATTCTCTATACTATTACTTTCATCCTTATTGTTTTTTCCAAGATCTCCATCTGCTAACGACAATCGTAAATAAAATGCTATTATATCCATTATTCATCACTCCATTATCTCCATTACCTTTTGAAATACATCTGAGCATTTCATCCTTACTTCAATCATTCCTTTAGAACTTACAAAAATTTTATCTACCAGCTCGTCTATCAACTTTTGATTGAATGAACGATCATCCAGATATTGTTCCAGATTCTTTTCAACTTCCAGAAATTCTTCTATACTTTTCTCAACCATACGTTTTCTGACCTGTGCCTGATTGATGCCTTCTGTAAGTTTTTCTTTTTCCTGCACATAATGCTCTTTTAATGCTAGATACTCCTGCTCATCCAATAATCCTGTGGCAAAGTTTTCATACAGCGTTGCACTTGTCTCCTCCGCTTTCGTAAGTCGGTACTGCATATTCTGAATCTTCACTCTTAACGAAACCAGTTCACCTTTTTCACAAGTTCCTTCCTTCATTTTTTCCAGAACTTCTTTCTTATCACACATAACCTTAATCATATGATGAATCTGATCCATGACTGTTATCTTCAGTAAATCCTCATGAACTTTCTGTCTGCAATATCCCGGCTTACCATCATACTCTTTGCAATAATAGAAGCCCTTTCGTACTCCCTGAGACTGTCCAAAGTTTGTATAACGCATATATGTCATCGTCGTTCCGCACTCCATACATTTTACTTTTTGAGGAAAACTATCTTCCACACCTGCCCATCTGCTACGTCCACGTCTGAAACTTTCCTTCATAAAATCACTTCGCTTTTCCCAGCGTTCCTGCACTTCCTCAAAATCTGGTTCTGCTACAATAGCCTCATGTGTATTTTCATGGATAATCCACTCACTTGGGTCGGTATGATGCTCTGGCATATTCCGGTACTTTGCAGCTTTCCTTTTTCCATATACAGTAGAGCCAATATATGATTGATTTAATAAAATAGTCTTGATTCTGTCCCCAGTCCAGCGGTCTGTTTCTGGAATCTCCATTTCAATTTCGTGTGTTGCTTTATATGCAAATGGAGTCATAATATCCAACATTTTTAATCTTGTATGATGTTATTAGAAGCAAAAACAACATACTTCCTTTCTTTTTTTGT
>ONZW01000980.1_pt1 | contig 15776 bp, 18 predicted proteins | sample 1671071 | NCBI WGS metagenome assembly ONZW01 (sample SAMN06348119, study PRJEB24527) | human gut metagenome | biome: human gut; feature: ankylosing spondylitis patient; material: feces | host: Homo sapiens | place: China | collected 2015-10
GATTACGGCATGACGACGGTCAAGACCGGCGACGTGACATGGGTCTGCCTGACCGATCACGGCGCATACATCGGATGCAACACAGTGGAGGAATACAAATGAAGAAAATACTCGAAAACATGATCATCAAATGGCATCAGGCCGGTTACACGCTCGACGAGATCGCGCCGCTCGTGCCGCAAGTGCCGAAAGCCGAAATCGCGGCCATCATCCACCAGTACGACAAGGAGACCAGACTTTGACCGACTGCCAGCACTGCCATAAGCCCGCAAAAACGGCGTCCGCGAACATGCTCTGCGCAAACTGCCGAACGGACTACTGGGCCATGATTTACCAGCTCGGACACGTCCAACTGCCCGCCCTGCGCAGCATCATGCTCCGTCAGGCGCACATCGGCCCCACAGGCCACACGCCGAACAAAGGCAACGCGCCACTGCCCATCGACACCCACGCGCAAGACCTCATCGCAGAATCGGAAGCATGGCTCGCCGAACAGGCAGGGAAAATCAGAGCGGCATACGCCGCATACGACTGGCGGAAAGCATGGTACGCCATCATCAGCAACCGGCACACCATCCTCAACATGAGCACAGCAGCAGACGACTATGCCGCCCTGGAACACATCACCAGACGCAACGAACAAGCCCTGACGCCGGAAGACGAACTCATAATCCTCGGCACCTGCCCAAAATGCGACAGCATGCTCACCGGCACGCCGGAAGCCGAATCGGTCACATGCCAAGGCTGCCACAGGGAATGGGCAGCGCCAGCAATCAAAGCAGCACGAGACGAAAGACTCTGGCAAGTGCGAATCACCGGCACACCCAGCGACGCGGCCAAAGAGCTGAAACGATACGGCCTGACCGTATCACGCAACCTCATCAGCCAATGGCTCAAACGCGGCAAACTACCGCACGCCACGCCGACAAAACACAAGCGGCAGTATGTATTCAACCTCGGCGAGTTGGCCGCGCTACTTGACTGTCACCGTTGAAATGCTATACTATCGTATGTTCGTAAAATGGTTCAGCCAGAAATGGTTGGACCATTATTCATATCCAGCTGCATTCGCTATAATCATCTCTGTCCGGCATGGAGCCTCGCGAAAACCCTTGGGGCCGATGCGAAAAGGACGCCGACATATGCGGCGACACCAGTCACACCGGTAGCCCATAAATGGGCTGGTCTGGGGAACTTCGCGGGTGACGTACCCAGGACATGCCGGACACCACAGCCACGGAAGGCGGCAAGGCCACATGAGTCTCCGCAGATGCGCTTGGCACAACTGCCCACAACTCGTCAAACAAGGCACACGCTTCTGCGCCATCCACACACACGAATACGAGCGGCAGCGTGGCAGCTCAACAGCAAGAGGATACGACGCAGCACACCGCCACCTCCGCAGGGCATGGGAGGCACGACTGGCCACAGGCGAAACACACATCTGCGCCAAATGCGGACAGCCAGTCACGGCCGCGGACCAATGGGATCTCGGGCACACAGACAACAGACAAAGCTGGACAGGCCCGGAACATCGCAGCTGCAACAGGAAAGACGGACAGCACAAAGCAACCGCAAGCGCCGAACACTGGACACGACACCAAGCCAAGCCACAGCAGCAACCACAGTCGCAACCAACAGGCAAACCACAAACGCAAACACGACACGACACAAACGAATCAAACGCAAGCGGACAAGCCAAACAAGCACACACAACAAAAACAACAAAACACACGCCAAAACAGGAAAAAATACAATCAACCAACCCGCCAACACCACTAGGGGGGTACCCCGAACGGCAAGGCCAAGACCGCCGGTGAGGGGACTCGCAAGTTCGCGGATAGTTCAAGATTTGACGGATTGGCCGATACCGTAATTTTTCCGGTTCGAGGATTGGAGGTCGCATGGCGACGCATGGCGGCGCACGCACACGCTCCGGTCCCATGCCGGATCCGTCCAGCGCACGATCTGACGCGCGTGGGCTCGGCGCTGATATCCTTCCGCTTTCGGCTCGCGGATACCGTTACCGCCCGAAGGTTTTTCCACTGTCCGAGTGGACGATCTGGAACACTTGGAAGGATGACGATGGTTTCCACAAGGAGCGTGACGAGAAGGCTACGGAGGCATGGAACCGGCGCGAGCGTGAATTGTGGCGTGACCTGTGGCGTCTGCCGCAGGCCATCGCATGGCATATGCCGCGTTATGGATACATGTTCACGACGATTGCCCTGTACGTGAGGCAGTTCGTGCTTTGCGAGTCTTCGGAGGCGAAGGCCGCTGACCGTACGGCGCTTGCACGGTATGCCGACACCATCGGCTTGACGCCACAAGGCCTTCGTTTGAATGGTTGGGCGATTGTCGATGACGAGCCGAAGCCGAAACGCTCGGCAGAATCTTCCGACAAGATCATCCCGTTCAAAAGCGCGAAGCAGCGGTGGCTTGAGAATCAGAAAGAGGATGCGGAATGAGCGAGCAGAAAACGCCGGTTGTTCCGAAGTCCCTTGGTTTCCTTTTTGCCGATTGGATTGCCGCGCACTGCGTTGTGCCTAATGGCTATGATCTGGGCAAGCCGTTTGAGCTTGTCGGCTGGCAGTTGGATAACGCCATCGATTTTTATCGGGTGAAGCATGATGCGGTGTATGATCCGGCTCGGCCTCGTCAGGCTGCGGCGTTCAAGTGGCGTCGAGGTCAGATCGTCGGCGGTCAGAAGCTGGGCAAGTCGCCTTTCGGCGCGGCAGTCGCTGCTTTTGAGGGTGTTGGGCCTTGCGTGTTCTGCGGATGGGCCAAAGGCGGCGAGACGTTCCGCTGCTCCGACTGGGGTTGCTCATGCGGTTTCGAGTACGAGTATTCTCCGGGTGAGCCGATGGGCATGCCGCGTCGCACCGCTTTGATTCAGCTGCTCGCCACTTCCGAAGAGCAGACTGCGAACGTCTACCGTCCTTTGCAGTCAATGGTGCGCAATGGCCACCTGTCCGACCTGATGAAAGTCCGTGAAGGCTTCATCCGCCTTCCGAACGGCGGTCGCATCGACCCTGTGACGGCTTCGGCGCACTCGAAGCTTGGTAATCCGGTGAACTTCGTCCTCGGCGACGAATCCGGCATCTGGACTCGTCGTAGCGGCATGTTCGAGGTTGGTGACACGGTGATGCGTGGCGCTATGGCCATGGATGGAAGAATGCTTGAGCTGACGAATCCGTGGGATCCGATGGACGCCAGCTTTGGCCAGATGACCTACGAGAGCACGGCGTCGGACATCATGAAGTTCTTCCCGAAGCATGACCCATCATTGGATTTCGCGGATCCGCAGGATAGGCGGAAGATTCTCGAATTCGTCTATTCCGGTTCGCCGTGGGTGCCGCTCGATCAGGTCGAAGCGACCGCGACCGAGCTTATGGCCCGTGATCCGGCGCAGGCCCGACGTTTCTACGGTTGTGAGATCGTGCAGGGTTTGGGCTCGTACATGCCTGAGCCGCTTTACGATGGCACGATGGTTGACCGTCAGCCACCCGAGCCGGGGGCTGAGATTTGTCTCGGCTTCGATGGCTCGCAATCCGGTGACTGGACGGCATTGCGTGCGGAGACCGTGGATGGCTGGCGTTGGACGCCGACATACGGGCCGTCAAATCGTCCGGCGTATTGGAATCCGGTTGAATGGGAGGGGCGCATACCGCGAAGCGAGGTCGACGCCTGCGTGTCCGAAATGTTCGACAGGTACAAGGTGCAGCGCTTCTACTGCGATCCGCATCCGTGGGAGTCGCAGGTGGACGAGTGGGCATGCCGCTTCGGCGAGGACATCGTGGTGCCTTGGCCGACCAATCGCATCGGGCGCATGTTCGACGCGCTCACCCGTTTCATGGAGGATACCGCCGACCATTCCACGACGCATTCCAACGATCGCATGGCGCGATTGCATATGATGGCGGCGCGTAAGGTCGCCAAGCCAGGCGACAAGTACGTGCTCGGCAAGCCGAGCGAGAATCAGAAGATCGATATAACCATGGCCGACATCCTCGCGCACGAGGCGGCGTCCGACATGAGGGCGCTCGGCTGGAGCGCAGGCGGCTCACCGGTCATGGTGTACGGCTGGTAAGGAGGCTGTTGTGGAGCTGATACAGGCATCGAGGCTTTCCGACGATGACGCGAAGCTCATCAGGAGCCTCACCTACCGGCTTGCACGACTGCGCAAGCCTCATAGGCAGTGGGATGATTATTATCGTGGACGGCAGGTCATCCAGAGCATCGGCATCGCCGTGCCGGCCGAACTCCGTTCGTTCGTTTTTCCGCTGAATTGGCCGCGCATCGTGGTCGATAGCGTCGTGCAGCGCCAGCAGGTCAAATCCTTCTCCGTGCCGAATGACGACAAGGTGTCAAATGAGCTGCGCGATCTTTGGGAATACAACAACATGGAATCGCAGCAGGTGCTTTTGCACACGGAGACGCGCGTGCAGGGCCACGGCTTCGTATGCGTAGGTGCTAACCCGAAGGACAGACGGCATCCACTGATCACCGTCGAATCATCTAGGAACATGATCGCGCGCATCGACCCTCGCACGAGAACCGTCGAATCAGCGCTCCGCGTCTATTTCGACCCTTGGGAGAACGGGACGCCGGACTACGCGACACTGTACACGCCCGAATACACGCTCTGGCTGGAGAAACAGCACGGCAAGTGGGTCATGACCGGCCGCGACGACCACCACCTCGGCGTCGTCCCTGTTGTGCAGTTCCTCAACCGTCCGCGCGCCGGCGACTTCCTTGGCGAGAGCGAGATGGCCGACGTGGTGCGGCCGACAGACATGGCCGCACGCGCCATCCTCGACCTGCAGATCGCCATGGAAACTCACGCGGTGCCAGGAAAATGGGCGATCGGCGTCACGAACAACGACTTCATCGACGCGAAGACCGGACAGCCGGCATCGGCGATAAAGACCTATTTCAACTCGATGCTCACCTCCAAGAACGCGAACGCGAAATTCGGCCAGTTCACGGCATCCGACCTGTCGAACTTCAAGACGGTCATCGACCTGCTGAGCGAGCAGATGAGCGCCATCACCGGTCTTCCGATGCGTTATTTCGGAATGAACACCGCCAATCCGGCAGCCGAGGGAGCCATCCGCGCCGACGAGCTGAGACTGGTGAAGAACGTCGAGCTGAAGAACGCCGTTGACGGCGATGCGTGGTCGCAGGTCATGGCCGTGGCGCACAAGCTCGCCACCAGCGACGACATTAACGCGAACCTGGTGCGCTGCGACTGGGAGGATCCGAACACGCCGACCTACGCTCAGCGTGCTGATGCGATCACGAAGCTCATGGCGTCCGGCATCCTTTCCCGCGAGGGGGCATGGGACGAGCTTGGCTGGAGCGAGGCCCGCAAGGACAAGGAGCGCGAGTACTTCGCCAAGCAGATCAGCGAATCCTATGGCCAATTCATGAAGGACGTGGACTATGGCGGCGACGATGGCGGGGCAGACGCTTCCGCAGGAGGCGACGGCGCAGAACCGTCTGCTGCGCAGTCGAAGCAACCGGCTGGCCGCGACGGTGCTCAGACTGTGGCATAAGCACGCGCAACCAGACTTCGACATCGCCTTCGCGGACATGATGCCCGAACTTTTCCTCGCATTGGACACGGCGCAATACCACACCGCCTCCGACGCGATCGCATCGACGCCGAAAATCATGGAACGCTTCGACGTGGTGAACGCAGCACACCCGGAATACAAGCCGGACCCATGGCAGTGGGTCGGCGTGAACGGCAACGGCATGGATACCGTGGACACGATGTGGACGGCGATCACCATCGGCAAGCAGGCCGTATCCAACGGCGCCCCGGTGGACGTGGCCATGGACCGCATAGGCGTGACCTTGGTGCTCAGGACGCGCACCATGCTGGCGGACACTCACCGGTCGGCCACAAGCATGACCGCTCGCGGCATCTGCTACCAATCCACCTACGTGCGCGGCCTGACACCGCCGAGCTGCGGAAGATGCGTCATCCTCGCCGGACAGCCATGCGGCAAGACGCCTTTCGAAAGGCATCCGCACTGCGACTGCATCGCCGTCTACACCGGCCCGAAAGCACCGGCAAACGCATGCACCAGTCCAAGCGAATACCTTGATTCACTGGACGAAGGCCAGCTCGCCAAAGTCCTTGGCGGAAGGGCCAACGCCCGAGCCTACGCGGACGGAGCCGACCTCAACCAGCTGGTTAACGCCCAACGCGGCATCCGCACCGCCCAGATCGACGGGCGGAACATCAAGTACACGACCGAGGGCACCACGCGCCACGGACTCGCCGCATCACGCATGATCGACTCCGGATACGCCAAGGAATTCATCAAGAACGGCGGACGGTACACAAAGGTCGACAGGCCGCGTCTCATGCCAGAGACCATTTACGCACGCTGCGGCGACGATCATGAGAAGGCCTTGAGCATGCTCTACAAGTACGGCTGGATCCTCTAGCCGAAATCGAATTTTTCACCGGCATCGCGATGGTGCCGGCGCCGGCACGCGACGTGACGGCCAAGGAAACCACAAGGAGAAAACACAATGCATAGGAAATGGTGGAATCTCATCCGCATCCGCACCATCGAGACCGGTGCCGAACCGGGCGGCGGAGAGCCGCCGCAGCCGGAGCCGCCGCAATCCGACCCACAGGCGAATACCGGCGGCGAAGGCGACGAGAAGCTCGGCGAACACGGCATGACCGCGCTCAAGAACGAGCGCAGGGCCAACAAGTCGCTGCGCGAACAGCTCGCCGCCGCGAACGCCAGAATCAAAGAGTTCGAGGATCGCGACAAGACCGATGCGGAAAAGGCCAGCGAGAGGATCGCCAGCCTGGAGAAGTCCAACAACGGCAATGCCGCGAAGGCACTGCGATACGAGGTCGCCGTCGACAAGCAATTGCCGAAGGTCTTGGCGGAACGTCTGCAGGGATCCACTCGCGAGGAGCTGGAAGCCGACGCGGACAGCCTGCTGAAGCTCGTCAACGTGCAGAGCAAGCCGAACGTCAAGCCCGACCCGAGTCAGGGCAAGGGCGGCGACCCGAAGCCGCACAGTCTCTCCGAAGCCATTTCCGCATATTACAAGTAACCGATTCCTTAGGAAGGAGACAACCTTATGGCTGTCACTCTCGCAGAGGCGAAGAACAACGCCCTCGAAGACTACGACCCCTTCGTCATCGACGAATTTCGAAAGTCCAGCGTCATCCTCGATTCCCTCATCTTCGATGATGCCGTGAACCCTGCAGGAGGCGGCGCGACGCTCGACTACTCCTACCGTCGGCAGGAGACCCAGCCCACCGCCGAATTCCGCGCCATCAACACGGAATACTCGCCGAGCACCACCACGACCAAGAAGTACAGCACCACACTCGCCGTGCTCGGCGGCGCCTTCGAGATCGACCGAATCCTCGCGAACGTCGGCCCGAAGGGGTCCGACGAGGTGACACGCAACATCAATGACAAGGTGAAGGCCGCGATAACCCTGTTCCAGGATACCGTGATCAACGGCGACGTTGGCGTGAACGATAAGGCCTTCGACGGCCTGGACAAGGCGCTCACCGGCTCAAGCACCGAAATGAAGCCCACCTCCGGCACCTACGACTGGACCGACCTCGAAGGAGAGAAGGGCAACAAGGCCATCGACACGCTCGACGAGTTCCTTGACCTGCTTGACGGCACGCCGACCATCGTGGTCGGCAACAAGAAGGCCCTTGCCCGCGTCCGTGCCATGGTGCGCCGCACCAGCATGTACGTGCGCGAACCGATCGATGGTCTCGCCAACGCGAACGGCCGTCCGATCAGCCGCGAATCCTATGGCGGCATCCTCTTCGCCGACGCCGGCGAGAAGGCCGGCAGCAACGATCCGATCATCCCCATCGCCACAGACGGCACCACTAGCCTGTATGCGTACCGCGTTGGCTTGGACGGCTTCTGCGGCATCACCACCACCGACGGCACCCTCGTGAAGACCTGGCTGCCTGACTTCACTCAGCCGGGCGCGGTGCATCGCGGCGAGGTCGAGCTTGGTCCGGTCGGCGTCGCATTGAAGGCCACCAAGGCCGCTGGCGTGCTCCGTAAGATCAAGGTCAGGTGATCATGATGTGGCGAATCGAAGCTCCGAATAATGAGTACAACGGCGTCACCGCCGGCGTGACCTTCGTCGGTGGCGTCGGTGAGACCGATGCGGATCCGTCCGACTATTTCCAGCGCCACGGATACACGGTGGCCGAGGTGCAGGCCGACGAACCGAGCACGGTCGCCGACGCCGCGAAGCTGAAGAAGAAGACCAGTGAGAAGGATGGTGAATGATGAAGGAGACCACGAACGGACGTCACGAGAACATGATCCCGGCAAGCGCGGTGTATGTGCCGCAGCCGGGCGGCGCAGCTAAGCCGCTCGATACGGTGCTGTCCGGCATGCCCGCCAAGCAGGCTGCTGCGGTGAGGGACGCCACCACAGGTCAGGAGATGGCCACCATCAACGCTTTGCTGGCCAGCCTGCGCAACGCCGGTATCATCGCGAAGTGATTCCATGACCTGGGCGCAAATCGACGATGTCGCAGTTGAACTCGGCCGCGACATCGCCTCCGACAGCACCGAAGGCAGGCAGATCGGGAAATGGCTCCGCCGCGCCGAAATGATGATCCGCAACCGCATCCCAGTGCTGGACGAATGGTGCACGGACGCGAGATATCAGGAGACCGTCATCGAAGTGGAATCCGCAGCCGTCGCACGCAAGGCGCTCAACCCGGAGGGCGTGAGCAGCACCATGCTGCAGATCGACGACGGTAACATGCAGACCAGCATCGACAGCTCGCGCAGTCGCGGCGAGATCTCCATCCTTGACGAGGAATGGGACATGCTGCTGAAACGCGTCAGCAGCGATCTCGCTACGGCGGTCATCGCTCCGGAACCCGTGGTCATCCCGCTGCCGCACTACCCCTACGACTACTGAGGAGGTTGACATGCCAAGCATGGCACCTCTCATCAGAGCCCTGCCGAAACTGCGCCAGATGGCCGAAAGCCTCATGACCGACCAGTGCGTCGTCACCCGCATCGGAGACACCACAACGGATTCGGACACGGGACTGCCGACCACCGGCAAGGAGAAGGTGTACGAAGGCAGCTGCAAGGTGCAGACCAGCGGCGGCCTCGCCAGCGAGCAGACCGAAGGCAGCGCAGCCCAAGCCATGGGCGCCGTCTCGTTGGTCTGGTCTTTGTACGTGCATTTTCCATATGGCACTCCAGGCCTTCGCGCCGGTGACGTGGTGGAAGTCACGGAATCCGCTAATCCGCTGCTCGCCGGCAGGCGGCTCAGGCTCGTCTCGCCTCAAAGCGAGAAGACGCACGCCACCGCCTGCCGTTGGAACGTGAAGGAGGACTCATGAGTGGACTGTTCGACGTTTCGCAGTTGACGGCCTTCGGCGATGCGCTGCTCGCCAAGGGCGTGGCTCGCCGCGCCTTGATCTCCGCTTCGGTGAAGAAGGGCGCGCAGAACGTCAAGAACTCGATTCGCGACGACCTGAACGGTTCCGGCAATGCCGCATTCAGGCGTATCCCGATCACCTACACCGTTTCGGAGGGTGCTGGGCGTATCACCGCCGAGATAGGCCCAACCAAGGGCGGAGCGGGTTCGCTCGCGAACATCGCGTTCTTCGGCACCGCGAGGGGCGGTGGAACGCATCGGTTCTACGAGCATGGTGAGGAAGAATTGCCGAAGCTTGCGGAATACGTGGCGCGTGCCGCCGTGGAGGTGGTCTGAATGAAGTCGATCATGACGTTGACCGCCACGATTCTCGATCATATCCCGAAGCCGGCGACGGGCTGGGCCGTGTACAGGCAGACGGCGCCTAAGCCTACGGAGAAGCCGCCGTGGGTGATTGAGACGGTCACGACCAACGGTCACATTGTCGGCGAAACGCAGCATGTGCATTGCGGCATCGGCACTTTGACGGTGCGCATCGTGAGCACTACGGCCGATTCCGTCAACGTGCTGGCCGATGACCTCATGATTCCAGGACTTGCTGGCAAACGGTTCGTCGCGCAGGGGTTCGACACCGGCTGTCTGACTCTGTTCTCCGATTCCGGCGCTTACGCGGCCGGACTTACCGCAGAGGAAACGAGCCTGCTTTACCAGTGCCGTCTTCTGACTTTCAAATTCAACTGGTCACGCATGTGACCCAAATATTTAAGGAGGAGTCATGGTTTTGACTCTGGGAACCGAAGTTCCTTCCACACCGGCGGACGGTCTGGTCAACACGATCTGGGTGCCGTCCATCAAGAACATCCAGAAGCCGACCGCTGCAGAGATCGGCGCCGGCATCGACCTGAGCAACTACGTCACCCTGGGCGGCTGGTCGTGCTCGCCGTCGCAGGATTCCATTTCCGACCAGCGTGAGAACAGCGCGCAGGATTACGAGAATCCCGGTCGCAAGAAGATCAGCGGCCCGAGCATCGAGGTCATCGACAACACGAACACTTCGCATTCCGCTCAAAACGCTGCAATGGATACGTTGACCGAGGGGGCGGAAGGCTACTTCGTGCGCCGCTATGGCAAGCAGACGGATACGACTTTTGTCGCCGGAGATACGGTGAACGTGTATGCGGTCCGTATCGGCATGAGTGCCAAGGTGGCGATCGCCGCGAACAGTGTGCTGCGCAGCAAGGTCAATTTCTCCGTCCGCGCTCCTGGCTGGGCGGAGAACGTGAAGGTCGCCTGATTGATTCTTCCAGCACCGGACTTTCACCCCTTTCTCCGGTGCTGGATTTTCTTTTCGAAGAAGGGGAGCATGGTTTTTCAAGGCAAAGGAATGTTTTATGCTTAAGGTCACCAGGCGTATCATGGAGGTCGATGTCATTCTCAACCAGCAGGTCGCCGAGGACATTGCGCGATTGGGTGATGCGCTGGCCGAGGAGGCCACGCGTGAGCAAGTCACGGAGGTTGGGACGAACCGGCAGGCGAAGGCCACCGCGCGGCGCATCGAAGAGCTACGCGAACAGGCGGATGCGGAGACATTGAAGCTCACGTTGCGGGCATTGCCGGTAAGCAAGTGGGCGCAGGCATTGGCCGCGCACCGCAATGACAACGGCACGAACGACATGTTCGGCACCGCCGCTGCGGCACTGCCGCTCATGCTTGATTCCGCGACCATCGGCGGCAAGCCGGTGGCCGACGAGGACAAGACCGAACAGGCGTGGCGTGGCCTGTTCGACGAACTCACCGATGGCCAGTTCACGCCGATCTGGCAGGCCATCGCCGAACTGAACGGCACCGCAGCGGACCCAAAAGCGGCATTCGACCTCGCCTCGCAGGTTCTCCGCAACTAGTCGAGGATCTTAAGATCTGCCGCCAGCTCGGCATCAGCTATAAGCGTTTCATGGGCTGGCGCCCGAGTGAGGGCGATGAGGTCGAATGGGATGAGACGGAACGCAATTGGATGCGTTCATTGGCTGAATACGAACGGTCATTATGCCCCATGTGCGGTTTGCCTCGCTCGATCTGCCAAGACCCGAAGGGTGAACTTACATTGCATGCCGAAACCAGCGTCTGCTGGGCCACGGCGCACATGCAGCAGGCCATGAAACGGTGGACAGAGGCCAACGGCAAGGACAATCCGGCCGCGAACGCCTTGGTGGCGCATTTGACCTGATTTTTGGAGGATGCTTTGGCGGAGAACAAGAACATCGTCATCCGGTTGATGGCAGACACCGCCTCATATGAGGCGGCGATGACCCGCGCCGGAAGCACTGCGAAAACAGTCGCTTCCGGCATGGAGAACACCGGTCGCAAGTCCGCGCTTATCGCCAGCGGCATGACCGCAGCAGGTTTGGCCGTGGCCGCGTTCGGTGTGGCCGCAGTGAAGATGGCAGCAGACTTCGACCAGCAGATGAGCACCGTGCAGGCGAACACCGGCGCGACCAGCGCCCAAATGGACCAGCTGCGTGCCGCCGCCATCGAAGCAGGCGCTTCCACGGTTTATTCCGCTTCGGATTCCGCCGACGCGATCAACGATCTCGGCAAGGCCGGCATGAGCGTCACGGATATTCTCACAGGCGGCTTGTCTGGCGCTTTGAATCTGGCCGCGTCCGATGGAATGGCCGTTGGGGATGCCGCCGAATACATGGCCAACGCGTTGAGCATGTTCCACCTGAAGGGGTCCCAGGCTTCCCAAGTGGCCGATACCTTGGCGGCTGGCGCCGGCAAGGCAGTCGGCAATGTCTCCGATTTCGGCGAGGCGTTGAACAATTGCGGCGCGCAGGCGAACAGTTTCGGCATGAACATTCAGGAGACCACAGGCGTTCTTGCGCTGTTCGCCCAGAACGGCACCATCGGCGCCGAGGCCGGCACCCAGTTGAACAGCATGCTGATGAAACTGGCCGCCCCGTCCGCCGAAGCCTCCAATACGATGAAAGAGCTTGGCATCAGCGCATATGACGCTCAACATCATTTCGTCGGCATGGCGAATTTCGCCGGACAGTTGCAGAAGGCCGAAAAGAACCTAACCGACGAGCAGCGCAACCAAGCGAACGCGACCATCTTCGGCAGTTACGCGATCAAGGCCGCGAACTACCTGTACGAGGCGGGCGAATCCGGTGTCAACAAGTGGACGAAGGCCGTATCCGAAAGCGGGTACGCCGCCGAGCAGGCGGCTGCTAAGAACAACAATCTCAAGGGCGATCTGGAGAATCTGAGTGGTTCGATGGAATCCTTGATGATTTCCGTCGGCGAGGGCGCTCAAGGCCCGTTACGCAAGATGGTGCAGGGCTTGGATACGATGGTTGACGCGTTCGCCAGTTTGCCGTCCGGAGCGCAGCAGACCATCGTGGTCATGGCATCATTGGCCGGCGTGTTCGGAGCCGTGCACAAGGCCGCTGGCAATCTCAACGGCAGCACCAGCACGATGGCCAACAACATCGGTCTGGCCATCGACCCGATCCAACGTGTCAAGACTGCGCTTGGATCCGCGCAGACCGCCTTCCAGATGTTCAAGGCATCTTCGATGAGCGCTTCCGAGCAGATGGAGGCGTTCGGCACGTCCGCTTCCAAGGCGCAGTTGAAGACCGCTGGTTTCAAGGCGGTCGGCAGCAGTGTCATGAGCCTGCTTGGCGGCCCGTGGGGCATCGCCCTGACGGTGGCCGGCGCTGCACTGTCAGCTTTCGTCAGCCACCAGCAGAAGGCCAAGGAAGCCGCCGAGCAATTGCAGTCGGCTCTGGAATCCGGCAGCAACATCAGCGAGACCATCGCCGGAGCCTATCAGGATATGAGCAGTGGCGGCGTCAAGTTGACCACATGGCTTGACAAGGCGGGTATCAGCCTGACCGACATGACCAGCGCAGCCATGGGGAACGAAGCCGCGTTGAAGCGCGTCAACAAGCAGATCAAGGAAATCGACAAGCCCGGCATTGGCGGAACTGCGGCAGCCGCCATCAAGAAAGCCCTGAAAGAGGAATCAAAGGCCTACGATGATGCTTCCAGGAAGGCCAATGAGAAAAGCAAGGCCGCCAAGAACGCGGTGGATGCTGACGGAAAGTCTGCATCGGCAGCGAAGGAAGCTGCCAGCGCGAACAAAGAGCTTGGCTCTTCCGCTTCGGATGCGTCAAGCCAAATCGATGATCTTGTCCAGGCGTTGTTTGGTTTGGAGTCGGGCAATCTGACTGCAGACCAGGCGGTCGACCAGCTGAATCAGAAGATTGGTGAACTGTCCGACACCTGCAAGGACAATGGCGTGGTGTTCGACCAGAGCGGCAATCTGCTTGACAGGTTTTCAGAGCAGGGCACGAAGACCAAGCAGGCGTTGGAGGACATCGCCAGCAGCGCCCAGAACGCTGCGGAAAAGATTCTCAAGCAGGGCGAGAGCACCAATTTCAGCAGCGATGAGATCGAACGTGCGAACGGCGTGCTGCAGGATGCTCGTGATGCGATCATCCGGCAGGCCGAAGCCTCGGGCATGAGCGAACAGGCCGCTAACGCCTTGGCAGACCGTTGGGGGTTGAGTTCCGATAGCATCAAGGCTTCCATCGACAATATCAGAATGACCGCCGACAACAACAAGGCGAAGCTTGATGTTGACGATTCCAAGGCCAAGTCGAAGACCAAGGGCGCGGAAACCAACCTTGACAAATTCAACAAGAAGATAGCGAAGGCCAAGCTCGACGCCGACGCCAAGAAAGCCACGGCCAGCGCCAAGAAGGCGCAGAAGATGATGGACGACTTCAACAGGAAGCACGTCAACGCCACCATCGACGCGACCGACAAGGCATCCAAGAAGGCGAACACCGCATCCAAGAACATCGGAAAGCTCAACGGCAAGAAAGCCACAGCCAGACTCGACGCGAAGGACAACGCCTCGCCGAAGGTAGACAAGGCCAACGCGAAGAAACTGTCAAACAAGCGCAACACCTTGGATTCCACCGACAGGGCAACGCCGAAGACGAACGCCGCGAACGCGAAGAGGCTCAACAACAAGAAGAACACCCTCAATTCGGCCGACAAGGCCGGACCGAAGGTAGACGCCGTTAACCGCAAGAAGCTGAACGACAAGAAGAGCACCGCATCGGTCAATGACCAGGCGACTCCGGTGCTCCGCTCCATCAACAACTTCAAGATCGCGGACAAGAGCTTCACCGTCACGGAGAAGACGAAGAAGGAGGGTGGCTACACCGGTGGAATGTTCACCGATGGCCACTTCCAGCAGTTCGCCGGGGGTGGCATGTTCTCCGGCTACGTGGATCCGGCGTGGGCGCCCGGCAATGGTTTGAGCGACAGCGTGTATCTGCTCAACGCTCGTCTCGCAGCGGGCGAGTACACGCACAATGCTGCGGCCACGGCCTATTACGGCGTCGATACCATGCGCCTGCTGAACGAGCGGAAGATTCCACGTGAAGTGTTTGCCACGGCCAATCAGATGACAGGCAATCAGGTCAGCGTACAGGTTGATACCGCTTCCGTGGTGGCGGCGATAACCAGCCTGCACAACGATCTTGGCGCGATTATCAGCGCCGCGTCCGATGATTCGACAATGAGCGACCGCGACTTGGGGAGGTTGATCCGCAGATATGCGCGAGCTTAAATACACGGCGCATGATGGCACGGTCATCGACCTCAACGCCGATGATCTGTGGGTGGCTGACCTGCAGGAAATGCGAGGGTACGCATGGACGTACACGCTGGCCACGCGCGGCATCAAATCGGTGAGCAGAAACGCTTCGACGGCGAAAATGACCGTCCGCACCACGGATCCGTCAAGATTGGACGTGGTGCAGACGGCTTTCGATTCGGACGTGCAGGCCGTTACGCCAGGCATGTTGACCGTCGATGGCGAATGGTTCCAGCGGGCGTATGTCGTCGGCTCATCGCTTGGTCTGGTGCCTTGGCCGGCCTATGCGCAGACTGACTACACGGTCGTATTGTGCGATGGCGTCTGGCGTCGCGCGCTGCCGGTGCAGCATTTCTTTCCGATGACGGCAGGCACCGGCTCGCAGATTGACCTTCCACTGGACTTGCCGACCGATTTGGCTCCGTCGAGAATCGCTTTGACGGTGCATAATCCGACCGGCAAGGCCGCTGAGTTCGCTGCGGTCATTTTCGGCCCTTGCGTCAACCCGTCTTTTCAGATTGGCGGCAACACTTACGCGGTTGATGTGACAGTGCCGGAAGGCGGTCATGTGTCGCTGTCGGCCACTGGATTGCGGAAGTCGATAACGTTGACAGCCGAAAACGGCGACGTTTCGGATGTTTTCGACAAGGGCGTTCGCGGGAACGGCAGTGGAAGCG
>ONZW01000999.1_pt1 | contig 15395 bp, 10 predicted proteins | sample 1671071 | NCBI WGS metagenome assembly ONZW01 (sample SAMN06348119, study PRJEB24527) | human gut metagenome | biome: human gut; feature: ankylosing spondylitis patient; material: feces | host: Homo sapiens | place: China | collected 2015-10
TAACAACACCATATAGATTTTTTGTACGCCGCCGCCCGCCATCGAGCAGAGTTTTACACCTAATTGGGGATAAAACAGCTTATGGCAGGCGGAGGTATCGCTCTGGTTGGTGCAACGCTGATCCCGCTGCTTTCCGGCCTGTTCGGTTAAGGGCTGACTTATGGGCAGTCTGTTTGAATGGATAACAGACTGGATTAAAGAGGGCCTGATCGATGCGATCACCGGACAGTACACCAGTATTTTCAACTCCGTCAACAACCAGGTTGCGGATGTGGCAAATCAGGTAGGACAGACCCCGCAGGGCTGGAATGGCGGCGTGTTTTCCATGATTCAGAATCTTTCAGAAACCGTCGTCATTCCCATTGCGGGCATGATCCTGACCTTTGTTCTGGTGTATGAACTGATCCAGATGATTCTCGAAAAGAACAACATGCACGAATTCGATACATTCAACATCTTCAAGTGGATTTTCAAGACTTTTGTTGCCACTTACCTGCTCACCAACTGTTTTACGATTGTGATGGCGGTCTTTGATGTGGCCCAAAATGTGGTGTCGCAAAGTGCCGGTGTCATAAACGGGAACCTGGATGTGCAGGCGGCGTTGTCTGATCTGAAAACCCAGCTTGAAGCAATGGGAATGTGGGAACTGATTGGACTGTGGCTGGAAACCAACATCATCAATCTGTGTATGTGGGTACTGTCCATCGTGATCTTTGTCATTGTATATGGCCGTATGATCGAGATTTATTTAACCGTGAGCCTTGCACCGATCCCGTTTTCCACAATGGCAAACCGGGAATGGGGACAAATGGGAACCGGGTATCTGCGTTCCCTTTTTGCCCTGGGCTTTCAGGGGTTTTTGATCCTGATCTGTGTTGCCATTTATGCAGTGCTGGTCCAGTCTATCCCATCGTCCGGCGACGTGCACGGCGCGATCTGGGGAACGGCGGGTTATACGGTACTGCTGGCTTTTGCCCTGTTTAAGACAGGTTCGTTATCCAAATCCATATTTAATGCAAGATAGCATGAACAAAACCAATTCTAAAAAGGAGGATTTTATATATGAGTAAAACCAATACAGAAAAAATGGCGCCGGAGACACAGACGCCGGAAATGGCAAACGGCATGAAGCTGGATGTCCGCGTGCGTCCGATCGCCCCAATGGGAAACCTGCTGGCGTTTGCCAATGTTACGATTGGCGGATGCTTTAAGATTGACGGTTTCCGTATCTGTTCCAGTGAAAAGGGGCTGTATGTCAATATGCCCGCAACCCAGGATAAGGGAGGCAACTGGAAAGATGTCTGCTGGCCGGTTACGGCAGAGTTCCGCAAGCAGCTCAACGATGCCTTAATCGATGGGTACGGGCAGGCTATTGAAAATTTGCAGGCAACTCTTGAAGCGACAAAGGGAGCAGCGGAAAAACCTTCCCTGACCGGTGCATTGAAAGAAAATGCCGGTAAGGTCAAAGAACAGCCGGCCAAACCGGCCACATCTAAGAATAAGCAGGCTCGCTAATGCCGGAAACGAAACAGTACGGCATTATCTATGCCGATCCGCCCTGGCATTATGACAGGAAACATGGAAGCGGCGTTGCGGAAAACCATTACCCCACAATGAGCATTGAAGAAATCTGTGCCCTGCCGGTATCGGAACTTGCCGCAAAAGACAGCGCCCTCTTTCTGTGGGCGACCTTCCCACAGCTCAATGAAGCCTTCCGGGTGATCGACGCCTGGGGGTTCAAATATAAAACGCTGGCTTTTCTATGGCTCAAACAGAACCGGAAAGCGGATAGCTGGTTTTATGGCATGGGCTTTTGGACCCGCTCAAACGCGGAGGTCTGCCTGCTGGCAACCAGAGGCCGTCCGAAACGCCAATGTGCGGGAATCCATCAGTTTGTGATCTCCCATATTGAGCAGCACAGCAAGAAACCGGACGAGGTGCGGGATAAGATCGTAAAACTCATGGGCGATCAGCCCAGAGTGGAACTGTTTGCAAGACAAAAGACTCCCGGCTGGGATGTATGGGGCAATGAAGTGAACTGTACGCTGACTATGCCGGAGCGAAAGGGGTGATTTTGATAGAACAAGATGCAAAGCGGCTGCTTATGGAACGGCTGGACGAGTGTTTGAAGGTTCATGCGGATATGCTGGATGCACAGAACATCGGCAGTATTTACGAGTTACAGGGACTTTCGGAACTCCACTATTATCTGAAGGTTGAGCATGTATTTACTCCGGCGGAAGTAGAGGCGCTTCTTTCTTTTCAGGACCCGTTGGATGTAGCCCGATGGTGTTGGGAAGAAAATAACCATGAACACAGTTTCCCGATCTGCGATCTTCTCAAAGAAATTGATGCAGAGCAAAAATTTGAACATTTCACAAGCGAGCCTTCCGCACAGGACAAATATACGCTCCTGATGAAACGACTGGGACAGAATTACTTTGCCTACCGGGAAAGCCTTATGTCAAAGGATAAGGAATCCTTAATTGAAAAAGCTGCTGAAATTACAGCCATGCAGGAGGCGTATTCCTATCTGACAACAAAGTTTGAGTTCGGGGATGAAATGCTGGATGATGTGCTGGCGCTTGAGAATCCTTTGAAATACTTTGCAGACCGTTGGCTTTTGCCAGTTTCGGATGTGTTCGACGTGGATATGGATATTCGGGAAAATATTGCCGGAATCCGAGACAGCCAGGAATACCTGTGTCAGAGAGGACCGGCTGTTTCTGTCCTGGCACGGCTGCAAAATGCGGCTCAGGAAGTGCGGGAATGTCCGGCTGCGGAGAAAGCGGTACGCGATTTTGGTGCACGCTAATGGACCGGAAACTATATTACGATGGGAGGTGTATAGATGCCTTATGTACCTGTACCAAAGGATTTAACCAAAGTTAAGACCAAGCTGGCCTTCAATCTGACGAAGCGCCAGCTTATTTGTTTCAGCCTTGCCGGGCTTGTCGGCCTTCCGGTGTATTTCTTTACCCGCGGGGCGATCGGCAATTCGGCGGCTGTACTTTTGATGATCGGGCTGATGATGCCCTTTTTCTTCTTCGCCATGTATGAGCGTGACGGGCAGCCGGCAGAAAAGATTTTGAAGAACCGGCTCCGTTATAAGCTCTGGCCGAAGGACCGTCCATACAGGACGGATAACCTGTATAAATCTATGTCAAAGAAGGAGGTTACAAAGATTGCCAAAAAACAAGCAGCAGGAAGCTCAGGAAAAGCGTCTGCAAAAAAACATCAGGCAGGCCAAAAAGACCAGAGCCGATGCAAAGCAGGGCAAAACTAAGTCTGCCCGTTCCAAGCCGTCTAAAAAAGGCGGCTTTTTTGCCGGGCTGAAAGCAGATGCCCCGCAGACGGTCCAGCAGAGCATTCCCTACCGTGAAATGTACCGGGATGGGATCTGCCGGCTGACTGATACCCTTTACACCAAAACGGTGCAGTTTTTTGATATTAACTATCAGCTTGCACAGGCAGATGATAAAGCACAGATCTTCGAGGGTTACTGCGATTTCTTAAATTACTTCGACGCCTCGATCCATGTGCAGCTTACCTTTATCAACCAGCGGGCCAATATGCAGGATTTTACCAGAAGCATTGACATCCCTCCCCGCGGCGACGAGTATGACGGAATCCGCAGGGAATACGGGGATATGTTAAAGAACCAGTTGCAGAAAGGAAATAACGGTCTCACCAAACGTAAATACATTACCTTTGGGATCGAGGCAGATGACCTGCGTACTGCGAAAATGCGTCTGGAACGCATTGAAACGGATGTGCTGGCAAATTTCAAGACCCTTGGAGTCCAGGCAAGATCCTTAAACGGACTGGAACGTCTGGAGCTTCTTCACAGCCAGCTTCACCCGGACGGTCAGGAAAAGTTTCATTTCCAGTGGTCGGATCTGCCTAAGACCGGTCTTTCTACCAAAGACTTCATTTCCCCATCCGGGCTGTCTTTTTCAAAGGATGGAAAGACATTCCGGGTAGGCGACCATTCCGGTGCTGTCTCCTTTTTGCAGATTTTGGCGCCGGAGCTTACCGACCGGCTTTTAGCGGATCTTCTTGACTTAAACGACGCCGTGACCGTCAACCTGCATATCCAGTCTATCGACCAGGCGCAGGCGATCCGAAACATCAAGCGTAAAATGTCGGACCTGCAGAAAATGACCATTGAGGAACAAAAGAAAGCGGTCCGATCCGGGTATGACATGGACATCATTCCCACCGACCTTGCCACCTATGGAGAAGAAGCCAAAAATCTTTTGCAGGATTTACAGAGCCGCAATGAGCGCATGTTCCTTGTGACGGTACTGGTGGAAAATATCGCTGCCAAACGTCAGAAGCTGTTCAATGATATTTTTGCCGCTTCGGGTGTGGCACAGAAATACAACTGTGCCTTAAAACGGCTGGATTACCAGCAGGAACAGGGGCTTATGTCCTCGCTTGCTCTTGGTACGAACCAGATTGAGATTGAGCGCGGGCTTACGACCAGCAGCACAGCGATCTTTGTACCGTTTACCACCTGTGAACTGTTCCAGGAGGGCGAGGCATTGTATTACGGCCTGAACGCCCTTTCCAATAACCTGATCATGGCGAACAGAAAAACGCTGAAAAACCCCAATGGGCTGTTTCTCGGTACCCCAGGAAGCGGCAAATCTTTCTCTGCCAAGCGTGAGATCGTCAATGTGTTCCTTCTGACGGAGGACGACATCATTATCGCCGACCCGGAAAATGAGTATGGGCCGCTGGTACAGCAGTTCGGTTCCCAGGGGCAGGTCATTGATATTTCCCCTACTTCCACGAACTACATCAACCCGATGGACATCAATCTGGACTATTCCGATGATGAAAACCCGATCACTTTGAAAAGTGATTTTATCCTGTCGCTGTGTGACCTTATCATCGGCGGCAAAGAAGGACTTTCCCCCATTGAAAGGACGATCATCGACCGTTGTACCAGACTGGTGTACCGGGAATACCTGCAGGACCCGTGCCCGGAAAATATGCCGATCTTAGGTGATCTTTACGAGCTGCTTTTGAAACAGTCTGAACCGGAGGCACAGAATATCGCAACGGCGCTGGAAATCTATGTCAATGGTTCCCTTAACGTGTTCAACCATCGTTCCAATATCCAGATGGATCAACACCGGGTACTGTGTTTCCAGCTTAAGTCACTGGGAAAAGCCTTAAAGGAAATCGGGCTTTTGATCATGCAGGATGCGGTGTGGAACCGTGTCACGGCCAATCGCTCCAAACATAAAACAACCTGGTTCTATATCGACGAATTCCATCTTCTTTTGAAAGGGCAGACAGGAAGTTTCAGCGTGGAGATCTGGAAACGCTTCCGTAAATGGGGCGGAATCCCATCAGGTTTAACGCAGAATGTCAAGGACCTTCTGGCTTCCCGTGAGATTGAGAACATTTTTGAGAACTCAGACTTTATCTATATGCTCAACCAGGCCCAGGGAGACCGTCAGATTTTGGCAAAGCAGTTGGGGATCTCCCCGCACCAGCTTTCCTATGTGACCCATTCCGGTCCCGGCGAGGGGCTTTTGTTCTTTGGAAATGTGATCATCCCCTTTGTGGACCACTTCCCGAAGGACACACTGTTGTACAGCGTGCTTACCACAAGACCGGATGAAGTAGCGGGGACCAAAGCGTGAGACAAAAATTAAAATGGATCGGAGGTGAGAACAATGGCACACGACAGGGAATTTCAAAGGAAGCGCAAAGATACCCGGATGCCGGTGCGTGATTCCCACGGGGAGGATCAACCGGCAGCCAGGCAGACCGAACAGGATTTTGACCTGCGCAGGGCACGGGACACCCCTTCTTCTGTCAACGGCAAGACACACAGGCAGGACATCCCTGTACAGACGGAATTTTCCCATCTGTCACCGGAAACACCGGAGTCCTTGTTGGAACAGGGCGAAGCGTATGCAACCGCTTTGGATGGTTTTTCGGAACACTTTGAGACACCGGATGCTGCCAGGACAGCGCCCCCGATACAGGACAACGTGCGAAGCAATTTCCGGCAGGAGGCTTCCAGACGTTTTCTTGTAACAGAGAATGCGACAGACCATGATACCGGAAAATATGCTCCTTCTTCCGAAGGCTCAGCCACACCGGACAGCACAGACAGATCCAGTCAGGAACACCGTTACCGGACACATCAGCATGGGAACAAATATCAACAGCGTTTTCAGGAAGCGGCACAGGCGGAGGAACAGGCAGCGCAGAAGGAAAAGGGTATGGATAGCGAACCGCCGAAAACATCCAAGCTGGAATTTACTGCGGATGAACTGCCGCCGGAGCCAAAGGATAAAAAGCTCACCCATGCAAGACGGAAGGCGGAACGGACTGCACAAAAAGCAGAGCAGGCGCAAAATCGTCTACCTGCCCGGAAGAAACTGCGCATGGAGACGGTTTCCGACCCGGAGACCGGAAAAGCCAAAAAACACTTAAAATTTGAAAAGGAGGTCAAATCACAAAAGGCCCATGTAAAAGGGCCTGTACCACTGCGTCCGGTCAAGGCGGGCGCCAATACTGCCATTGGTTACGCCCATAAAAAGATTTATGAGGCAGAGGATGAAAATGTGGGGATCAAGGCATCCCACCGCTCTGAACTTGTGGGCGAGGCAGGGCTTCGCACGGCATATCACCGGCATAAAACTGCCCCCTACCGAAAGGCAGCGAAATTACAGCAAAAATCAGCAAAGGCCAACGCAAGACTTGCTTACCGGCAGGCTCTTAGCGACCACCCGGAGCTGAAGAAACATGCGATTGCCCGGATATGGCAGAAACAAAAACTGAAAAGGCAGTATGCCAAGGCTGCCCGTGAAGCCGGGAAACAGGCAAAAAATGCCGCAGTCACAACAGAGAGGGTCAGCGTCGGTATTGTCCATGCGGTCAAACGGCACCCTGTAATCTGCCTTGTCCTCCTGCTTCTCCTTTTGGTAATTTTCTTGATCATGTCCCTGTTTTCCACGTTCTCCAATATCGGGACCGGCGGTTTGGGAAGTCTGGCTGCTTCTACCTATCTTGCAGATGATCAGGACATCAACCAGGCGGAGCTTACCTATACCGAATGGGAAACGGATCTGCAAATGGAAATAGACCGGGTGGAATCAGACCGCCCCGGTTATGACGAATACCGGTATAACCTGGGTGCGATTGAGCATGACCCGTATGTGCTGATGGGGTATCTGACTTCTGCTTATCAGGGATTTACTTACGATGAAGTGGAAAGCGTGCTGCGGCAGCTTTTCCAGGAACAATATACCCTGTCCTTTTCAGAAGAAACCGAGATCCGTTACCGCACCGAAACTTCCGTTGATCCGGAAACCGGGGAAGAAACCCAGGAGGAAGTGCCTTATGAATGGCGCATCTTAAATGTCAAGCTCACGGTCACACCTCTGGAAAACCTGGTCGTTTCCCGGATGAACGCAGACCAGAAAGAGATCTGCGAGATCCTGCTGCAGACAAAAGGAAACCGCCAGTATGTCAAAAATGTCTTTGGCACCAACTGGCTCCCTTATGTGACCAGTTATTACGGCTACCGGGTACATCCCATCAGTGGGGAAAAGAACTATCACACCGGTGTGGACATCGGGATGCCGGAGGGCACAGAGATCCTTGCCGGGCATGACGGAACGGTCACCCTTGCGGGAAATGTCGGCGGTTATGGCTTGTGTGTCGCTATTGAAGGCGAGGCATACGAAGGACATACCCTGACAACCAAATACGGGCACTGTTCCCAGATCCTTGTTTCTGCCGGGCAGGAGGTCAAAGCCGGGGATGTGATTGCAAAGGTCGGGAATACCGGAAATTCTACCGGGGCCCACCTGCACTTAGAAGTCCTGGTTGACGGCCAGTATTTGAATCCCCTGTATTTTGCCGATACCGGCGATACCAGCGAACGGCACCTGCCGGAAGTTGGTTCAGGCGGCACAGGAAACTACTTCGATTATGACATTCCACCGGAAGCCCTTGCGGATGAACAGTTTGCCGCAATGATGGCCGAGGCGGAAAAATATCTTGGCTATCCGTATGTATGGGGAGGCGCAAGCCCTTCCACTTCCTTTGACTGTTCCGGCTATGTGTCCTGGGTGATCAACAACTGCGGCGTTGGCTGGAATTTCGGAAGGCTGACCGCGGATGGTCTTTTAGGTGTATGTACGCCGGTATCAAGTGCGGATGCAAAACCGGGCGACCTGATCTTCTTCCAGGGGACCTACAACACCAGCGGCGCAAGCCATGTAGGGATCTATGTGGGAAATGGAATGATGATCCACTGTGGAGACCCGATTTCTTATGCAAACATCAATACAAGCTACTGGCAGCAGCATTTTTATACATTTGGGCGTCTGCCTTAACAGATTGGAGGTAATAAATTGAATCCTAAAATTGAAAAACTGGAAAAGGAAATTGAAAAGACCAAAACAAAGATTGCGGAAATGCAGGCAAAGCTCCATAAGCTGGAGGAACAGAAAACAGAGCTGGAAAATACCGATTATGTAGCGGTGGCGCGCAGTTTCAAACTGACGCCCCAGCAGCTTGCGGATTTTTTGAAATCACAGCAGGCAGCCCCTTCGGAAACTGTTTTACCGCAGGAGAAGGAGGATGTGCATGAGGCTTAAAAAACTTTCCCTGCTGCTGGCGCTTACGCTTCTTGTAAGTGTCAGCGCATTACCTGTAACGGCTCATGCCGGCGGTTCCAAAGACACCACACCGCCAACGCTGACTGCTTCCATGGAGGGCGATGCCCTGAAAATAGAAAGCAGTGACGATCTATCCGGCGTGGAGGCGGTCTTTGTTGATGAAAACCGTATCAACTCCCTCACCGACGGGAAAGCGTCGGTCGCACTGAAAGATTATGCCGGAACAGAAAAACAGGTAAGCATATACGCAAAAGATTATGCCGGCAACCGTTCTGATGTGGTAAAGCTGGATAATCCGTATTACAAAGAACCGGCTCCTGAAAAGAAACCTGCTACGACAGCACCCCAGAGTCCGTCCGGTACACAGACAAAACCGCCTAAGGAAGAAAAACCTTCCGGCTCAAACGCTGCAACCCCTTCCGGCTCAGATAACAGTACCGGACAGCAGGAAAATACTTCTGCGATCCCGGAAGGTGCATTTACCCCGGAAGGCACCGGAACGGTACAGGACAACATCAGCGGTACGGATGGGGAAAAACAGTTTTACACCATCACTACGGACGCTGGCAATGTTTTTTATCTGGTGATCGACGGGAAACGGGAAGATAACAATGTCTACTTCTTAAACGGCGTCACAGAGTCCGACCTGATGGCGCTTGCAGAAAAGAACAATGGCAGCATGAGCATGATTCCCCAGGAAGAAAGCTGCAACTGCACCGAAAAATGTGAGGCAGGAAAGGTTAATACCGGCTGTCCGGTCTGCAAAAATGACTTAAATGGCTGCAAAGGAAAAGAAAAGCCGGCGGAAACTGAAAAACCGGCAGAACCGGAAAAGCCGAAGAAAGAAACCGGCAGCGTCGGCACGATCCTGTTTATCCTTGCTGCCTTACTTGCGGTCGGCGGGATCGGTTACTATGTAAAAATCGTGCGTCCGAAACAGCAGGCCGAGGACGATGCGGAATTTGAGGATGACGGTTATGGCGAAGGCTTTGACCCGGATGAGGCATACGGGGAACCGGAATATCTTTCCGAGGATGATTTTGACGACAAGGACAGCAAATAAGGCTGTCCTTTTAGATTTTATGAAAGTGAGGATTTTTTCATGGAACATATCATAACCAGACGCCGCGGCTTTCGCAAGCTGTTGGCGTTTTTGCTTTGTATGGCAAGCATTTTGGGGCTTCTTCCGGCTCAGGCTTTTGCCATGTCTGTCGGACAGACGGCAAGCTCCTGGCTGGGCGACCAGTATGTGGGCTCTGATGGGAACCACTACCGTGCCCCGGCGCCTTACACCTATCTTGCCTACCATGCAGACGGAACCATCGATGTACACACCAGTTCCGGGGGCAATGCTTACCGGCACTATATGCTGACGGATTCTGACGGGATCAGCCACCAGGTTTACTGTGTGGAGAGCGGGATTCCTTACCATACTTCGGAAAATACCTATGTTTCGGAAAGCGGGACCAACAGCCAATACCTGAACCTGCTTCCTGCCGAGGCAAGGAGGGGGATCACCCTGACTGCGATCTATGGCTGGAAACCCGGTGCGGCGCTCCCTGTTTCCGGAATCAACGAGGATGACTATAAGATGGCAACCCAGATCATCCTTTGGGAATACCAGCAGCAACTTAGAAGCGATCCGTACAGCCGCCACGGAAACGGCCACGCAGACGCCGACCAGTATTTCAGCGTGATCGCCGGACGACCGGCAGAAAAAGCCTATGACTGGATTCTTGCACAGGTCGCTTCCCATTCCACAGTACCTTCCTTTACTTCTTCTAAGAAAAGCGAAGCACCGGAACTGGAACTGAAATGGGATGTAGAAAAAAAGGTCTATACCCTGACGGTCACAGATACCAATAACTTGAAGATCGATCTGGAGGCTTTGAAAGGCAGCGGCGTTTCTGTGACAAGAAACGGAAATGAATACACCTTTACCAGCAGGCAGATGATGATGGACCCGGTGCTGTTTGAATTCCGAAAGAATATCCCGGTGGCAAACGACATGCTGATCTGGGGCAGACCCGGCTACCAGACCATGATGACCGGCGCCAGCGATCCGGTTTCCTTCTTTGTAAAATTCAAAACGGAAACTTACGGTACCGCAAAACTTGTCAAGACCAGTGAGGACGGCATTGTTTCCGGTATCACCTTCCATATCTCCGGTACGGACATTTTGGGAAATGAAGTCAATGAGGAAGTTACGACCGGAGAAAACGGCCAGATTGAAAAGAAGCTCCTGCCGGGAACCTATCTGGTAAAAGAACTTCCGGTGGACCGCTATGTGACCCCTTCCGCACAGTACGTGACCATTGAAAGCGGGCAGACTTCTTCGGTACATTTCAGCAATATTCTGAAGAAATTTCGCGTCCATGTGGTAAAGAGTGATGCTGACACCGGAAATGCTCAGGGGGATGCCACGCTTGCAGGGGCGGCCTATGGGATCTTCCGTGATGGCGAACTGATCGACACTTATACTACCGGGCCGGATGGCAGCTTTATGACCCGCTATTATGTATGCGGGGATAACTGGACGATCCGGGAGATCGAACCGAGCACCGGGTATCTTCTGAATGAAACCGTTTATGAAGTGGGTGCATCCCCTTCCCTGTATGAAGTGGAACTCAATACCACAGAAAATCAGGTGACGGAAACGGTTATTTACGGAAATATCCAGCTTGTCAAGCACACCGATGACCTGGACCCGGATGTGCCTGAGGGCGAAAATACCGACGATCCCAATGCCGGTATCATCGAACGCCCGGAAGCAGGCGCAGTCTTTGAAATTTACTTAAAGGCAGCCGGAAGCTATGACGCGGCAAAGGAAAGTGAACGCGACCTTCTTACCACGGATGCGGATGGTTTTGCTTCCAGTAAACCGCTTCCTTATGGACATTATACGGTCCATCAGATCGCAGGCGAGGAAGGCAAAGCCTTTGTCCCGGACTTTACGGTATTCATTTCCTCTGACGGAAAGACTTACAGCTATATCCTGAACAACCGCACCATCACAGCCCGTCTGAAAGTTGAAAAATGTGACGCAGAGACCGGAAAGATTATCCCTGTGACCGGAACCGGTTTTCAGATCAAGGATCTTTCCACCGGGGAATTTATCACCCAGACCGTCTACTATCCGAACCCGGAAACACTGGATACCTTCTATGTTTCTGACGAGGGCTGGCTGATGCTGCCGGAGCCTTTGGCCGCCGGGGATTATGAACTTTATGAGGTAGCTGCTCCTTACGGCTATGTGCTTTCCGACCAGCCGGTACCGTTTACCATTGACGGCAGCGAGGCGGTTGTGACGGTCACGCAGTACAATATGCCGCAGAAAGGCCAGCTTACCATCACAAAGACCGGAGAAGTATTTGCTTCTGTCCAGGAAAACGACGGACTGTACCAACCGGTATATGAGGTTGCCGGACTTCCTGGAGCGGTCTATGATGTGATCGCAGATGAAGATATTTATACCGGTGACGGTACCTTGCGGGCAGAAAAAGATACGGTTGTGGAAACACTTACGACCGGCGAGGACGGCACAGCGAAAAGCGGGTCTCTCTATCTTGGCCGTTATCGTCTGGAGGAACGTCAGGCGCCTTCCGGCTGTGTGTTGAATCCTCAACCGGAATATGTGGAACTGACCTATGCGGGTGAGACCGTAGAGGTTACACAGACAGCGGCCGGTCTTTATGACGAACGCCAGAAAGTGGATGTCACACTTTTCAAGGCAATGGAGACCGATGACCTGTTCGGTCTTGGCATGAACGAGGAATATAAGGATATTTCCTTTGGACTTTATGCTTCCGCAGACCTGACGGCGGCAGATGGCAGCGTAATCCCGGCAGGTGGACTTCTGGAAGTGGTCTCTGTTTCGTCTGAGGAATCCGGCGGTTACAGCGCTTCCTTCGCTTCCGACCTGCCTTTTGGCAGCTATTATGTCAAGGAACGCACAACCAACGGCGCCTATATCCTTTCGGATCAGGAATATCCGGTTGTCTTTGAGTATGCTGGTCAGGAAACCGCCCTGGTACAGATCCTTGTCAATGAAGGCGAGGCTGTTTCCAATGAACTTCTCCGTGGGCGTGTAGACGGTGTAAAAGTCGGGGAAAACCCGGAAGGCGGCGAGGATGTCACGCTTGCCGGTGCGCTCATGGGTCTGTTTAGACCTGATACCGAAGAATTTACTGAAGAAAATGCGCTGCTTACTGCTATTACCGGAAAAGACGGCAGTTTTTCCTTTGAGAACATTCCTTACGGACACTGGATCGTCAAGGAGATCTCTGCCCCTGACCTTTATACGGTAAGCCCGCAGCAGCACCATGTATATATCGGTGCAGACGGACAGCATATCGAGATCCGTGTGGAAAACACCCTGATCCGCGGCAGTGTGCAGGTAACTAAAACCGAAGCTGTGGAGGAACCGTCCCCTGTGGAAAAGGAGGATAAGAAAGACAAGAATTCTTTCCTGCGCTTCCTGCCCGGTGCAGTGTTCGACCTGTATGCGGATTCCAACGCCAACCAGGAATATGATCCTGACGATCAAAAGATCGGTACGCTGAAAGAAACCGATGCAGGCTATCATACGGCGGAAAACCTTCTGGCTGGCGGCTACTTTATCAAAGAAAGCAAAGCGCCGGAGGGCTATCAGCCTGACTCAAACGCTTACTATTTTTCCATCACAGAAGATGGACAGGTCGCAGTTGTGGAAAATGGAGAAGCCGGGCACGGATTTACCAATGAGGCTTACCGCGGCAACTTAAAGATCACAAAGGATTCCAGCGACGGGCGCAAAGATGGTTTTGCCATCGAGGTTAAGAGTGCGGACGGCTCCTACTGCGAGACATTCACCACTCCAAAATCCGGCGTGATTGAAGTTAAGGGCCTTCGTGTCGGTATTTATACCGTAACAGAAGTTGCAAACCGGGCAAGCAAGGATTACATCATTCCTGATGCCGCTACGGTGGAGATCAAGGCAGATCAGACATCTACGGTCCAGTTCTTTAATGAAAAACCGGAAAAGCCGGATAACCCAAAGAACCCGGAAAAGCCTTCTGTTCCCTCCAATCCTTCCACCCCTCAAAAGCCGGTACCGCAGACCGGGGATGATCCGTATATTTTCCTGTATGGCGGACTGCTGGCAGCCGCACTGATCGGCGGCAGCGTATTTGCTGTGTATTATTTCAAAAAGGGAAAATACAGCAGGACTTCCCCGAAAAGAACGGCTGTCGGGGTTTCTGTCCTTTCACTCTGCATTCTGGTGGCTCTTGGCAGCGGTTTTTTGGTGTTCCGTGACTTGAACCAGTATGCTGAGAGTAAAGATGCCTATCGAGATCTTGCCGGATATGTGGAAGTACCGGAGCAGACAGCTTCCCCGGAGTCGGCACCCGATCCGACAGAACCAAAACGGGACGATACCGATATTGTCCTGCCTTCGGTAGACTTTGAAACGCTCCGTGAAAATGGACCGGACATCATCGGATGGCTTTCCCTTCCTGATACGGTGCTCAATTATCCGGTAACGCAGACCGACAACAACGAATATTACCTGAACCATCTTTATGACGGAACCTATAACAAGGTTGGCTGCCTGTTTGCCGACTATGAAAACCGGGCAGATTTTTCAGACCGCAATACGATCATTTACGGTCATAATATGCGGGATGGTTCCATGTTTGCCTTGCTGAACCGGTACGATGAACAAAGTTACTTTGATACTCACAGGCAGATGTATCTCGTTACTCCGAAGGGGGGTTATGTCATGGAGATCTTTACGGCATTTGTAGCAAAGCCGGAAGAATCCGGCAGTAAAACTTCTCCCTGGCAGCTTTCCTGGAAGGATGACGGTGCTTATACTACCTGGCTTACAGCTATGAAGGAACGTTCTGCGGTGGAAAGTGATGTGACTGTGACCTGCAGCGATAAGGTACTGACCCTTTCTACCTGTACGCCGGGCGGCACAGGACGCTTTCTTGTCATGGGAAAACTCGTGAAAGTAGATAACGAAATATAGATTTTAGACGGTGCGGGGGCAAAAGCTCCCGCACCTGCTGTTTACAAGGAGGATTTTATTTTATGGTAAATACCATGATTTCCATTCCCGGCTATGTCCATCTTTACCGCTCGCTTTTGCGGTTTTACGACATGCCGGAAAATGAAGTCCGGGAAATGCTCTATCTTCTGAATACGGCAAACCTGGACTGCTATGAGTATTATCACCCGGACCGCAGTGTGATCCAGAGCGGACCGGTCGCTTTTTGCGGATGGCTGGAAACGAAAGACTGCCGCCCTTACCGCACAGAGGTACAGCTTTACAAATCGCTGCTGTTTTTGAAGCGCAGCATTGACCGTGACCTGATCGTATCAGCTCAAAGGGAGGCTCTGCAAACCCTGCGCTGTATTATCTCCAATCTGGAATACCGCTTTTATAAAGCCTATGGCATGGAGATCGAGGACAAACGCACGGTCTATGGGGAATGTACCTACCGTCTGGTTCCAAGGGAGGACGAACCCAGCGTGTGCCTGATGCACGACTGGATCTACCTGCCGAGTGCTTAAAATGTCCCGAATAATACACAATATTCGGGACAAAATAAGAATACGATAGTTCCTATCTCCTGATATAAAATTTGAAACTGATGTATAAATTCTGTTCTATGTGGAATACTATTGCTAAAACTCTTGAAGCCTATTGAAAATTTGTCCCGAATAATATATAATATTCGGGACAAAAGGAGG
>ONZW01001025.1_pt1 | contig 15066 bp, 9 predicted proteins | sample 1671071 | NCBI WGS metagenome assembly ONZW01 (sample SAMN06348119, study PRJEB24527) | human gut metagenome | biome: human gut; feature: ankylosing spondylitis patient; material: feces | host: Homo sapiens | place: China | collected 2015-10
AGGGTGGAACAAGTCAAGATCCGGTGCGTCAAAGGCCAGCAGTTCTTTGTCTGCCACGCCGGCATACGGATCTGGCGAGGTATAACGAGCAATATCCAGCGCCGCCTGTACGGTGCGGGCAATGGCCTGCGGGCTTAAATCGGTAGACGATGCGCTACCTTTACGGTTCTGGTGATAAACGGTGATCCCCAGCGCGCCATCGCTATTGAATTCAACATTCTCCACTTCACCATAACGCGTGCTTACACTAATGCCGGTGGTCTTGCTGACGGCAACTTCCGCACCGTCCGATTTGCCTGAGGCCAACTCCAGCGCAGTCGAAACTGCTTCTTCCAGAATCTTGCGCTGCGCTTCAACTTGAGAGATTACTTTCATTGCAAGTGCCATAATGTAGAGAGTTTCTCTGAAGTCTAACAGAGAACTGTTTTTCAGTGCGCATCTTAACTGGTAACATTAGCCTCTTTTTTTAAGGAGCCTGAGATGACTAAGCAGCCCGAAGACTGGCTCGACGACGTTCCCGGTGATGACATCGAAGACGAAGACGATGAAATTATCTGGGTCAGTAAAAGTGAAATTAAACGTGATGCCGAGGAGCTAAAACGCCTTGGCGCGGAAATTGTTGATCTGGGGAAAAACGCGCTGGATAAGATCCCGTTAGATGCGGATCTGCGCGCGGCTATTGAGCTCGCCCAGCGTATTAAGATGGAAGGTCGCCGCCGCCAGTTGCAGCTCATCGGTAAGATGCTGCGCCAGCGCGACGTAGAGCCTATTCGTCAGGCGCTGGATAAGCTGAAAAACCGTCACAACCAGCAGGTGGTGCTGTTCCATAAACTGGAAAACCTGCGCGATCGTCTGATCGACCAGGGTGATGACGCCATCGCTGAAGTATTGAATCTGTGGCCCGATGCCGATCGTCAGCAACTGCGTACTCTGATCCGTAACGCGAAGAAAGAGAAAGAAGGGAATAAGCCGCCGAAATCCGCACGCCAGATTTTCCAGTATCTGCGCGAGTTAGCGGAGAACGAAGGGTAATTTTCGTTGTTGATGTGAGTATGGTTTGCCGGATACGGTGCACCTGTAGGCCTGATAAGACGCATCAAGCGTCGCATCAGGCACTATGCTCAAATGCCGGATGCGGCGTGAACGCCTTATCCGGCCTACACACACTCTATCAGGCTGAGGCTGTGAATTACTGCGCGGCTTCCGCTTTCTTCGCTAACCCATCCAGCAGTTTCTGATGGATCCCACCAAAACCGCCGTTGCTCATCACCAGAATATGGTCGCCAGGCTGAGCGGTTTTCACCACCATATCTGCCAGCGTATCCACATCGCCGCTCCAGTGTGCAGGCTGAACGCAGGCTTCTGCCACTTCTGCCACCTGCCACGGAATATGTGCCGGTTGCAGCAGGAAGACTTCATCGGCACGACCTAATGAAGGTGCCAGATCGTCTTTGCAGATCCCCATTTTCATGGTATTAGAGCGCGGTTCCAGTACGGCAATAATGCGCGCCGTACCACCAACTTTGCCACGCAGCGCCGCCAGCGTTGCCAGAATCGCCGTCGGGTGATGGGCAAAATCATCATATACCGTGACGCCATTCGCTTCACCACGCAACTCCAGACGGCGACGAGCGTTAATAAACGAACCCAGCGCGTTAGCGGCATCTGCGGGCGCTACCCCAACATGGCGAGCCGCCGCAATCGCCATCAGGCCATTGTGCATATTATGTTCGCCTACCAGCGACCATTTCACTTCGCCCACTTTTTCGCCATCCAGCAAGACTTCCCATTCAGAAGCGTCAGTGGTCAGCTTTTTCGCCTGCCAGTGACCTTGCTCGCCCACCAGCTCCTGCTCGCTCCAACAGCCCATCGCCATGGTCTGTTTCAGGTTGATGTCGTTTTCCGGCCAGATAATACGGCCCTGCCCCGGAACGATACGCACCAGATGGTGGAACTGTTTCTGGATCGCTTTCAGGTCGTCAAAGATATCGGCGTGATCGAACTCAAGGTTGTTGAGGATCAGCGTACGCGGGCAGTAATGGACAAATTTAGAGCGTTTGTCGAAGAAGGCGCAGTCGTACTCATCCGCTTCGATAACAAAGAAGTCGCTTTCGCCCAGACGCGCCGAAACCTCAAAGTTCCCCGGCACACCGCCAATCACAAATCCCGGTTTGTAACCGCATTGTTCCAGAATCCGGGTCGCCATTCCCGCCGTGGTGGTTTTGCCGTGTGTACCGGCAACGGCCAGCACCCAGCGGTCGCGCAGCACAAAATCGTGCAGCCACTGCGGACCTGACATATAAGGGATGTTTTTTTCCAGTACCGCTTCCACACACGGATTTCCACGGGTCATGGCGTTACCAATAATCACCAGATCCGGCTGTGGATCGAGCTGGCTGGCATCGTAACCCTGAATCAGTTCAATGCCTTGCTTCTCAAGTAAGGTGCTCATCGGCGGATACACATTGGCGTCCGAACCCGTTACTTCATGGCCTAACTGGCGCGCCAGCATCGCCAGACCGCCCATAAACGTGCCACAAATTCCTAAAATATGAATGCGCATACGTCACTATCCTTTTTTAATCTGGCGCTCATTTTACGCATATGTCGGGTAAGTGAGAAATGCATTTCAGGATAATCCGTAATTTGCTGGCGCGATTCACCTGAGCGCAACATTGGGATTATTTGTTAAGATTGTTGCGGTCGCTTTACTCCATAAACATTGCAGGGAAAGTTTTATGAAAACGTTAGGTGAATTTATTGTCGAAAAGCAGCACGAGTTTTCTCATGCTACCGGTGAGCTCACTGCTTTGCTGTCGGCAATAAAACTGGGCGCCAAGATTATCCATCGCGATATCAACAAAGCAGGACTGGTTGATATCCTGGGTGCCAGCGGTGCTGAGAACGTGCAGGGCGAGGTTCAGCAGAAACTCGACCTGTTCGCTAATGAGAAACTGAAAGCCGCACTGAAAGCACGCGATATCGTTGCGGGCATTGCCTCTGAAGAAGAAGATGAGATTGTCGTCTTTGAAGGCTGTGAACACGCAAAATACGTGGTGCTGATGGACCCCCTGGATGGCTCGTCCAACATCGATGTTAACGTCTCTGTCGGTACCATTTTCTCCATCTACCGCCGCGTTACGCCTGTTGGCACGCCGGTAACGGAAGAAGATTTCCTCCAGCCTGGTAACAAACAGGTTGCGGCAGGTTACGTGGTATACGGCTCCTCTACTATGCTGGTTTACACCACCGGATGCGGTGTTCACGCCTTTACTTATGATCCTTCGCTGGGTGTTTTCTGCCTGTGCCAGGAACGGATGCGCTTCCCGGAGAAAGGCAAAACCTACTCCATCAACGAAGGAAACTACATTAAGTTTCCGAACGGGGTGAAGAAGTACATTAAATTCTGCCAGGAAGAAGATAAATCCACCAACCGCCCGTATACCTCACGTTATATCGGTTCACTGGTCGCGGATTTCCACCGTAACCTGCTGAAAGGCGGTATTTATCTCTACCCAAGCACCGCCAGCCACCCGGACGGCAAACTGCGTTTGCTTTATGAGTGCAACCCGATGGCATTCCTGGCGGAACAAGCGGGCGGTAAAGCGAGCGATGGCAAAGAGCGTATTCTGGATATTATCCCGGAAACCCTGCACCAGCGCCGTTCGTTCTTTGTCGGCAACGACCATATGGTTGAAGATGTCGAACGCTTTATCCGTGAGTTCCCGGACGCGTAATCTCCTGCGCCTCTCCACACGGAGAGGCGTTTTTATCGCTGCACAATGTTGACTCTTGTCACAGGCGAACTCTGACGATTCTCCCACAGCACCGTTAATCCACGCTGTAATGCTATAAAAATAAACAACAAAATACCGATGGCGATTTTCGTCCACCAGGAACTCAGCGTGCCATCAAAGTTTATGTAAGTCTGAATCAGTCCCTGAATCGCCACGCCAAAAAGCGTCCCTAATACCGTTCCAACGCCACCACTCAAAAGCGTACCGCCAATTACCACTGAGGCGATAGCATCCAGTTCCACACCTACGCCCGCCAGTGCATATCCGGCCTGGGTATAAATCGAGAAGACAATCCCCGCCAGCGTTGCCAGTCCGGTGGAGAGCATATAAATGCGAATAGTGGTGCTGCGAGTGGAAATCCCCATCAGGTTTGCCGACGTTGCGTTGCCGCCAATGGCGTATACCTGATTACCAAAACGGGTACGATGCGCGAGGAATATGCCGATAACCACCACCGCCAGCATCAGCAGTCCCATCGCACTTAAGCGACCGCCGCCAGGGATTTTCCACGCAAGGCTTGAGAGCGTGTCATAAACAGGATGGTTTATCGGGATCGACTCTTCCGAAACGAGATAGCTGACGCCACGCAAAAAGAACATTCCCGCAAGGGTAATGATAAACGCCGGGATCTTCAGGGCGTCAATCAGAAGCCCCATAAATGCGCCGAAGGCACAGCCCATCACCAACACCAGCGGAAACGCCAGCAGCGGCGAGAGGCCGAAATCGCCAATCACTTTTGCCAGAAACACGCCGGTAAAGGCGATCACCGAACCGACGGAGAGATCGATCCCACCGGAGAGGATCACAAAGGTCATGCCAACGGCGATTATCCCAAGAAAGGCGTTATCGGTCAGGATATTGCAGATCACTCTTGTGGAAGCAAAACCGGGAAACTGGGTCAGACAGTAGATATAACCCAACACAAAGACGCCGATGGTGATCATCAGTGGCAAATTACGTTTTATCACGGTTACGTACCCCTTTAATCAGACTGATAAAGCGTTGCGACTGAACAATCAGCACGCAAAGCACCACCACCGCTTTCACCACCTGGTTCATCTCCGGCGGAAAGCCAGAAAGCAAAATTCCGGTGTTCATTCCCTGAATAATCAGCGCCCCCACCACCGAAAGCAGCAGGTTAAAGCGCCCGCCCATCAGCGATCCGCCGCCAATCACCACTGCAAGAATGGCGTCCAGCTCCAGCCATAACCCGGCGTTATTGGCATCGGCACCGCGAATATCCGCCGCCACGATAATGCCCGCAATCGCCGCACATAGCCCGCTCAACACGTAGGTGAGCATGACGATGATCCGCGTGTTTACCCCGGCATTTTTTGCCGCCCGAATGTTGATACCAACGGCTTCGATAAACATCCCCAGCGCCGTTTTGCGGGTCAACAGCCAGAACAGGAGAAGTGTCAGCACCGCAATAATGACTGGTGTTGGCAGGAACAACAGCGATCCACTGCCGAACCAGGAGAGATCCGGTGAGTTAAATGTGACGATCTGCCCGGAGGTGATCAGTTGCGCCACGCCGCGCCCGGCGACCATCAGGATCAGGGTGGCGACAAACGGCTGAATTTTGAGGATCGCTACCAGTATGCCGTTCCACAATCCCGCCAGGATGCCAGTGCCGAGGGCGCTTAACAAAACAATTGGAAGGCTGAATCCCGCGACCGTCATCGCAGCCGTTGTGGCTCCGGCGATAGCCATCACCGCCCCCACGGAGAGATCAATCCCACCAGTGGCGATAACCAGCGTCATGCCAATCGCCAGTAGCGCAACGGGGGCCGCACGGTTAAGAATGTCGATAGGGCTACCGAACAAACGCCCATCCTGAAGCACCACCTGCCAGAAATGCGGGGCCACCAGGCTATCGACCAGCAGCACCAGCAACAGTGCCGCCAGCTGCGGCATTCCTGTTGGCCAGCGAAAACGCCTTTTCGGCGGCGTAGTGTCCGGGAGAGATTGAGGCATCACACTGTTCTCCTTACGCCGCAATGGCGTTCATGATCGCCGGAACGGAAAGCTCTGCCAGCGGGATCTCCGCCACCTGTTTGCGATCGCGCATGATGATCACCCGATCGGCATAGCCCACCAGCTCTTCCAGCTCGGAGGAGATCACCAGCAGCGCCAGCCCATCGGCGCACAGCGTTTCAATCAGCCGGATGATCTCGGCGTGGGCACCAACATCAATGCCGCGAGTTGGCTCATCAAGGATCAGAAATTGCGGTCGGGTCAGTAGCCAACGTGAAAGCAACACTTTTTGCTGATTGCCGCCGGAGAGAAATTCAATCGGTTGTTCGGTGGAAGGTGTGCGAATGCCAAGCTGGCGGATAAAGCGTTCGGCAATCTCTTGCTGCTCTTTGCGGGAAATAGGTCGTAGCCAGCCGCGCTGGGCCTGGAGAGCAAGAATGATATTTTCCCGCACCGAGGCGGCGGCGATGATGCCATCGGTTTTCCTGTCTTCCGGGCAGAAGCCGATGCCCAGTACCGAAGCCTGATGTGGCGAGCGTGGCGTTTGTGGTTTGCCTTTGATCAACGCAGTGCCGCTGTCAGCAGGTTTGATACCGAAGATCACTTCGGCGGTTTCTGTCCGCCCTGATCCCAGCAAGCCTGCCAGACCGACGATCTCGCCGGGGCGCACTTCGAGATCAAACGGTGCGATCGTTCCTTTTTTGCCGTAATTTTTGAACGCGGCAACAGGTTTGTCGCTCAGCAATGTTCTCCCGGCACGCTGAAGCGCGTGGGTGTCCAGCTCGCGCCCCAGCATCATTTTTACCAGTTCGATCTGCGGTAGCTCGCGCGTTTCCCGACAGCCCACAAAACTGCCGTTACGTAAGACGGTGATCCGATCGCTAACCTGATAAACCTGATCGAGAAAATGAGTGACGAAGATCAGGCTGACGCCGCGATCGCGAAGCTGACGCATCAGGCCAAACAGTAACTCTACTTCCTGAGTGTCGAGACTGGCGGTGGGTTCATCGAGGATCAGCACTTTGGCGGAGAGATCGATAGCCCGGCAAATGGCGACGATTTGCTGCATCGCGACTGAAAAGCGGTTGAGCGGTTCGCGCACGTCGAGGGAGAAACCGTAAGATGCCATCAGTTCGGTGGCGCGCTTTTCCATCTCTTTACGGCGTAGAAGGCCGAAACGTTTGGGTTCGCGACCTATGAATAGATTATCAGCGACCGACATATTGGGTAGCAGGTTGACTTCCTGATAGACGGTGCCGATGCCGAGTTGTTGTGCGTGGGCGGTGTTTTTCGGTGAGATAGCCTGGCCTTCCAGCCAGATAGTGCCGCGATCGGCGTGGTATACACCGGTTAATGCTTTGATTAGCGTCGATTTTCCCGCCCCGTTTTCACCGAGCAGCGCCATGATTTCGCCACGGCGCAGGCTGAAATTAACGTTGTCTAACGCTTTGACACCGGGGAAAAATTTACTTAATCCTTCGGTGCGGAGGATTTCCTGGTGTTGGTCGGTCGTCATGGTTTCCCCCTTAGCCACGCTCTAAAAGTCCGGGAATAGATCGTGCCTGATGTTAAGAGCTGCGCCGTTTGTCCCCCAGGTGCGGTCTGTGCCCCTCACCCTAACCCTCTCCCCAAAGGGGCGAGGGGACAGATTGTGCATGGTGTTAAGTCCGGTACTGCACAACTGCCGGATGCGGCGTAAACACCTTATCCGGCGGCCCACAAGTCGGCATCAGATATTGATGCCCCTCAATACCCCATGTTTTTCTTCTTCTCTAACTCTTCTTTTGCGGTATCAGGCAGGTAAAGGGTGGACTTGGTTAACGTCAGCTTTTCAGGCATGGTGCCGTCTTTTTTGTATTTCTCCAGCGCGTCAAAAGCGGGGCCAGCCATGTTCGGCGTCAGTTCAACGCTGGCGTTTGCTTCGCCATCAATCATCGCTTTATAGATATCTGGTACGCCATCAATGGAACCCGTGAGGATATCTTTACCCGGCTTCAGGCCCGCTTCTTTAATTGCCTGAATTGCACCAATCACCATGTCGTCGTTATGGGCGTAAACCATGCAGATGTTTTTGCCGTTGTTTTCCGCTTTGATAAAGCTCTCCATGACTTCTTTGCCTTTACTGCGGGTGAAGTCACCTGACTGCGAGCGGATAATTTTGATATTTGGCGCATTCTTAATGGCTTCGGCAAAGCCTTTCTTACGGTCAATGGCGACGCTGGCCCCAACGGTGCCCTGCAGCTCCACCACGTTACATGGTTTGCCGTTAACCTCTTTCACCAGCCAGTCACCGATCAACTTACCTTCGAGGATGTTGTCGGCAGTAACGGTGGTCATATAGAGAGATTTGTCTTTCACATCGATGGAACGGTCAAGCAAGAAGACCGGGATTTCGGCATCTTTCGCCTCTTTTAATACCGGTTCCCAACCCGTCGCAACCACCGGAGCGATAAAGATCGCATCCACCCCTTGTGCGACGAAGGAACGTACCGCTTTAATCTGGTTTTCCTGCTTTTGCTGACCATCGGCAATTTTCAGTGTGATACCGCGCTTTTCGGCTTCACTTTTCGCCACATTGGTTTCTGCGGCGCGCCAGCCGGATTCCGATCCGACCTGCGAAAATCCTACGGTTAATGGAGCGGCCAACGCCATAGACGACATGGCTGCCGAGACTGCAGAGACTACAAGTAAGCGTTTCCACATAGGGTTGTCCTCGTCGGGGTAATTATTATTGGTGAAAAGATGTTCGCGAAAAAACTATAGACAATTCGTTATGTAACGGATTGCGTTACATAACACTTCAAAAAAGTAAATAAAACGTTAATCACAAGTTTGTAATCGCTTTCATCTCACTATGAAAAATGCGGCTACGGTTATGGATTTTCCTGCTCTGTATACCGTCTTAAAACTGGCGAAAAAGGAAAATGAAGACGAAAACAAGCGAAGACATTCGGCGCGAGTTGGCTATAATACTCGGCACTTGTTTGCCACATATTTTTAAAGGAAACAGACATGAGCTTACTCAACGTCCCTGCGGGTAAAGATCTGCCGGAAGACATCTACGTTGTTATTGAGATCCCGGCTAACGCAGATCCGATCAAATACGAAATCGACAAAGAGAGCGGCGCACTGTTCGTTGACCGCTTCATGTCCACCGCGATGTTCTATCCGTGCAACTACGGTTACATCAACCACACTCTGTCTCTGGACGGTGACCCGGTTGACGTACTGGTCCCGACTCCGTACCCGCTGCAGCCGGGTTCTGTGATCCGCTGCCGTCCGGTTGGCGTACTGAAAATGACCGACGAAGCCGGTGAAGATGCGAAACTGATTGCTGTTCCGCACACCAAGCTGAGCAAAGAATACGATCACATTAAAGACGTTAACGATCTGCCAGAGTTGCTGAAAGCGCAAATCGCTCACTTCTTCGAGCACTACAAAGACCTCGAAAAAGGCAAGTGGGTTAAAGTTGAAGGTTGGGAAAACGCAGAAGCCGCTAAAGCTGAAATCGTTGCTTCCTTCGAGCGCGCCAAGAATAAATAAGTTCTTCTGGCGCAATAACCCTGAACACCGGGCTTCGGTTAGTAAGGGTTTTTTTATGCCCGCAATTTATAAACTCTCTACTCCTATTATTATTTTCAGCAGTTGAAAGGCTTGAACGGTAAGAACAAGCTAAGCTCGACCACCATTTTGCTGTTCATAGCCACTTGCTGGAAGTTAGCCGGCCTCACTCATACTCACCGTTCAAAGCGTGTCCCCGTTTTACCCCTGTACATTTGTTAACGCCAGCAGAGTTTTTTATGCGATTGCAGATATGGAAAGCGGCCCGGAGAGAAAAGCAAAAGATGGGAAAGTGACAAAAAAAATCGCGAGATACATCGCATAAAACAACGCCACCCGAAGGTGGCGTGCTTTTATTATTACTTATCCCTGTCTAACCAGTCGCCGCTTTCAATTAGCTTTAATCCATCGACGGGTCGTTGATAAACGTACATCCATGCACTCCCGTACGGCGTCTGAATCAACTGGCGCGCGTATTCACCGCCCCTGGTGCGCAAGGCATCAAGTTCGGCCAGCGTGGCGTTGTCAATACGATAAACTTCACCGTGTACTGTTCCGTTCCCCGGAACTGCGCCTGGATAGTGGCCCAGGCTATACAACTGGTAGTTATCGATACTGAAATCGCCCAGTAACTGGGCATTGGTCATCCAGTGACTGTTGCCTTGTTTGTGGCGTAAACTGCCGTAGACAAATATTCGCATTGCTAAAACTCGAACTGATAGAGCAAATCCAGTGCCTGGTCTACACCAGACACGGCTTCCAGATATAGCTTAGGCATCAGGCGATAACGTAACGTGAGTGTTGCTATAGAGTCAAATATACCCACGCCGTATTTCACTTGCAGACCTGGCAATACATAGCCGCTGACCACCACCTGGGAGGAGTCGCCTACTCCCTCTGTGTCGAGCGCTAAATTGCTTACGCCAAACGTCTCGCCGATTTTACCCACAATCTGGCCACTTTGCGCAACCCCCAGGCCAATCAGCATCGAGGTCATCGCCGCACTGTCACTCTGATCGCTCTCCAGCCCTTGTCCACGTAGCAAATAAGACAATGCAGCTTGTTGCGACATCGCCGGGTCAGAGAAGATCTCCGCTTTCGGTTCGTCCGCCAGACCAGTGACGCGAACTCCGGCGATGACGTCGTCTTCTGTAGCATCCGGGTTACGAATAGCTTCGATATTAAGATACGGTTGATCTGGCGGACCAGAGAACAGTAACTCACCCTTACGCACAATCAGATCCTGACCATAGGCATGGAAGCGCCCTTCAGGGATGTTGATCTGCCCGTTCAGGCCCAGCCCTTGTTTGTCCTGAACGACGTTGAGATCGCCCGTCAGCCGCGCTTTCAGGCCAAAGGCGTCAATGCGCACATTGTTGCCAACGTGGACAGTCAGGTTACTGTTAATCGGAATCGACGCCGTTTTCGGCTCTTCCGGTTGCAGGTTATCGTTAAGCATCACCACATCGCTGGAAACGCCTACTGCGCTTTCCGGCAGCTCGTGCACCACGATGCGCGCCCAAGGGACATCCACGCGACCGTCGAGAGTAAACAGATTTGGTGTAGCCTCGAATACAACATCTGGCGATACATCCATTCGTACCATCGGCGGCACGGTGATACGCACTTTACTGCCCTTCGCTGTTACCCTCGCCCGCCAGTTTTCAATCTGGCTCCAGTCGGCGTCACCGCTCAGGTAGATTTCTCCCTGTTGGGTCCGCACAGTACCAGCAAGCGTCGAGCGCATACCGTTAAAGTTGACCGCAAGCTGGCTCGGTTGCATATCAAACGGCATAAAGTTGCCGTCGATATCCACCCCCGTAACCTGAAGCTGACCAAACAACTGCGGGCTTTGCACATCACCACCCAGACGCAAGTTGGCACTCACCATCCCCGCTGCTTTTTCCCCACGGGTAAAGATGGGGTTTATCATCGCAAGGTTGAAGTTACGGATATTGACGTTGCCACCAAGATTACGGCGGCCTTGCGGATCGGTCACCTGCACCTGACCATCAAACTGGCCGTTATTGGTCAGGCGGATGGTCCAGCCCAGTTCGGCACGGTTGTTACGCAGTTCCGCCGTCAGATTCAGCGTCTGAAACGCCACGGGCAGCGCCGCATCGTTGACGGTTTGCGTCACCTGCACATTACGCCCCGAAAGGGTGATACTGCCCTGCGGCAGCCCCTCTTTCGTGGTGTCCCAGGCAACGTCCGCTTTACCCGTGAAGATACCGCTGGCCTGAGTGGTTTCTGGCATAAATGGTTTCAGCATGGCCAGGTCGAAGCGGTTGAGATTCACCACCGCACGCCCTTCGGCACCCGCATCGATAGTTTGCGGCACGCACAGTTCCGCATTCGGGTTAAGCCAGCAGTGTGGCCCGATGCTGATTTTTTGTTCCTTATTGCGGTAATCCAGCGCAATATCGCGGGTCAGCGACCACGGGCCGACCGGCGTCTGGAAGCGGGTATTGCTAAGAGTTCCCTTCCAGCGTTCTTCTTTGCGATCAAAACTTCCTGCCAGATTAAGCTGCCCGGAAATCGGTTCGCCCTGAATCCGCAACTGTAGCTCGTGCTGCTTTTCGCTGCCTTTGGCATTCAGGGTGACGAGGTTGATATTTACATCCGGCTGCGAGATTTGCTCAACGCGTACGTCGAGTTTCCCGGCGATCTGATCGGTGGATTTAATGTCGCCTTCCACGCGAACCTGCGCCACGGAAAGTTCCTGCCAGCGCAGGCCGCGCGCGGTGATATCTGCCAGTAGTTGTGGCGCTTCCACCGTGCCGCGTACTTTCACCAGCCCTTTCGCTGTACCGCCAAGCCCCGGCAGCGCGTTATCCAGCCCCGGCGCGTTGATGGTGGCATCAAGATTGAGATCTTTTACCCCCAGCTCACCTTTCACTTCGGCACTGTTTGGCCCCAGTTCCAGATGCAGCCCTGGGATCATCCACTGCATATAACTGTTGCCTTTCAGCGTGCCGTCAACGTTCACTTTGTTCTGTTTGACGTTACCGGTCAGCTTCAGTTCTGGCACCTCCATCTGCCAGGTGCCGCCGTACAGGCTACCGCGGGTTTTAATCAAGCCATTGAGTTTCGACGGCCACTCCGGGATCTCTTTGGCGGTGTTAATGCCGTTAAGCGTTAGCTCACCGCGCCAACTAATGGCCTGCTGCCAGTCGAGCAACGCCTTAAGTTCCGTTTTCCCTTCCAGCGCCGCGACGGTAAGTTTGTCGAGATTGACCTGCTGTTCATTACCTTTGGCATCAAGGGTAATGGTGGCTGGCGGGATCTCCTGGCCCTTAACAGCCGTGCGCATAGAGATCGCGTAATCGGTCATTTTGCCGGTAAGTTTCAGTTTCAGATCGTCTGCCTGATACTGCTTCTCACCAGTGAACGGCCAGTAAAGCTGTTTGCTGTTCACTTCCACGTTGAGCGGCAATCCGGCTTCCGCCAGTCGCGTCTGGGCGCGTAAATCCATATCCACCGGACCGGAAAGGTTAACGCCTATCTCCAGCTGTTCGCGCAGCGCACCGCCCACTTTCAGCTTCACCTTTTCACCTTTCAACGGCTCCACGTTCAGTGTGCTGTTGAGGGTGATATCCACCGGCCAGTTGTCTGACAGCTGCGCCGTGCCGCTGGCGTTGACGATCCCTTGACTGGAGTCGATATCCAGGGCGTCCAGTTTAGTATTGCCGTCAATGCTGCTCACTTTCAGCAGCATGGTGCTCACGGTGATGTCCGTGTCGCCCGTCACGCGCAGCTGCTCGCCCTTAAACTCTTCAATGTTCAGGTTAAGCGGCAAATGCACGTCGGTCATTTCCGGCAATACCGGGCGAGAAAAGAGATCTTTCAGCGTTTCGCCGAGCGGCTTGTCCTCCGGCTGCGGATTTTCAATTTTCGGTTCGACCACTTCTTCCTGTGCCGCTTCCGCCACTTTCGGCAAAGCAATCAACAGGCCTATCAGCGATGTCGGTTTCAGGGTCAGGGTTTTCTCCTGCCAGTTCAGGCCGGAGGTGAAGTCCATCACCGATACCGTGGTGTCATCAATCTTGATGTTGACGTTGTCCAGCGCCACCCGTGTCAGGGTAATGGGATACGGCGTGGAGAGATCCAACGGACCGCTATCTTCCTCTTCTTCAACCTGTTCAGAAGGAGGCATTTTTTTACTGTCGATGTTGACCTGAATGTCTTTCAGCGCCAGATCATTAATACAAACGCTACTGTTCCACAGGCACTCAAGCCCGACCGCCAGATGCAGATTGCCCGCTTTTACCGCCACGCCTGGCTGCTCATAACGAACGTCAGACAAGGTGAGATCACGCCAGCCGCCGGTGACCTTGCCAATATCCAGTCCTGGCACCCAGCGATCCGCCGCTTTAAATACCAGATGCAGGCCGCTGGTGGTGCCCACCAGAAACGCCACCGATCCCAGTAACAGTAAGATAACGATAACCACGCCGAGGCTGATTTTTTTCCATAAACTCATAATTCTGGCCCCAGACCGATGTAAAACTGTAACCCGTGTTCGTCTTTATCCGCGACCGGCACGGCAAAATCGAGTTTGATTGGCCCGACCGGCGATTCCCAGCGTACGCCGACCCCGGTACCGGTTTTAAAGTCGCTGCGGCGAATATCGCTTACCGCTTCGCCGCTATCGACAAACACCGCGCCCCACCATTTTCCGGTCACGTTGTACTGGTATTCCAGCGATCCGGTTATCAGCTTCGAGGCCCCTTTCAGGTCACCGTTGGCGTATTTCGGGGCGATAGATTTGTATTTGTAGCCGCGAATACTGCGATCGCCCCCGGCGAAGAAACGCAGATCCGGCGGTACTTTGTCGAAATCACCCGTTTCAATCCAGCCCAGCGTGCCGCGTGTCACAAAACGATGGCGATCGTACAGTGTGCGGATCCAGACGTTCTGTGCCTGGAAAACGGAGAAATCGACATCTGAGCCCCAGGCCGTGTTGGAGTAGTCGATAGAGTAGCGTTGCGAGTCGCCCCAGGTTGGCATCAGGCCACCACGAGAACGCGTGCGGCTAATCATCACCCCAGGATAAAACAGCATCGTGGTGTTGGTAATTTCACCCTGGGTAAAGTGGTCGAAACTCCAGCGCAGGTTAATGGCACGCTGCCAGCCGCTGGAGAGATCCCAGTAGCGAGAAGCCACCAGCGTAGTGGAGTCAGATTCGGTATCGTTCAGGTCAGTGCGCTTAAAACCGCCCTGCACCAAATAATATTGTTCCAGCGGATTCTTCAGCAGCGGCATTTTATAGCTGAAGTCGAGGATCTGTTCCGGCGCGGAAATACTGGTACTGGTGGTCAAACTGTGACCGTAAGAGTTCATCCACGGCTTTTTCCACGTCGCTTTCACGCGCGGTCCCACGTCCGTAGAGTAACCGACGCCGGTTTCGATGGTGTTTTCTGTTCGCGGCGAAACCACGCCCGTCAATGGTAATACTTTCGTTTCGCGCGCTTTATCAAATTGTGGAGCCACCACCACCGAGTTAAACCAGCCGGTAGCAGAAAGTCGACGGTTCAGTTCTGCCAGATCTTTCGATTCGTACTCATCGCCCTCTTTAAACGGCACCAGATTTTGCAGGTATTCATCGCGGATTTGTGATCCTTCAAAGGTCACATGCCCAAAGCGGTAACGTTCGCCACTGTTATAATCAATATCCCAGAAGGCTTTATGCAGGCCGAGCGCAATGCCCAGCTGTGCTTTGGTAAATTCG
>ONZW01001041.1_pt1 | contig 14845 bp, 16 predicted proteins | sample 1671071 | NCBI WGS metagenome assembly ONZW01 (sample SAMN06348119, study PRJEB24527) | human gut metagenome | biome: human gut; feature: ankylosing spondylitis patient; material: feces | host: Homo sapiens | place: China | collected 2015-10
TTACGATATTTACTGGCGGATGAAATGAATTTGCGAAAGAATCTTGACACTACCTCCATATTGTTAAATTAACATAAATTTCTTTCATGGGCTTATGTTGAGCTCGCAAATAATTTTTTCTTCCATAAATCATTAGACCATACCAAATAAAGAAAAAAATAAGTGTAAAAATTGCTGAAAAAAAATAGTACACTTCAGCCGGCTTCATAATGATCACAAATATAAAATTAAGCAATGCTGCGGAAAATATAACACTAACGATAAAAAACGGCTTTTTAGGTGCATATTTTAATAATATCTTTTCCTTATCCGCCGGTCTTATTTGAAAAATAAATGATTTTAATATTTCAAACAAAAGCAAGCCTATCCCGATACAATATATAATGTCTTTAAAGCTCATTTAATTCACTTCCTTTTCCACCTTGAAGGAATTGGAGCTAAATAGTTCATATAAAATATAGAATTCCAAAAAAACTAGCTCCACTAATTAATACAGCTACATGGAAATAAATCTCTTTCATTTTTTGTCCAGTAGCTTTTAAATACCTTCGCCTTCCCAAAACACCTATAGCATACCAAAGAAATAACAAGCTCATCATACAAAAATAGGACCTGTCTTGATATTCTGTACTAGGTTTTATAAGTATTACATAAAACATGTTTAATAGAGAAAGGACGAATGCGATATTAATTAGAAAAAAAGCTTTTTTAGGCGTGTATTTCAGTACTATCTTATCCTTAGTTGTTAATCGAACCTGCAAAATATACGCCTTGACAATGTACGGAATCACTATCATCAAGCTAACTAAAAAGATGCTATCTCTCGAATCCATTTTGATTCACCTTGTTTCTTTCCTACCTTGTTTATTAGCCATCTACAACAAAAAACACACGTCCTACGGCCTTGTGCGTAGGGGACGCCCAGAGGGCGGCCCGCTGTGGGATTTGACCATAGCCCATCCAAGTATAATGACCGGCTTTTACGAGCTACTAGCCACAAACCACCTGTCATGTATCCGGCTATGTACAGAATTCACAAGCGGGATGCCTTAACAGGACGTCCCCTACGAAATCGCATGCAGGCGATGGAAATGATGGTTTAGTCTTTTTTCGCTAATGACCCCTGTAAAATTCTATACCTGACATATTCGAACTTGCCATGTACTTACCAAATTTACCATTTCTTGATTCATCCATGCATAAATTTGGGATTCCTCGCTTTGAAGTGTAATGAATCTGCTCAAATACATCGACTCGAAGGAATTACGCGATGAATTTATTATACCTCGAAAATTTGACAATGGGCAGCATGCAGCAGAGAGGTACAATCAGCCAACCAACTCTAAATATAAAATCCGTGAGGACCGGATTAAGAAAACAAGCCAAATTTTTAAAAAAATAAACTAATGTTTATAGCTACGCATATAGCCATTGCCAAGATAAGTAGTTTATAAAACTTACGTACAATCGATATGTCTTTATTTTTCTTTCGACAATATCGTTCTCGAGCGTATAATCCTAAAAATAGCCACAAGAACAATAAGGTCATCGTTACATCCCATACAATGGCTCGATAAAGCCAGGTTTTAATTATAACAGCTATATAAATTACGGCTAATAATGAAATAATAAACAAACAATTTACTAAAAAAAATATTTTAGGCGGTGCATTGTCTACTAGTATTTTCCCCCTTCCCGATGTCTTTCGCAAAATAAGATTTTTAAAAATCCAAAACGCCAAAATAAAACAACTTATGCAAGAAATCATGTCTCTATCATTCATAGTATCCTTCAATATCCTTTTTCGCTGTTCTTTTTAAATCAACTCATGCTTCTATATGCTGAAAATTTTCTCACTAGCCGTGAAGAAAGCATTTTCTCTTAAAAGATTTCGCCAATAGTCGTCAGATTTCCTTTATTTTCCAGAAAGCTTTTAGCCAGGATCTTCGAATCATCAAAATAGGTCATAAATTCTGGCTATGTACAGAATTCACAACGGGACGCCTTAACAGGACGTCCCCTACGAAATCGCATATAGGCGATAAAAATAATACATTGCTTGCAGGCGGCCCGCTGTGATTTGCGGCAAAGCCACTTTTGAGTCCGGGCAACAAAAAAAGACCTGTGTACGTAATCGTACACAGGTCCGATAATTTCACAAGGGAAATTATTTGAGTTCGACAGTAGCGCCAGCTTCTTCGAGTTTAGCTTTGAGAGCTTCAGCGTCAGCTTTAGCAACGCCTTCTTTAACAGCTTTCGGAGCGCCGTCAACGAGAGCTTTAGCGTCTTTCAAGCCGAGGCCCGTAACTTCACGGACAACTTTGATAACGCCGATTTTTTTGTCGCCAGCGGACTGGAGAATGACGTCGAATTCGGATTTTTCTTCAGCAGCAGCACCGCCAGCAGCCGGAGCAGCAGCAACTGCAACCGGAGCAGCAGCGGAAACGCCGAATTTGTCTTCCATAGCTTTTACGAGTTCGGAAAGTTCGAGAACAGTCATATTTTCAATGGCTTCCATGATTTCTTCTTTAGTCATTTTGAAATACCTCCATAGTATCAATTTTGAGTTTAATTTTTAAGTTATGTAAGCTAAATTAAGCAGTTTCCTGTTCTGCTTTTTTAGCGCGTACAGCGTCAAGCACATAAACCATGTTGCGGATATTGCCCTGGAGTACGTTGACAAGGCCAGAGATAGGAGCCTGCATGCTGCCAACCAATTTTGCGAGGAGTTCTTCGCGGCTCGGCAAGCTTGCCAGAGCGTCAACAGCTGCAACATCAATGACCTGACCATCAGCGAGACCTGCTTTTACAGTCAGCGCTTCAGTCTTTGTTTCTTTGATGAATTCTTTGAGGATCTTAGCCGGAGCTACAGCGTCTTCCGTGGAATAAGCGATAGCCGTCGGGCCTTCGAGAATTGCATCTAATGCGTTATAGCCGAGTTCGTCAGCGGCAATACGGGTCAACGTGTTTTTGATGACTTTGTATTCAACACCGCCTTCGCGGAACTTACGGCGAAGTTTCGTGACATCAGCTACGGTAAGGCCGGAGAAACCAACGAAAACAGCACCCTGAGCGGACTGCAGTTTTTCTTTCATTTCTTCAACGACAGCAGCTTTTGCCGGAGAAACCGGATGATTTGCATATGTGGACATGAGTTCGATACACCTCCTTGAACTGGGATTTATATCGTCTTAGCAATCAAAAACGGCCTCATGGAAACCACGAGGCCGAACTAGTCAAAGTCAGATATCTGCTAGTTTCATAGCCTCAGATGGCGGACATACGTCCATTATACATACCTTCAGTCTACAGCTAAGAGAGATATTAATTTTCTTCTTTCTTTGCAGCACCTTTGATGCTGTACTGGTTGATGTGGATGCCAGGGCCCATCGTGGAGCTAACCGTGATGGATTTGATGTACTGGCCTTTTGCACCCGACGGTTTAACTTTGATGAGTGTATCAACCAAAGCAGTCAGGTTGTCAACCAATTTATCTGCGTCGAAAGATTTTTTACCGATAGAAGAATGAATGTTGCCGGCTTTATCCGTGCGGTATTCAACTTTACCAGCTTTACTTTCGCTAACAGCTTTTGTAACGTCCATCGTGACAGTACCAACCTTCGGGTTAGGCATGAGGCCTTTAGGACCGAGGATTTTACCGAGACGACCAACTTTACCCATCATGTTCGGAGTAGCGATTGCTACGTCGAAGTCGAGCCAGCCACCTTTGATCTTTTCTACGAGATCATCAGCACCGACATAGTCAGCGCCAGCAGCTAAAGCTTCTTTTTCTTTATCGCCCTGAGCAAATACGAGGACAGTCTTGGATTTACCAATGCCGTGGGGCAGTACCAAGGCGCCGCGGACCTGCTGGTCGGCGTATTTCGGATCTACGTTAAGGTTTACGGCCAATTCAACGGTTTCGTCGAATTTGGCAGTATCCATCTTTTTCAAGATGTCGATTGCTTCTGCAACATCATACTGTTTCTGTTTGTCGAACAGTTTTGCAGCTTCAGCATATTTCTTGCCTACTTTTGCCATGTTTCTTCCTCCTTATGTGGTTTAACGGGTTACCCCTTCCACGGGCAGAGCATCATCGACTTAGTCGACGATTTCGATACCCATGCTGCGAGCGGTGCCTTCAATCATTTTCATAGCAGCTTCAACGTCGTTAGCGTTGAGGTCCGGCATCTTAGTCGTTGCGATTTCGCGGACTTTGTCGCGGCCCAATTTAGCTACTTTTTTCTTGTTCGGTTCGCCCGAAGCTTTGTCCAAACCTGCTGCTTTCTTCAAGAGGACGGCAGCCGGCGGTGTTTTCGTAATGAAAGTGAAGGAACGGTCTTCATAGACTGTGATTTCGACAGGGATAATGAAGCCAGCCTGTTTAGCTGTGCGTTCGTTGAATTCCTTGACGAAAGCCATGATGTTGACACCAGCCTGGCCTAATGCAGGGCCAATCGGAGGCGCCGGAGTTGCTTTACCAGCTTCACACTGGAGTTTTACCATTCTTGCTACTTTTTTTGCCATGGTGAGTTACACCTCCTTACATTACAAGATGTGGTCAAACGAATCTTGCGATTCTCCCACTCGCGGCGAGTTGCCGCATTTAGAAGTATTTATTCCAGACCCTTCTCGATTTGAGAATAGTCGACTTCTACTGGAGTTTCTCGGCCAAACATATTGACGAGGCCTTTGACAGTCCCTTTTTCTTCATTGATTTCCGTTACGACGGCCATGCAATTTTCAAAAGGACCTTCGGTAATGCGCACTTCTTCGCCAACTTCGACAGAGATATGCATTTTCGGTTCGCTTTCTATGCCCTGGGTCTTCAGAATCTTTTCGACTTCTTTCGGTTCCAGCGGGATAGGCTTGGTTGCCGAGCCGACAAAACCGGTAACACCCGGTGTATTGCGGACGACATACCAGGAACGGTCATTGACTTCCATTTCGATGAGAACGTAGCCAGGGAATACTTTCCGCTTGACAGTCCGTTTCTTACCGTCTTTGATGTCAATTTCATCTTCCATTGGAATGAGAATACGGTTAATGACGTTTTCTAACCCCATGGATTTGACTTTTTGTTCCAGCGTTTGCATTACTTTATTTTCATAACCGGAATACGTATGGATGACATACCATTTCATATCTGCTTCCATTTAAGCACAAGCCTCCTATCCGACAACAAGCTGAAGTAACTTGAACAGCTGTGAAAATACACCATCAGCTACGCCAATGATTACCATTACGACGATGGTAGCGACAATGACCATAACCGTGTAGTTGATCAATTCCTTCTTCGTCGGCCAGATGACTTTTTTCATTTCTACCTTTACGCCAGATAAAAATGATTTGCCCGGGTTCTTTTTCTTGTTCTTATTCTTTTGTGCTGCTTTTTTAGCTGAAAGTGCCATATAACCTCTCACATCCAAATAAGATTAGCACAATCTTATTCAATCAATTATTTCGTTTCTTTGTGTAATGTTTCTTTTTTGCAGAACGGGCAGTATTTTTTCAGTTCCAAACGGTCCGGATTGTTCTTTTTGTTTTTGTTCGTCCGGTAGTTACGCTGTTTGCATTCTGTGCATGCCAAAGTGATAGCTGTACGCATTCCTTACACCTCTCTTAAAAATAGTCACAAGCCTAGTGTTACGTAAGACTGCCTTTATAATGTATCACAACAGTCCCCTCTAAGTCAAGGAAATTTTTCTGTAACTTAAAAAAGCCAGGCGTTGGTGAACGCCTAACTTCGATTATTTTAACATGTGACGACCGTCCTGTCAAGAGATTTTCCATAATTCCATAGCGGGCTGCCCAGCCACAGCTGTCCGTTCTGGCAACCGTCCTGCGCCTTCCGTAGGTCGGCACCTGACGGGCCAGAAAGGCGCGGGACGGTCCCTACGCACAAGGCCGCTGGCCGTGCATTTTTTTGTGACTTGTGGCCTGCGTCTATCGCGGCGCATCCGCATCTGAATCGTACAACGCCGCCAGGGCGTCCTGGTATGTCCCCAATATGCGTCCTACCTGTGCTTCTATGGCGTCGTGGCTGCCGTGGCGGTCGCGGAGCATGGCCAGCCATATGTCTTCATCGACGAAGAGGTATTGTTCATAGGCTGCGGCGATGAGTTCCTTGGCGGAGCCCATGGCAGCCATGCCCTGGCCGTCCCGCTTCATGGCTTCGCGAAAGGCCATCAAGCCCAAATCAAAGGCTTCCTGGAAGATGTGGACGATACCATGGCAGACGAAGGGGTTCGTCAAATCCGCTTCCCGAGCCTGCTGCAAAAGCTGTATATGTTCTTGGAAATTATCCTGCCAATCCATAGCTGCCTCCCCAAACATCAAACATCAAACATCAAACATCAAACATCAAACATCAAACCTATTATAATGGATTTCCGGCAAAAAAAGAAGCAGCCCTGCTGTCAGGAGGAGACAGGACTGCTTCACGATAAATGGCTTGGGAATTTAGCCAGAGATTTTCTGTTGTGCCAGATAGGTTTCTTCCAGGACGTGTTTGCCTGCAATGCCCGGCTGGGTCATTTCCTGCGGCGACAGGATGATGTCCATCTGTTCTTTCGTCAGATAGCCGTGTTCGAGGATGATTTCCCGGATCGGGCGGCCTGTGGCATAGGCTTCCTTGGCCAGCATGGACGACCGTTCATAGCCGATGTGCGGCAAGAGGGCCGTGACGATGCCGACGCTGTGGTCGACCCAGGACTGGCAGGCTTCTTTGTTGGCCTTGACGCCTTTGAGCAGGTATTTGACGAAGGCGTGGATAGCGTTGGTCAAATACTGCATGGAGTGGAAGAGGTTGAAGGCCATGACCGGTTCCATGACGTTCAATTCGAACTGGCCGTTTTCGACGCCCAGGCTGATGGCCATGTCGTTGCCGATGATCTGGTAGCACGTCTGGTCGAGGACTTCTGCCATGACCGGATTGACTTTGCCCGGCATGATGGAAGAACCGGGCTGACGGGCCGGCAGCTTCAATTCGTTGAGGCCGCAGCGCGGACCGGAAGCCATGAGGCGGAAGTCGTTGGCCATCTTGATGAGCATGAGCGCCGTAGCTTTCATATTGCCCGATACTTCGGCGAAGATATCCGTGTTATTGGTCATATCGATGAGGTTGCGGGCCGTGACGAAGATATCACCGGTCAGCATGGAAAGTTTCGTGGCGACGGCTTTGATGTAAGCCGGTTCGGCGTTGAGGCCCGTGCCGACGGCCGTGCCGCCCATGTTGATGACGTGGACGCCTTCGAGGGACCGGGAAATGCGTTTGCGGCCGCGGGCGACAGCCGAAGCATAGGCGCCCATTTCCTGGCCGAGCGTAATGGGAACGGCATCCTGCAAGTGGGTACGGCCCATCTTGATGACGTCTTTGAATTCATCGGCTTTGACATCCAGTTCCGTTTCCAGTTCCTTCAGTGCTTCTGCCAGCTTCTTGCCTTTCATGCTCAGGCAGACTTTGATGCTCGTCGGGAAGACGTCGTTCGTCGACTGAGCCATGTTGGCGTGATTGTTCGGCGAGATGATGTCGTAACGGCCTTTTTCTTGGCCTATGATTTCTAAGGCCCGGTTGCACAGTACTTCGTTCATATTCATGTTTACGGAAGTACCGGCACCGCCCTGGATCGGATCAACAGGAAACTGGTCCAGCCACTGGCCGTCGATGATTTCACTGGCAGCCTGTACCAGGGCATTGCCGATTTTCTTGTCGAGCCGTCCCGTTTCCATGTTGGCGAGAGCAGCTGCTTTTTTGACAATGGCCATGGCCTGGATGAAGTCCGGATCCAGATGTTCACCTGTAATATGGAAGTTTTCCATAGCCCGCATGGTCTGTACGCCATAATAAACATTATCCGGTACATTCATTTCACCTAAAAAGTCATGTTCTGTTCTCATAATATCCTCCCCAATACCCATCTTGCAATAGATGCATTAAATATTTTGTATACAGTATTCAAGTAATAATTACAGCGTTTCTGCTGCAATTAAATTCATACCCCTCCGGCGTCCCCACGCCGTTACATACACAAAAGGCGCTGTTGAAATTGCTTTCAACAGCGCCTTTGCCGTACGTACTATGAATTTACCTATATCATAGTGCATAGATGGGCAGATGTCAATATTTATTCCACCACTTTATGTTTTATTTAGACTTCTTACAGCCTTAGGCTTCTTCGATGGCCCCAGCCGGACAGGAGTTCATGGCTTCCTGAGCAGCGTCGTTGTTAGCTTCCGTCGATTCAGCATAGGCTTCAGCCATACCCGTATCATCGTTCATACGGAACACTTCCGGGCAAGTCCCAGCACACATACCACAGGCAATACACGTATCGTTTACTTTATATTTCATAATGAGTCACTCCTTTGTCCAGATGCTCCCATCCGGAAAACTTAGTTCAGTAAGTTATTCCTTACTGTGCCTATAGTATAGCCCGGCTTGGACAAAAGAGCTGTTGTATTTACAACGCTTTTTGCTATTTAACGATAAGATGCCTGATAAATGGCAACGCAGTCTTCTTCACTCATGGGCATGCGGTCGGCCATGAATAATCCCGCCATGGCCGTCTTGGCATTATGGGCCATTTTATGGAATTCATCGGGACTGATGCCGTAATCGGACATCTTGAGGTTGGCGACGCCGCATTTTTCCTGCAATTCTTTCAGGGCGTCGAGAAAGTCTTCCGGTTTGGCCGCATCCGGACGCCCCATATGGCGGGCCAGGATGATGAAACGGTCGTCACAGACATGGATGTCAATCATGTGCGAGAAATAAGCCAGGCTGATCATAATCAGGCCGGCGCCGTGGGGCAAGGCCTGGTGATAGGCGCTGAGGGCATGTTCCAGCGAGTGTTCACTCATGTTGGAGCTGAGGCACATTTCCAAGCCGCCGAGATAGTTGCCGAAAGCCACGCGTTCCCGGGCCTTCATGTCGATGCCATTCTGGACGGCTGTCGGCAAGTAGGCGCTGATCTGGGAGATGGCTTCCAAGGCGACCATTTCGCTCATGAGATTGGCCTTATTGGCCAGATAGCCTTCGATATTGTGGAACAAGGCATCGAAGCCCTGATAGGCCGTGAACTTCGGTGGTACCGTCGCCATGAGTTCCGGGTCGATGATGGCCAGGACCGGGAACAGGGACGGTCCTTTGACGGGCGTCTTTTCATTCGTGTCTTCATTGGTGATGACGCCGCCGGCATCGGTTTCCGAGCCGGTCCCGGCCGTCGTCGTAATGGCGACGATAGGCAGGGGCTTGATGGCAATGGGTTTGCCCTTGCCCGTGCCCTGGGTGATGTAGTCCCACAAATCGCCGTCATTGGTGGCGACGACGGCAATCCCCTTGGCCGCATCGATACAGCTGCCGCCGCCTAAGGCGACGATGAAGTCACACTGATTTTCTCTGGCCATGGCGCCGCCGCGCATGACAGTCGATTTCAAGGGATTGGCTTCGACCTGGTCGAAGAGGACCGTTTCGACGCCGGCTGTATGCAGTTCCTTTTCCGTCCGGTCCAAATAGCCATTGACTTTCGTCGATTTCCCGTTGGAAATGACCAGCAGGGCTTTCTTGCCGGGAAGGGCCTGTTCATGCAAATGATTGAGCTGACCGGCACCAAATAACGCTTTCGTAGGGACAAACATCTGAAAAGACACGATAACACCACTCCTATACTGGGAATAAAAAAGAGTCTTATCCACTTGCGGGTAAGACTCCATCGTCATGAATAAATTTAATTTACAAGCCGATTATACTATAATATTTTATTTTTATCAACTGACTATTTTATATTTTAATTTTTCTTTGGCTGCAAGGAAATTTCCGTTACGCCATAGCCAGCATTGACAACAGTTTTTAACAACGTGTCATCGCTCACGGAATCAGCGACGACGACTTCTGCCTGGCCGCGCATCAAGTCGACTTTGACCTTGCCCACGCCGTCGACGGCTTTAAGGGCTTCGGTCACGTGCTTAGAGCAGTTCTGGCAGACCATGCCGGTAATGTAGATATATTTTTTCGTCCCCTGAATATCATCGTGATGGAAGAGATTGCTAAAAAATCCCATAAGTCACGCCCCCTCTGTTTCATTTTATTATGAATTCTCATCATCAATATTATAGCGTATCTTGCCGATATTGCAAGATTGGTGATAAAGGATACTGTATACACAAATCTATATTTATAAAACATATTGACGATACTTGCTGTATCATAGTACACTGTATTTAACAAAAAGTTTATACAATTTAACTTTTTCATTGTTTTTATTAAAAAAGGGGAGTGTGTTTTATGTCGTTTTTCCATACGAAATCCGTTGCCCAGCTTCAGAGCGATGCAGAAAACTCAAAGCTGAGCAAAAACCTCAGCGTCTTTGACCTGACATTCCTCGGCGTCGGTGGTATCATCGGGGCCGGTGTCTTCGTCCTGACCGGGATTGCCGCCGCCCGCTATGCCGGCCCGGGCGTAGCCTTATCCTTTGTCATTGCCGGTATCCTCTGTATCCTCGTCGGCCTGACGTACAGTGAATTTTCCTCCTTCATCCCGGCTTCGGGCAGTGTCTATTCCTACACCTTTGCCTCCCTCGGCGAAGGCATGGCCTTCCTCTGCGGCTGGTCCCTGCTCCTGGCCTATACGGTCACAGCCAGTGCCGTCGCTGTCGGTTTCTCAGGCTACCTGTCGGGGATGACGGCCTCTTTAGGGCTGGTAATCCCGGATTATCTCCTCAAAACGCCGGCTGAAGGCGGCCTGGTCAATCTGCCGTCTATCATCATTATCCTTTTATTGTGCTTAGTCCTCATCCGCGGTACCAAACAGAGTGCGAAACTCAATTTTGCCCTTATCCTCGTCGCTTTAGCGGCTATCATCGCCTTCGTCGTCATCGCAGCGCCTCACGCCCAGGCAGCTAATTTATCGCCCTTCATGCCCTTCGGCGTCCGCGGCGTCTGCAGCGGGGCGGCTATCGTCTTCTTCTCGTACATGGGCTTCGACGCCGTCGCGACGTCAGCCGAAGAATGTAAGCGCCCGTCACGTGACCTGCCAATCGGCATCATCGCCTCCATCGTCATCTGTATGACCTTGTACATTGCCGTATCCCTGTCGCTGACAGCTGCCATCAATTACACCCAGCTCGACACGCCGGAACCGGTTGCCTATGCCCTGCGTCTCCTCGGCTGGCCCGGCATGGCTAACCTCATCGCCGTCGGCGTCCTGGCCGGTATCATCACGACGCTCATCGTCTATCTCTTCGGTCAGTCCCGCGTCTTCTTTGCCGTATCCCGCGACGGCATGCTGCCGCAGAAGCTCTGCAAGATCCATCCGACCTTCCACACACCGTATTTGATCACCATTTGGGGCTCCATCCTCATCGCCGTCATTTCCGGCTTCGTCCCGCTCATGCACATCGTCGAATTGTCCAATACAGGGACCTTGGCCGTCTTCCTGGTCAACTTCATCGGCATCGTCGTCATGCGCCGCAAACACCCTGAAATCCCGCGGAAATTCCATTGCCCCCTGCTCTACCTCATCGCTCCCGTCGGCATCATCGTCTGCTTCTACCTCATCTATGAACTGTCGACACTGACCCATATCCTGTTCGCAGGCTGGATTCTCTTAGGCTTCATCGTCTACTACGCCTACAGCCGTAAACACAGCATTGTAAGAGAATAAAGGGAAGTGAAAAAGGAGCTGTCGCATCGCGGCAGCTCCTTTTTGAGTGGCTAGTGGCTAGTTGTTAGTGGCTGGTTTTAAATTTAAAGCTATTACATCAAACATCATACCATTTCCATCGCCTGTATGCGATATCGTAGGGGACGTCCTGATAAGGCGTCCCGTTGTGGGAATCCCGTAAAATGCTGTTTGGAGAAAACGCCATTCGCAGGCCCGCAGACCGCAGTTCGCAAAACCATGCCTCATTAACCCGTTACGTATATCACCATGAAAAAAAGCCGTAGCTCGTGGCTCGTGGTTCGTGGCTCGTAAAAGCTCACCATCATTCTGAATAGGCTGTGGTCAAATATCACAGCGGGCCGCCCAAGGCTCCCTTTATAGGGGAGCTGACCGCCAAATGCGGTCTGAGAGGTTAAAGATCGGCCCCTACGCAGGCCCCGGTCGGGGCATTTTTTTACGAGCTGAGGGGTACTCGAAGCGATGTTATCAGTTTGAGATTGTCGCCGCACAACCGCATCCGTAGGAGCAAGCCCGGCGGGCGGCCCGCTACGCGCTGAGAGTTTCCCAAAGCGTCGTTGTCAGTTTGAATCTGTCGCGGCGCAGCCGCATCTGAATCCACGCGAACTGCGGACGGCTTCTCTTACACTTTAATGATGGAAGTCCGTGCGATGTGTTGCTTCTACGTGGTCAGCAAAGGATGTTTCTTTTTCCTGTTTGGCAAAGCCCTTCAACATCCAGGCCATGTTGCGGCCGATGTTGCGCATGGTCTGCATCCCTTCCAAATCTTTGCGCACTTCGTCCGGCGTCATGCCATGGACCATGTTCCAATATGTGAGGTAACGATGGGCATGCTGGCAATGCCGAAATATTTCTGAATGACATCGACAGCAGCCGTGGTACCGCCGCGGCGGGCCGATGCAGTCGCGGATCGGCCGGGGCCCTAACTGGAAAATTTCATAATCGATATCACATCCTTTTGAAAGAAATGGAAGCCGACGGCATTCTCTATATCTATAGAAAAGAATATCCCCAGGTACCGCCAAAAGTCGAATATGGACTGACGGAACTGGGGAAATCTTTGATACCTATTCTACATGAAGTTTGTACGTGGGGACAGGACCACTACGTTCAGCGCTGAATCCCGAAAGCCTGGAAGCCGGGATAGATGCCCTGGCCGCGCAATTCGTCTTCAATCTGCAAGAGACGGTTGTATTTCGCTACGCGTTCGCTGCGGTTCGGCGCACCGCTCTTGATCTGAGCCGTATTCAAGGCGACGGCCAGGTCGGCAATGGATGTATCTTCTGTTTCACCGGAACGGTGAGAAACGATGGCCCGATAGCCGGCACGGTGCGCCATCTTGATGGCTTCCAGCGTTTCCGATACGGAGCCAATCTGATTGAGCTTGATGAGGATGGCATTGCCGCAGCCCTGGGCAATCCCTTTGGCCAAACGCTTCGTGTTGGTTACGAATAAATCGTCGCCCACGAGCTGTACGCGCTGCCCCAAGGCTTTCGTCAAGGCCGTCCAGCCATCCCAATCTTCTTCGTCCAAGCCGTCTTCGATGGAATAAATGGGATAAGCCTGGGATAATTTCTGCCAGTGGGCGATGAGTTCGTCCGTCGTGAAGGACTGGCCACTCTTGGGCAGGACGTAAACGCCCGGTTTTGGCCCCTTCCATTCGCTGGCAGCGGCATCGAGGGCCAGGACGAAATCCTTGCCCGGTTCATAGCCGGCTTTTTCAATGGCCTGAAGGATATATTGGATAGCTTCTTCGTCGCTGGCCAAATCAGGAGCAAAGCCGCCTTCGTCACCGACGGAAGTAGCCAGACCCTTGGCTTTCAAGAGACCGGCCAGGGCATGATAGACTTCGGAGCACCAGCGCAGGCCTTCCCGGAAGGAAGGGGCGCCTGCCGGCATGATCATGAATTCCTGGACATCGACGGTATTGGCAGCATGAGCCCCGCCGTTGAGGATATTCATCATCGGGACGGGCAGATAATTACCATTGACGCCGCCGAGGAAACGATAGAGGGGAATCCCCAGGGATGCAGCTGCCGCACGGGCGCAGGCCAGCGATACGGCTAAGATGGCATTGGCACCGAGCCGCGATTTATCTTCCGTCCCATCGGCACGAATCATCAGGTTGTCGATACCGTAAGTATCAAAAGGACTCTGCCCTCTCAAGACATCCTGTAAAACCGTATTGACGTGATTGACGGCCTGGCTAACGCCTTTGCCGCCAAAGCGCTGAGCGTCGCCATCGCGCAATTCCAGGGCTTCAAACTGCCCCGTCGAAGCGCCGCTGGGAGCCGCGCTGCGGCCCAAAGTCCCATCGGATAACAACACATCGGCCTGTACCGTAGGATTGCCCCGCGAATCAAGGATTTCCCGACCAACGACTTGTTCAATACGGATATCTTTCATAGTAAAACCTCCTCTGTCGAAAGTAATATATAGCGAATACCATAATTTCAGTATCTTTACAGCTATATTATACAATATTAGTCTCCTTTCGCATAATGCTTTATGAGAATCGCTGTTATTATAATTGAGTATGTTCGCAGGCCGCCGGTCGCAGTTAGCCGTTAGCAACGGCCGTCCCACGAACCACGAATCACTAGCTACTATCTTCCCATCTATCCTGCCGAATCCGGGCGGTCCACCGGACCGCTTTCGTAGGGGACGTCCTGTAAGCCTTTTTGGCCCGTCAGGTGCCGACCAGCAGGAGGCGCAGGACGGCTGCCAAAACGGACAGCTGTGGCTAGGCGTCCCGTTGTGGGAATCCCGCGAAATGCTGTTCGGAGAAAACGCCATTCGCAGGCCGCCGGCCGCAGGTCGCAGTCAGCAGGCGGTCCACCGGACCGCTTTCGTAGGGGACGTCCTGTCAAGGCGTCCCGCTACGCGCTGAGGGCTTCCCGAAGCGTCGTTGTCAGTTTGAGTCTGTCGCGGCGGAACGCCGCATCTGAATCCGAGAAAAAAGCCGTGGCTCGTTGCTCGTGGTTCGTGGCTCGTAAAACCATGCCTCATGGACCTGTTATGTATATCTCCATTTATTCGCGGCGGGCCGCCCTTTGGGACGGCCCCTACGCAGGCCCCGGTCGGGGCGTTTTTACGAGCTGAGGGTTTCCCGAAGCGATGTTGTCAGTTTGAGTCTGTCGCCGCGCAGCGGCATCTGAGTCCGAG